>JGI2171J19970_10001134_pt1 | contig 14731 bp, 11 predicted proteins | sample DeeMarSWOR324_28_FD_19970 | JGI IMG/M metagenome (IMG submission 19970) | reverse complement strand
AACCTACCCGCCACTGAGGAGGCGGTCGTGAGTGGAAGCGTGGTGGTCTTCGAGCCCAGCCGGATCCGCATTCGGGCACTGCCGATCGGACGAGCCGAAAGCGTCTAGGGGAAAGCCGCGCGGTCGAGCCGAGATCGCATCACCGAGGTGTGTGGGAGACCGGAATGCGCCTGCCGCGATTCGAACGCGGGACCTTCGGCTCCGGAGGCCGACGCTCTATCCACTGAGCTACAGGCGCGTCTGAAGAGATCTGTGCTCGCGGCCGTCCGGCCGCTCGCGCCTAACATATCGGGTCGCCCGGGGCCAGAAAAGGGCGCCCGCCGTCCCAGGTCTTGCTTTTCTTCGCCAGTGTTTCCCGCCAGAGCCAGCACGAGTATCTTGGCTGCCGTTGCCCCAGCCGGGTTCATCGAAAAAGGAGGAAGCCATGAGGTCCACGAGGCGGGGACCCGCGGCCAGGCGGTTCATTGGAGTTTACGTCGCCGGCTGGCTGGTCTGGACGACCGTGCTGGCCGCACCCCTGGCGGCCCAGACCCAGGTGGCCCAAGGTCCGCCACCAACCCGCACGGGCACCGTCGTCGACACCCTGCACGGCTACATCATCCCCGATCCCTACCGCTGGCTCGAGGACCAGCAGGCTCCCGAGACGCGGGAGTGGATCGACGCCCAGAACGCCTACAGCGAGTCGCTGCTCGAGCAGATCCCGGGCCGCGACGCCATCCGGGAGCGGCTGACCGAGCTGATGAAGATCGACGTCATCGGTATGCCGACGCAGCGGGGCGGCCGCTACTTCTTTAGCAAGCGGCTCAAGGATCAGGACCTCTTCGTGATCTACATGCGGGAAGGGCTGGATGGCGAGGACCAGGTCCTCATCGATCCTCATACCTGGAGCGAGGACCATCGTACCAGCGCCACTATGCTGGGCGTCTCGGACGACGGGAAGATCCTGATCTACGGGATCCGCCAGGGTGGCGAGGACGAACTCGAGGTGCAGTTCTTCGATGTGGACAAGCGCGAGGATCTGCCGGATGGGCTGCCCAAAGGCCGCTACTTCGGCATCTCGCTTCAGCCGGACAACAGCGGTTTCTTCTACACTCGCTTCACCTGGCAAGGCTCGCGGGTTCTCTACCACGAGATGGGCAGCGATCCCGCGAACGACGAGATGATCTTCGGCGAGGGCTACGGCCCCGACAAGATCGTCGGTGCCGGGCTGTCCGAGGATGGTCGCTATCTCGGCATCATCGTGATGCACGGGTCCGCAGGATCCAAGACCGAGATGTACTACAAGGATGTCGAGAACGACGGGCCTATCGAGACGATCGTGAACGACATCGAAGCCCGCTTCATCCCGGAGCAGGCCGGCGACCAGATGCTGATCCAGACGAACTGGGACGCTCCCAACGGTCGCGTCTTCCGCGCCTCCATGGAGAACCCGACCAGGGACTACTGGGAGGAGATCATTCCCGAAACCGATGCCGTGATCCAGGGCCTCTCCGTCGCTGGCGGCAAGCTCTTCGTCAGCTACCTGCAGAATGTGCGGTCACGGGTGGAGATCTTCGACATCGACGGGAACTCGGAGGGTGAGATATCATTCCCCAGCATCGGAACGGTGAGCGGCGTCGCCGGTCGTTGGGACAGCGATGAGGCCTTCTTCGTTTACTCGTCGTTCCATATCCCGACGACGATCTACCGGTACGAGGTCTCGACGGGCGCCAGGCAGGTCTGGGCGAAGCTCGATGTGCCGGTCGAAAGTGAGAGCATCGTCGTGAAACAGGTCTGGTACACGTCGAAGGATGGGACACGCGTGCCCATGTTCCTGATCCACGGGAAGGACATCGAGCTCGACGGGCAGAACCCGACGATCCTCACAGGCTACGGCGGATTCGACGTCAGCCTGACCCCCCGTTTCGATGGTCGCACGATCCTCGGCGTGGAGCATGGCATGGTCTACGCGATCCCGAACCTCCGCGGTGGCGGCGAGTTCGGTGAGCAGTGGCATCAGGCAGGCATGTTCGAGAACAAGCAGAACGTATTCGACGACTTCATCGCGGCGGCAGAGTGGCTTATTGACAACGGCTACACGGTCCCGGCCAAGCTCGCCATCACCGGTGGCAGCAACGGGGGACTGCTGGTGGGCGCCGCCATGACCCAGCGGCCTGACCTGTTCCAGGCGGTGGTCTGCACGTATCCGCTGCTCGATATGCTCCGCTACCATCAGTTCCTGGTCGCCCGCTTCTGGGTCTCGGAGTACGGCTCGGCGGATGACCCACAGCAGTTCGACTACATCTACGCGTACTCGCCGTATCACAACGTGGTCCCCGGGACCGAGTATCCAGCGGTCCTCTTCATCACGGGTGACAGCGACACACGGGTCGCACCGCTGCACGCGCGCAAGATGACGGCACTCGTCCAGACGGCTACAGGTTCCGATCGGCCCGTGCTGCTCAAGTACGACACGAAGTCGGGCCACTCGGGCGGCACGCCGGTCAGCCAGCAGATCGAGGACCAGACGGATACGTTCAGCTTCTTCTTCTGGCAGTTGGGCGTGAGACACTAGGTGCGGGAGCAACGTCAGAGGGAGTGATTCCGCGACTAGGGACGGCGGCGGGGTCCTGAGGAGCGCGGCGAACGCGCAACCTGCCAGGCAGGTAAGGCCAGCTACTGGCGGACGGCGGCGAACGTCCCGGTAAGCGTTACTCGGCCTACCGGCGGGCCTGCATCCAGCGGTACCGTAGCTGTGCCGCTCATGGAATCACCGGATAGGGTCCCACTATTGTGCCAGCCGTCTGTGCGCATGTCGAACGACACCGCGCTGTCAGACGTAATGGAGCCGTTTATGACTCTGCCGTCGGCAACAAAGACCGCATCGAGCCCACAGATGAACACGCCGCCCGAGAAACTGCCGGTAAACGTCGTCCCGTGCTGATAGAGGTTTAGCGTCGTACCCGACTCAAAACAACTTATGCCGCCGCCGGACAGGTTGCTCATGCTGTACGACCAAGTGCCTGTAACACGGGGGAGGCTAGGGCCGACCACATCGTCGCCCTCGCCGTCGCCGTCATCAGCGCAGGCTAGAAAGAGAGGGATCAGGAGCAAGGGCAGGACACGCCACACGGCACACCTCCGGAGGATGCAGAGCGAGTATCACCTGTTTAGGCCAACGCCGGGCTGATGCCGGTATCTACTACACGGGCGTACCGCGCAGAGACCTAGAAGAGTGGAGCCGAGGGGAGTCGAACCCCTGACCTCTTGAATGCCATTCAAGCGCTCTCCCAACTGAGCTACGGCCCCGTTGACTGCTAGCGCCCCCAAGGGGAATCGAACCCCTACCGCCAGCTTGAAAGACTGGTGTCCTAACCGTTAGACGATGGGGGCATGGCGCGCCAGGGAGGACTCGAACCCCCGACCTGCGGCTTAGAAGGCCGCTGCTCTATCCACCTGAGCTACTGGCGCCTCGAGCGGATCCCAAGCTCGCGGCGGGGATTGAACCCGCGACCTCTTCCTTACCAAGGAAGCGCTCTACCACTGAGCTACGCGAGCGGACAGGCCCGGCAGGACTCGAACCTGCAACCCCCGGTTTTGGAGACCGGTGCTCTGCCATTGAGCTACGGGCCTATCGTCTCTCCATCGCGCTCGCCATCTGCATGCCCAGCGATGGCGAACAGCATCGTCCATGGCTGGGGGCGGACTCGAACCGCCGACACCCGGATTTTCAGTCCGGTGCTCTACCATCTGAGCTACCCAGCCGGTCACAAGTCACCGGGGCCCCCCACGCCCCCCTTAATCCCCGGCTCATCTCATAGCTCCCGGGGTGGGATTCGAACCCACGACCTAGTGGTTAACAGCCACCCGCTCTGGCCTCTGAGCTACCCGGGAATACCTCACTACTTTAGCCACCGCCTGTCAAACAGCAAGGTGCAAGAAGAAGGCCCGCCGACGTCTCTCGCGCAGGCGGGCCTCACTCGGCGCCGGAGCCAGCCACACCTGCGCTAGGCCGGTTCTCTAGTATTGAAGAACGCGACGGTCCACCACAGCGCTTCTCGGATGACTCGACTCACGACCGCTCCTTGCTGCTCGTCTGCCGCAGTAGCGGGGGTGGGATTTGAACCCACGACCTCCGGGTTATGAGCCCGGCGAGCTACCTGACTGCTCCACCCCGCAGCATGAGTAAGCGCCGAAACGTATGGGCCCGCTCCGAGGGTGTCAACCTGAAGCGGGGGTGGGAGCGGGGAGCTGCGCAGGCCAGAGGCGAGCGCGGCCGCGATCGGGAGGAAGAGGGAGCGGCCCGGCTTGCGCAAGTGTGGCTATTTGGCTATTTTGCCAATCAGCCACCAGATACGACATGGATGCCATGACCCACGCTCGCTTCGAGGCCCGCGCCAGGATCCTCAAGGCGCTGGCTCACCCGACGCGCCTCTTCTTCCTCGACCAGCTCGCCGAGGGAGAGCGCTGCGTCTGCGAGCTCGCCGCGATGGTGGACGCCGATGTCTCCACCATCTCCAAGCACCTGGCACTCCTCAAGAACGCCGGCCTTGTCCGCGACGACAAGCGCGGAAACAAAGTCTTCTATTCGATCACCGCGCCGGAGGCCCTGGAGTTCCTCTCGACCGTCGAGGCCGTGTTGAAGACAACCGCGGAGGCCCAGGCTGAGCTGGTCGGCGAGAGCTGAGACGGGAAAGACGCCGAACACATGATCACGGATTTGCTCACCGCGGGGCTCTTGGCCCTCAAAGACTATATCGCCACCCACGTTCTCACCTGCCTGGTGCCCGCGTTCCTGCTCGCCGGTGGGATGGTGACGTTCATCCGCCGCGAGGCGGTCCTCGAGTATCTGGGCGAGAGCGCGAGCAAGCTGCGCTCCTTCTCGATGGCGAGCGTCGGCAGCTTCCTGCTCGCCGCCTGTTCCTGCACCGTGATTCCGGTGTCCGGCGGGCTCTACTACAGCGGTGCCGGAGTCGGTGCTGCCTTCATCGTCCTCTGGGTCGCACCTGCGGCGAACATCCTGGCCCTCGTCTACACCGGCAGCATCCTCGGCGGCGCCATGGTGGCTGCCCGGGTCGCGGCGGCGGTCGCCATGGCCTTCGTCATTGGCTTCGTCATGAGCGCCGCCTTCAAGGGTGAGCGAAGGGAGCCGCCGCCGGAATCCACCGGGACTCAGAAGGGGCCAGTGATCGGCGGTGCCGAACTCGCACTGCTCGTGCTGGTGCTCCTGTCGTTGCTGCTGCCCAACTACCTGATCCGCACGGGTTCGTACGGCCTCAAGGTGCTCGTATGGGCGATCGCGATGGCGGTCACCGCGCTGTTCGCCTGGAGGGCGCTTCCGGCTTCGCGAATCCGCGAGTGGATGCGCGAGACCTGGTGGTTCGTGAGGATCATCTTCCCGTTGCTGCTCTTGGGAGTCTTCCTGGTCGGTGTGATCGGGGCGCTGCTGCCCGAGGACTGGATCCGCGCCTGGCTGGGTGGCGACGGCCTCGGTGCCGCTTTTCTCGCCACGCTGATCGGCGCGGTCAGCTACTTTGCCACGATGACCGAAGCGCCGTTCGTCGATACGCTGATGAAGCTGGGGATGGGCGACGGTCCGGCGCTGGCTCTGCTGCTCACCGGGCCGGGGCTCAGCCTTCCGAACTGGCTCGCCATCTCCCGCGTATTCGGCGTGAAGAAGGCGCTGGTCTACGTGCCGACCATCGTGGTCCTGGGCACGTTGGTGGGTTGGTTCTTTGGTAACTTCGTCCTTTGAGTCCGAGGTGCGCGCCATGAAGATTCAGGTTGCCGGGCCTGGGTGCCCGAGATGCCAGACAACGGAACAGAACGTGATCAACGCTTGCGCGGAGCTGGGTTTGACAGCGGATATCTCACACCTCTACGACGTCAAGGAGTATGCGCTCCTGGGCGTGCGGGTGACTCCGGCGGTCATCGTCGACGGTCGGGTCGTGTTGTCGGGCAAAGTGCCGACGGTCGAGGAGCTCAAGAAGCTCTTCTCGTGATCGACCTGACCTCGGTTCACCTGGTTCGCTGACGGTAAGTTCTAGCGCAGGCCTACCGACTTGCATCTCTGTTCGCACACGGGCACCATTGTAGTGGTTGATTTGCGGTAGTCCTTTCTCCGCAAGAGCCCAAGCGGATGGAGCTGTCACTACTCAGACGCAGGAGGATCCCGCTTCTCTTCCTGCTTGGCGTCGGTATTCCGAGCCTCGCTCTGAGCTACCTCGCCTTTCGCGGTATCCGCAACGAGCTCGCGCTACTCGGGCAACGAAGGCTCAGTGAACACCGCGCGCTGGCCGAGTTCGTCAATGAAGCGATCGACCAGCATATCGCGACGGTTGAGGAGACCTTCTTCAGCGCTGTCGCGGCTTTCGACGCTCCAGGCGCCCCCGATCTCGTGCGCTCGCTAGAGCGCCTGCAAGAACGGTATCCGCTGGTTGACGAGGTCTTCTATCTCGAGGGCCTTGAGACGATACAGCTGCCAATCGCCGACCTGTTGTTCTATCGCGACGGTCAGCTGCCGACCGTTGCTTCTGCCTGGCCGACCTCCGCGGCCGAGCATATGCGACTCGGCCAGCAGCGTGAGTTCCAGGAGAACAGATATCGCGCGGCGCTCACCAGCTATCAGCGAGCGTTCGCAGCCGTCTCGGATCCGGTGCTGAAGGGTGAAGCCCTCGTCGCGATCGCCCGTGTCCAACGAAAGGCAGGACGTTTCGACGCGGCGCTGACCTCGTGCGAGACGCTCTTTGGCGACTACGGCCAGGTCAGGACGACGGCAGGCGTCCCGCTGGGCCCGATCGCGCGCCTGGAGCACGGGTCGCTGCTGCTGACGATGGGTGATTCGGCTGCCGCCCTGGACGGCTACATCGACTTGTACGAGCGTCTGGTCGCCGGGGAGTGGACGCTGGAGCGAGCGCAATTCGATTTCTTCCGAGGTCAGGCTCGGGAAACGATCGCCGAGCTGACCTCGCGCGCGCCGGCGGCTGAGTCGCCGGGGTCGTATCGCGACGTGATCGCGTCCCTCACTGCAGAGGAAGCAGCGCGCAGGGAGCGGACGGAGCGACTCCTTCTCTTCCAGGCGACGGTCGGCGAGGATCTGCGGGCGCGCATGGATCGCGAACCGCAGGGGCCGGCGACTGTGGGGAACCGCCACACGCTGGAAAGCGGAGGGCAGACGTATCTCGTTTCGGTCCTTGGTGGCGGCAGCGCTGAGAGTGGGAGCTGGGGGCTGCTCCTGGATTCCGGATACCTGAGCGACCAGGTTCTGCGCCGGGCCCTGGAGGACCAGGTCGATCTCTCGACGACCGATTGGATCGTGAGGGGAAGGGACGGCAGAACGGTTCTGGCGCGTGATGGCCCACCCCAGGGCTCGCTCACCGTGAACGCGACGTTCGCGGGCAACTTCCCGCCCTGGCTCATCGAGTTCTACCAGCGGCCGCAGAACCCGTACAGGCGGCTCTTCGCCTCGAGCCAGAGCATCTACGTCTACATGTTCCTGCTGATCGCCAGCATCCTGGTGTTCGGGCTGATCCTGACGATCCGTGCCGTGACCCACGAGCTGGAGCTGGCGAAACTGAAGTCCGACTTCGTCTCCACGGTCTCCCACGAGTTCAAGAGCCCGCTGACCTCGATCCGGCAGCTGGCGGAGATGCTGCAGGCGGGCCGTGTGCCGTCGGACGAGCGCCGGCAGCGCTACTACGATGTTTTGGTGGAGCAGAGCGGCAGACTATCGTCGCTCGTGACCAACATCCTCGATATCGCCCGGATCGAGGAAGGGAGGAAAGAGTTCGAGTTCGAGACGGTCGATGTCGGCGAGCTGGTGGAGGAAGTCGTGTCGGCGGCCGAGCATCAGTGGCGTCATGAGGGTTTCGTCATTCATGCCGACGTGAATCGTCCTCTCCCTGCAATTCACGCCGATCGGGCGTCCATAGGGCAGGCCGTCTCCAATCTCATCGACAATGCCGTCAAGTACTCGGGCGATTCACGTGAGGTGCACGTTCGGGCCTCCGCGGCTGACGGCCAGGTGAAGATCTCGGTGCAGGACTTCGGCGTGGGTATCAAGGAGGAGGACCTGGGTCGCGTATTCGAGCGCTTCTATCGGGGCGGCGACGAGCTCACCCGCTCCGTGAAGGGGAGCGGGCTCGGGCTGACACTGGTCCAGCAGATCGTCGAGGCCCACAACGGGACGGTCTATGTGGAGAGTGAGGTCGGGCAGGGCAGCACGTTCTCGATCACGCTTCCGGTTTCGAGAGACCAGGGCGATGCAGAAGATTCTGATCATTGAGGACGAAGAGAGCATCCTCATGGCGCTGGAGGACGACCTCAAGCTCGAAGGCTACGAGGTAACCGGTGAGACCGACGGGGCCCAGGGCTTCGAGCGCGCCAAGCAGGGCGGCTACGATCTCATTATCCTGGACATCATGCTGCCCTCGCTGGATGGGTTCGAGATCTGCAAGCAACTGCGCCAGGTGGGTGACACCACGCCGATCCTCATGCTGACGGCCAAGAGCCAGGAGATCGATAAGGTCCTCGGCCTGGAGCTGGGCGCCGACGACTACCTTACCAAGCCTTTCAGCCCCCGTGAGCTGCTCGCCCGCGTGAAGGCACTACTGCGACGCGCGAAGCCGGCGGACCCGCCGCTGCTCGAGCGGTATCGCTTCGACGATGTGGAGGTCGACTTCAAGGGCTACAAAGTGACCAAGGGCGGCGAGCCCGTGGAGCTCACCGCCAAGGAGTTCGCCCTGTTGCGGCTGCTCATCCACCACAGGGACGAGGTGCTGCGGCGCGATGTGATCCTTGACCAGGTTTGGGGCGATGACTGGGATGTCTTTCCGCGCACCGTCGACACCCATATCGCTAACCTGAGAAAGAAGCTCGAGGACGATCCGGCGGACCCCAGGTACATCGTCAACGTGCGTGGTGTCGGCTACAAGTTTGTGGCCGATCGCCCTTGACCGTTTCTTAACACTCGCTCCACGAACGCTTCAATCATCCTCGGACGTGTTCCCGTAGATTCGACTCAGGAACTTCAATCGGGAGCACATCTCAGGAGTAACGATCATGAGACCGTTTCGAGTGATCACCGCAGTTCTGGCGTTGGCGCTAGTCTTCGCGGCTTCCACCAGCGCGCAGCAGACCGCGGAGGAGCTGTACCAGGCCGGCCTTTACGAGGAGGAAGTCCAAGGGAATCTTGAGCGCGCCATCCACATCTATGAGCGCATCCTGGAGGGTTTTCCCGACAACCGGCCGGTGGCCGCTAAAGCGCTCATGCACATCGGTCTCTGCTACGAGAAGCTCGGAAGGACAGAGGCGGAAAGGGCTTACCGACGTGTGGTAACGGACTACGCCGACCAGCGGGATGTTGTAGATGAGGCCCGGGCACGGTTGACGGCGATAGAACGAGCCCAGCGAGCAGCCGAGGTGGTGAGTATCTCGACGCGGCAAGTTCAGGTCGATCCGTTGGCGAGAACTGAAGCGTTCGCGCCTAGTCCGGACGGTGGCAGCCTTCTATTCGTGGATTGGGAGATCGGAGATCTGGCGATCCGAGACCTGGCAACGGACGAATTCCGTTTCCTGACCCACGAGGCATCGTGGGGTGATCCGGAACAGTACGCCTGGGGAGCCTCTGTCTCGCCTGATGGTATGACGGTCGCGTATCTGTGGGCGGAGGAAAACGCCAGCTCGCTGCACCTCGTGGGGATTGACGGGTCGAACTCTCGGGTGCTCAGTCGGGAGGACGGATGCGGGATCTGGTCGCACGCCTGGACGCACGACAGCAAAGGCATTGTCGCGATGAGGGATTGCGGCCCTTCGGAGGGGGTGGTGCTATTCTCGGTCGCCGACGCTAGCGCTCGTTCTCTGATGGATTCAGCGCAGTTGGCGGCGTCGTCACTCTCTCTGGCGGATCGGGTGTCGGTATCACCGGATGATCGCTACGCAAGTGTGGACGTGACCGTCGAACACGATGGTGGCAACCACGATATCTGGATTGTTGCCCTGGATGGTAGCGGCGCTGCATCGCTCATACAACATCCTGCCGATGACCGGCTCATTGGCTGGGTCCCGAATACCGAACACGTCGTGTTCCTCAGCGATCGGGACGGGAGGTGGGACCTTTGGGCGGCCCACGTCAAGGACGGTCTCCTGGTAGGTTCGCCGAGGCTCATACGACGGAACACGGGCATGGTCGGAGCCGGTGGATGGAGGCCGTTGGGCTTCACAAGCGACGGCGCGCTCTACTACAGCGTGTTCACTCGCTGGAACTCTCTCAGCGTGGCGCCCCTCGATCCAGCCACTGGGACGCCGGACGAAGAGTCAGCCGTCCCCATCTTGGGTTCCAATTTCCAGCCAACATGGTCGCCAGACGGTGAGTATCTAGCGTTCGTGACCGAACAGGAACGGACGGGGGGTCCCGACCCCGGGCCGTACCGGAGGCCGCTCCACATTCGGCACCTCGTAACGGGGACGGAACGGGAGCTGGCCCCGCAGCTGCAGACCCGAACCCCAAGCTGGTCTCCGGACGGCCGGTTCATCCTCACAAATGGCAGGGACGAAACCAACCAGAGTGCTGACTATCACGGAGGGCTCTACCGGATTGATGTGGAGAGCGGCGAGGCAAGCCCGGTGCTCGAGCTGGAAGGTGACACCAAGACGCCATGGTGGTACGGGATCCGTGGCGTGTGGGCCGGGCATAGTGAGGCGATCATCTACTCGCAGTATGATGGAAACCAGATGGTGGGGCGTCTGGTATGGCGGGAGCTCGAGTCCGGGCGTGAGCGGCTGCTGTATCGTGACTCTCTGTTGACGACGAGACTGCTCGCACTCTCACCGGATGGAAACCGGCTCGTCTTCGCTGTGCGAGATTCATTGGGAGGCGGCAGTGTGGCGGGTGTCAACGTCGGCGGGCGTCTGATGATCCTTGATCTCGAGGATGGGGCGATTCGAGGGTTGCATGTCATCCAGGAACCGGGGAACGTGGGATGTCTCCAGTGGACCCCGGACGGGGAGCACGTCCTGTTCGCGAGGACGGAAACCGAAGATCGGCACACCGGGGTGTGGCGCGTTCCGACTGATGGCGGCGACGCCGAAGAGCTCTGGACGTTCGGAAAAGGTCAGTACGCTGGAGGGTTCTACCTGAGTCCTGATGGTCGACGAGTGGCATTCGGGACATACACGCAGGAGTATGAGGTCTGGGTGATGGAGAACCTCGTGGCGGCGCTCAACGAGCAGCAGTGAGCGCGTCGTAGGAGTGATGAATGATGAACAAACACCGTTTATTGGTGGGCGTATTAGCGTTCTCGGGGTTCTGGCTGATCAGCGACTTCCTGCCCGAGGAGAGGTAGCTGCCCCAGCCGTTCTGACGCCGCCGCTGCTTGCGACTACAGGGCTCGCCAAGGTATCCTCACGGAGCCATGGTGAGCCCGGTTCTTTCCCGAGAACTGCTAAAGGAACTCCGCCGCATCGTGGGCAAGGGCAACGTGCTCACGGAAGCGGGGGATCTGCTGCCCTTCGAGTCCGACGCGCTCACGGCCTACCGGGCGACGCCCGCCGCGGTCGTCTTCGTCCACGGCACCGAGGAAATCCAGCGGGTCGTCGCGCTGCTTCACGGCGCCGGGATCCCCTTCGTGCCGCGCGGCGCCGGCACCGGGCTCTCCGGCGGCGCGCTGGCCGACGGTGCAGTGGTCATCGAGCTCTCGCGCCTGAACCGGATCCTCTGGATCGATGACGAGAACCGCCGGGCCAGGGCACAGCCGGGCGTCATCAACGCGCAGCTCAACGAAGCTTTGTTGCCCTACGGGCTCATGTACGCGCCGGATCCGGCCAGCGAGACGGTCTCCACCCTGGGCGGTAACGTCGCCGAGAACGCGGGCGGCCCCCACTGCCTGAAGTACGGGGTCACCACCAACCACATCCTCGCGGCGAGCGTCGTGATGCCGGACGGCTCGCTGCTCGAGTTGCCGGGACCCGGGAGTCCCGGCTACGACCTGCTGGGCCTGTTCGTCGGCTCGGAGGGCACGCTGGGGATCTGCAGCGAGATCGAGGTACGCCTGGTGCCCCTTCCCGCAGCCGTGGAAACTGTCCTCGCCCACTTCGACGAGATCGAGGACGCCGGCCGCGCGGTCTCCGCCATCATCGCCACCGGCATCGTGCCCGCTGCACTCGAGATGATCGACCAGAACACCATCAAGGTGGTCGAGGCGTCAAGCTTCGCCGCGGGCTTCCCCACCGATGTCGCCGCCTCGCTGATCGTCGAGCTCGATGGCCCGCGCCATGGGCTCGCCCATCAAGCGGGCGAGGTCGAGGCGCTGCTCAAGAAGAACGGCGCGCGTGGGGTGGCGCGGGCCGCGAACGAGGAAGACCGCGAGAAGTTCTGGAAGGCACGCAAGTCGGCGTTCGGCGCCATGGGCCGCATCGGCTCCGACCTGCTCGTGCAGGACGCGACGGTGCCGCGCAGCCGCTTGCCCGAGGTGCTGGGCCGTGTCTTCGAGATCGCCCGCGAGTACGATCTCACGATCACCAACGTCTTCCACGCCGGCGATGGCAACCTTCATCCCAACATCCCCTTCGATCGCCGTGACGAGGGGATCCTCGAGCGCATCCGCGCGGCCAGCCGCGAGATCATGCAAGCGTGCGTAGCGGCCGGCGGCACCATCACCGGCGAGCACGGCGTCGGGATCGATAAGGGGCAGTACATGCCGCTCATCTATTCCGACGCCGATCTGCAGACGATGCGCTGGGTGAAAGAGATCTTCGATCCGACAGGGCTCTGCAACCCCGGCAAGCTTCTGCCTGCGGAGCGAGAGCCTGCGGCCGTACCCGAGGGTTTCCAGGCCGGACCGACGCGTGATCGGCGGGGGAAGAGCATCGCCGTCTTTATCGAGTCGGAGTTCGGCTCCGACTGCCTGGCGGACGACCCGGGCGCCTTCGCCATCGACGGCCGGCCGCCCCAGGCCGTTGCCACGCCCGGATCGGTCGCAGAACTCTGCGAGCTCCTGAAGCTGGCCTCCAGCTCGGGCTGGACAGTGGTACCCGCGGGGCGGGGCACGTGGCTATCGACGGGTCATCCGCTCCAGCGTGCGGACATCGTGATCAGCACTCTGCGGCTTAACGGGGCGGTTCACCATCACCCCGAGGACCTCCTGGCCACAGTCAAGGCCGGCATCTCACTCGCCGATCTGAACGCCGCGCTGGCCGGCACACGCCAGTGGTGGCCACTCGATCCCCTTGGTGACGGGACCGTCGGTGGCACGATCGCCACTGGAGCTGCGGGCCCGCTCGCGGCCCTCTACGGCACACCCCGTGATCTCGTGCTCGGGCTCAGCGCCGTCCTCGCCGACGGCCGCGTCGTGAAGGCCGGCGGCCGCGTGGTGAAGAACGTGGCCGGCTACGACATGGTCAAGCTGTATACCGGGAGCTGGGGCACGCTGGGCATCATCACGGAGGCGCACCTGCGCCTGCACCCGCGGCCGCAGGCGGATCGCTCTCTCGTCTTCAAGGCCCGGCGCCCGAACGAGCTGGCGGCGTTCGCGCGAGCGCTAAGTGGCAGCGACAGGCTCGCGCCGGCGGCGGCCGAGCTCGTCTCGCCGGAGGCGGCGACGGTCTTCGGGCCGGAAGGCGAGCAGTGGTGGATGGCTGTACGCTGGCTTGGGCACGAACTGGCCGTGGATGACGCGCTGCGCGCGGCGGAAGATGCAGCGGCGAGCCAGGGCATCGCGCAGGAGCGCGGTGACAAGTTCTGGGGGCCGGTCGCGGAGATCGAACGGCACCTGCGCCCTGCGCTCACGGTGCGCGCTGATGTGCCGCTACGTGCGATGGACGAGCTGATTCGCCTGGCCACGCCGTTCGCGGGTGGCCAGACCCCCCCGCTCATGGCTTCGCCGCTGTTGGGCCGGCTGTGGGTCTTCGTCTCGCCGTCGCTTTACGGCACGGCCAAGGGCGAGCGGACCTGGGCGTTGCGGGTGGAGGAGTTGCGGCGGGAGGCTGCGGAGAGCGGCGGGTTCGTGCGCGTCGAGCGGGCGTCGGCCCCACTGCGCGGCATCGTGGATCCCTGGGGCGACCCGGGAGCGGCGCATGCCATCGACAGCGGGCTCAAGAATCGTTTCGATCCGGAAAGGATACTGAAGCCGGGGTTCTTCGTGGGAGGTCTCTGAGGTGCGGCGTGGGGTGGGGTTGGCGGGACAACTTGCGAAGTGGACGGTACCCTTGGGCACGCTGGCGGCGGTCGCCGGCTGTGTCTTCTACCAGCCGATCGAGCCCTCCATGGTCTGGCATCCCTTCGAAGCGACGGCCTACTGCGATTACGGGTTCACGGCATCTGGCGTCTGGGTACGTGAGGGCATCGTCGCCGCTGACCCGCGCGTGCTGCCGCTCGGCAGCGAGATCGACATCAAGCTGGACGGTGAGACCCTGGAGAAGTATCAGGTCATGGACACCGGGAGCGCGATCAAGGGCTATATTATCGACATCTGGATGCCCACCTGCGAGGAGGCGATCCGCTTCGGGCGACGCCAGGTCAAGGTGCGAGTCCGCAAGAGGGGGACGCTGCGCAGCTAGCCTGCAACACAACCGGGGAGACCATCCAGCTTGAAGATCTACACGCGGAAGGGCGACTCGGGCGACACCTCGCTGTTCGGCGGACAGCGTGTATCGAAAGACGATCTTCGGGTGCAGGCCTACGGTAGTGTGGATGAACTGAACAGCGCGCTGGGAGTCGTCATCGCGTCGCTGCCGCAGGAGCTGGAGGACTGGCGGG
>JGI2171J19970_10001133_pt1 | contig 14731 bp, 14 predicted proteins | sample DeeMarSWOR324_28_FD_19970 | JGI IMG/M metagenome (IMG submission 19970) | reverse complement strand
TGGCTCTGCACTAAACTCTCTTGAATCAAGAATTAATAGACATTTAAGACGTAATAAAAAAATTCATTGGCATATTGATTATCTTTTAGATTTTGCTTTAATTACTGATGTTTTTGTAAAGGAAAACTCAGTAAAAGAAGAGTGTAAAGTTGCACAATTTTTCACAAAAAAACTAATTCCAATTAAAGGCTTTGGTTGCAGTGATTGTAAATGCAGAAGCCATCTATTCTATGGTAGGTATGATGAGATAATTGGTATTATTAAAAAATTAAATATGAAAAAATACCCATTAAAGGAAAAACCTTAAGCTTTATTTTGATATACAGTTAAATGGGGAGATTATGGCCGCTGTTATTTACTCCACCATAGGTGATATAGAAGATGCAAGAAGAATTGCTCACACACTAGTTGAAGAAAAGCTTGTGGCATGTGTAAATATCATTCCAAACGTTGAATCTTTCTATAGATGGGAAGGAAAAATTGAAGATGATGAGGAATGTATCTTTATTGCAAAAACTATCGATGAAAATATTGATAAAACTATTACAAGAATAAGATCTCTTCATCCTGATGAACTACCCGATATTATAGTAATACCTATAATCGGTGGTCTTGTAGAATACCTTGATTATATAACAAATGAGACATCATGAAATTTGTATCTTTAGTTTCAAGTGGTATTGATTCTCCTGTAGCAACCTACCTACTTTCAAAAAAAGCAGAAGAAATTATTCTAGTTCATGGGGATATAAAGCCTTTTACAGATAGAAGAGAAATTGAAAACTTTACACGTCTTGCCAGTCATTTAAAAAAGATTGTTTCTTGCCATCTTAAAACTTATGTGATTCCTCATGGTGATAGTCTTGGTACATTTAAACAAAATTGCAACAATAAATATACATGTGTTTTTTGTAAACGAACTATGCTGAGGTATGCTGAAAAAATTGCTGAAAAAGAAGATGCAATTGCAATTGTTATGGGAGATTCCCTTGGTCAGGTTGCCTCTCAAACCCTTCAAAATCTCAGGGTGGTTGATGGTGCTGTAAATATTCCGATTTTGAGGCCTCTTATTGGATTTGATAAAGAGGATATAGTAAAAATTGCAAAAGAAATAGGTACATATGAGCTTTCTATATTACCTTCAGACAGCTGCAGTGCTGTTCCAAATAAGCCTTCAACAATGGCGACAATAGATAAACTTTTAGAGGAAGAAAATAAAATTGACTTAAATAAATTGGTAATAAATGCAGTGGATAAGTCTTATATTCTTAAAATTTGAACATTTTTTTACAATTTAACAAAATTATATCTTATTTTTATTAAATTTACAACATAAATTATTAATTCATTAACTAAATTATGTAAAAATTAGTGATTATTTTATGTTAGAAACAGCCAAAAAACAAAAGGTTTAAATACTACGTAAACATACTATATAATGTAGGTTTATATTTTGGAGATACAATATATTGTATCTAATGGCCCACTGGAGAGTGTTGGATGGAATGCCCTTTCTGCCACCATATTGAGACTAAAGTAACTGACTCCCGCGATACTGGAACGCTATCGATTAGAAGGAGAAGGGAGTGTCTCAAATGCAATAGGCGTTTCACTACTTATGAATACATTGAATTAACCCCCATATATGTTAAAAAGAAAGATGGGCGTTTAGAAAAATTTGACAGAAATAAAATTAAAAATGGAATAATGAAAGCCTTAGAAAAACGCCCAATTGACTCTGAAAAAATAGAAGAGATTGTAGTATCAATTGATGAAAAAATAAGGCGAACTGGAAAAGAAGAAATTGAAAGCAAGCAAATTGGAGAATATGTTATGGACAAACTAAAGGAAGTTGACCATGTAGCATACATTCGGTTTGCTTCTGTATATAGATCGTTTACAGATTTATCAAGCTTTGAAAAAGAGGTTAAAAATTTACTTAATCAAACCACAGGAGATGAAAAAAAATGATAAGGAAAATTAGAAAAAGAGATGGGAGAGTTTCTGATTTTAATCCAATAAAAATTACAAATGCAATTTGGAAGGCTGCCCAAGCTGTAGGTGGGAAAGACTACAAGAAGGCAGGAGAACTAACAGATAAGGTAATTGAAAGACTTGAAAAGGAACTTAAAAAAGGTGAAATACCAACAGTTGAACAGGTTCAGGATATCGTTGAAAAAACCTTAATTGAAGAGGGTCACGCAAAGACAGCAAAGGCATATATACTTTATAGGAAACAACATCAGGATATTCGTGAAATAGGCGGTCTTTTAAAAGATATCGATGTGGTAGATGGCTATCTTTCAATGATGGACTGGAAGGTAAATGAAAACAGTAACATGAGCTACTCTCTTCAAGGTCTGAATGTATATGCAACAGAAAATATTGTTTCTCATTATTGGTTGAATAAGATTTATCCACCAGACATAGGAGAAGCACATACCAACGGAAATATGCATATTCATGATCTAGGAACTCTTGGTGCATATACTTATTATGGTAAGGAAACAGTTATTGCAAAGATAAATGGAAAAATTGTAATTACTTCCTTCCAAGACCTTTATAAAAATGTTGAAAATCCTGAAGAAATTTTATCAGAAAAAGATAATGCAAAAGCGAAATATCCAAAAAGAATTGAAGTACTTGATAAAGATGGTTGGACAAGAGTATATCGAGTTGTTAAAAAAGCAAAGCAAAAAGATATGCGCTATATTAAAAATGAAGGAGGAAGATCAGTAATAGTAACTGAAGACCATCCAATGCTAGTAGATAACGGAGATGTAAAAGATGCGAAAGATGTAATAGAAGAAAATGATAAACTGCTGACAGTAGATCTTAAAAAACTCCTTGAAAAAGAGGAACTTTTCACCAAAGAAAATCTTTATATTGCAAGAGAATTGTATGATAGAGGAATAAAAAATTTTTGGATTGAAGGAATGCCTCTTGTAGAATATCAAGAGTATTCTAGTAACCTAGAAATCAATGGAATAATCTCCACTTCTAATAATGCTGAGGCGCTTCCAAATAAAATAGAATTAACAGAAAATCTAGGATATCTAATAGGATTTTACATTGCGGAAGGTACGATGGGGCCTCATAGAATATCAATAATTCAAAAAAATACCCCAGAAAATCAAGAAATAATTGATAGATTAACAGAGGCAGCATATCAGCTTGGATGCAGGATATATTCTAAAAGTAGAAATGGTTTAGTAGAACTAAGAATAGTAAATACAACATTTGTTAAGTATTTATTAACAAAAATATTTAATTTGGAAGGCAGAAGTCAAGATAAACGTTTACCATCAGAGATACTAACCTATAACCATAATTTTATTCAAGGTATAATAGCTGGTATTTTAGATGGAGATGGTTCAATTGCTACATCAAATACCACACTGGTGATAAGAACTGCTTCTAGAACAATGTTAGAACAGATGGCACTTGTCATGAATATAATAGGATTCACTGTAAGAGATAGAAACATTGAAGGAATTGGAACAACCAGAATTTTCAATGGAAGAGAAATAATCCAAAATTATCCTCTATATGGGATAAGTTTTAGAACACTTGAAAACAGCCTACCTTCAATGTTATACAAAAACGCAAAAATGTCTACCAAGGCTTGGAGAGCAGAAGGATCAGGTTGGCAGAAGGTATTAAACAATGAAAAAACAGAGATTAAAGATGATTACATCTATGACATAACAACCGAATCAAGCACTCTGATTGTAAATGGTATGTGGAACCATAATTGTGTAGGTTGGGACCTTAAAGATATATTACTACTAGGATTCAAAGGAGTTTCTGGAAAAATAGAAAGCAAACCAGCAAAACACTTTGGAACAGCTATGATGCAGATCGTGAATTATTTATACACACTTCAGGGGGAAGCGGCGGGGGCTCAAGCACTTTCAAATTTTGATACCTTGCTTGCTCCATTTATTAGATATGACGGTCTAAATTATGATCAAGTAAAACAGGAAATGCAGAAGTTCTTATTCAACATGAATGTTCCTACAAGAGTAGGATTCCAATCATTAGCTCCCGATGAACCAATTATTTTTAAAAAGGATGGAAAAGTAAAGGTTGAATTGATAGGAAAACTAATAGAAGAAAACTTTGGTGAAAATAGAAAATCAATAATAAATAATACAGATGGTTATGGTAACCCATCAAATGATTCATTTGCGGTTATTCCAAGTGAAAAATATGAAGTAATAAGTTTTGATAAGAATGGTGAAGTTCAATGGCGCCCAATAAAAGCATTGATTAAACATAGGGTAGTATCAAATGGATTTAAAAAAATTCGAACGGGTTCAGGAGTTCTTAAAGTTTCACCAGCCCATTCATTATTTAGAAGCAATAGCAATCACATTAAACCAGTAATGGCAAAAGAACTTGAGTGTGCTAAACCAAACTCAACATTAAACGGAAAAAACCATATACTAGCTGTTAACAAACTCAAACAAAGCATATTAGGTGACAAAGAAGAAATTGATTTATTTGATTTAATAGATGAAATCCCTGAAAAAATAAAAAAACGGATATTTATAAAAGCAAAGGATGTACAAGCAATAAAGAACAAAATTGGTAGCCTTTATGGTTCAATGAAGGAATATCTTTATAAAAATGGAAGATCCGATAAATCAACGTTCTATGAAGGCCTTAAAAATAATGTTGTTCCCTTTGATACATACATTAAATATTCAGATGAACTGAGAAGCGATGTAAAAATTTACATAAAGCCATACAATGAAAATCTTTATAATAGATATTTAAATAAAGATAAACTTGAAAATTTTGTTAGACTTGTTGCATGGTTTATAACTGAAGGAAAGGCAACTCATTCAGGAATTGTTATTTCACAGAGAAAAAACAAGATAAAGGAAATACTTGATGTTGCAAAATCATTAAAAATTAAGATATCCATAAGTGAGACAAAAGGATATAGCAATAAAAACCACAGCAAAACAAACACAATCATTTCAAACATTAGAATGAGTGGACTCTATACTTATTTACTTCCTTATATCTGTGGAGCTACATCTAAAGAAAAAACGATACCATCATTTGTATTTGATTTGGATCAGCAGTATAGAAATATTTTCCTTGAGACCCTTTTCAAAGGTGATGGGTATATTGATAAAAAATCAAGGAGAATAACATATTCTTCAATGTCTGATAAACTTCTTACCGGCATATCAATGTTATGCATAATAAACGGATGGAGAGTTAGAGTAGTTCAAAAAAATGGAGATAGAGCTGGGACCCTTCTCATTTATAAAGATCCTAAAAAAGAGCTTGATATAAAAATAAAGGAAACAGCTGGAGTACCAGTTTATGAGATAGTTAATTACAAAAATGACTTAGAATGGGAATATGATATTTCAGTTGACATAAATGGTTGCGAAGAAAATTTTGTTGGTGGAACTGGCCTTGTGTTTTATCATAATTCACCTTTTACAAATATAACCTTGGATCTTACAGTACCTAACTATATGGCAGATGAACCTGCAATAATTGGTGGAGATCTAAAAGATGACAACTATAGTAATTTCACAGATGAAATGGACATGATAAATCATGCATTTGCAGAAATCATGTACGAGGGTGATGCCAAAGGACGACCTTTTACCTTTCCCATCCCAACCTATAATATTACAAAGGATTTCAACTGGAATAACGATGGACTTAACCCAATTTGGGAAATGACAGCAAAGTATGGAATACCATATTTTTCAAATTTTATAAATAGCGATATGAAACCTGAAGATGCAAGGAGCATGTGTTGTAGGCTTCGGTTGTCAAATAGAGAGCTTCGTAAAAGAGGTGGCGGTTTATTTGGTGCCAATCCTAAAACAGGATCTATTGGGGTTGTTACAATAAATCTTCCTCAAATAGGATATCTTGCAAAGGATGATGATGATTTTTTTAGAAGACTTGATAAAATTATGGAACTGGCTAAGCAAAGCCTTGAAATAAAAAGAGAAATAATAGAAAATCTAACACATAGCGGATTGCATCCATATTCTAGGTTTTATCTTCAAGATGTTAAGAAGACATTTGGTGAATACTGGAAGAATCATTTTTCAACAATAGGTCTTATCGGTATGAATGATGCACTTCTTAATTTTATGAATAAAAGTATTGGTGATAAGGACGGTAAAGCCTTTGCAGAAAAGGTTCTTGATTTTATGCGTGAAAAAATTGCTAATTACCAGGTAGAAACTGGTGATATATTCAATCTTGAGGCAACACCTGCAGAGGGAGCTTCTTACCGTCTAAGCCGTGTTGATAAAGCACAATTTCCTGATATTAGGATTTATAATCAAGAAAAATACAATGGTGGAAATGGGGGAAAAGCTATTCAACCATATTACACAAACTCCACACAGCTTCCGGTTGGATTTACATCTGATGTTTTTGAAGCACTTGATCTTCAGGATTCCCTACAATCAAAGTATACTGGAGGAACAGTTTTGCATATCTTCCTTGGTGAGGAAAACCCTTCATCAAAGGCTGCAAAGAAACTAATAAGAAAGGTTGCAGAAAAATATACACTTCCGTATTATACACTAACACCAACGTTTAGTGTCTGTCCTGATCATGGATATATATCTGGTGAACATCAAACCTGTCCAACTTGCAATGAACAAAATAAAACCACACCTTGTGAGGTTTATTCTAGAGTTGTGGGATACTTACGGCCAGTTAGTCAATGGAATTTGGGTAAACAACAAGAATTTAATGACCGAAAAACCTTTAACATGATGGAAAAGAAAATAATGGTTACTAAATGAAGATTGGAGGAATACAAAAAACATCGCTTTTGGATTACCCAGATAGTATATCTGCAATAATTTGGACAGTTGGATGTAATTTTAGGTGTCCTTTTTGTTATAACAAAGACATAGTTTTTGGAAATGTGCAGCTTATTCCTGAAAAAGAGATTTTTTCTTTTCTTGAAAAAAGAAAGGGAATGCTTGAAGGTCTGGTTATAACTGGTGGAGAGCCCTTATTGCAAAAGGATATTACAAATTTTTGTGAAAAAGTAAAAAAACTATCTTATCTAATAAAGATTGATACAAATGGAACTTTCCCTGAAAAATTAAGAGAACTTATTGATAAAAAACTAATTGATTATGTTGCAATGGATGTTAAGGCACCCAAAAAAAAGTACGACAAACTAGCAAATGCTAAAGTAAATACTAAAAAAATTGAGGAATCAATAAAAATTTTAAAAGATTCAAAAATTGATTATGAGTTTAGAACGACCTTTATTCCAGAACTTTTAACAAAAAATGATATTATAGAAATTGCTGAATGGCTGAAAGGGTCAAAAAGGTTTTATCTCCAGCAATTTAAACAAAATACAGAACTTGTTTCAGTTAGATTTCAGGATGTTACACCTTATCCTAAAGAAGAATTAATAAAAACAATTGAATATATTAAATCATACTTTGATATATGTGAGGTGAGAGGAATTTAATGAATGTAACAGATGAAATAATAAAAGATATGACTCTTGCTCGCAGTATATTATCTAGTGAGGATTTTTCTGTTGTAATAATTCGTGATGAAAAAATTATATCACATAAAAAAGAACATGGGATAAAACCTATACTTGAATTAATCGATGAATTGGGAAACGATATAATTGGAACTGTTTTTGGAAATAGACTTCTTGGAAAGGCTCAAGCATTTCTTTGCAGGTATTCAAAGGTCGCCGGTGTTTATTCACCTCAAGCAACAAAAACTGCTATTGCAATTCTAATAATTGGTGGGATACCCTGTCAAGCAGATGAGATGATACCTTTTATAAAAAACAATGATAGTGAAGGCATATCTACATTTGAAAAAATGCTTCAAAATGTAGAATCACCAGAAGAAGCATACAATATTTTAAAGGAAAAAGTAATTAAGGATTAATATGGAATATGAACTAGCAATAATTGGTGGTAGTGCTGCAGGATACACTGCTGGTATTTATGCAGTTCGCTCTGGTATAAAAACCGTTGTTATTGAAAAAGGAATTGGTGGCGGCCTTGCAAATGTATCCCCTAATATTGAGAATTTCCCTGGTTTTGAATCCATTTCTGGTATGGATTTAATGGAAAAGATGAAGAAGCATGCAAGCAGGTATGTAGACATTCATTTTAATGAGGAAGTAAAAAAAATTGAAAAATCAAATGATAAGTTTAAAATCTCTACTGATAAGAAAACATATGCTGTAAAAGCAATTATTCTCTGTACAGGTACAGAATATAGAAAACTAAATGCCCCTGGTGAAAAAGAACTTACTGGTAAAGGGGTTTCATATTGTGCAACATGTGATGGATTCTTTTTTAAGGATAAAAAGGTAGCTGTTATTGGCGGTGGCAACACCGCTCTTATTGAATCAATATATCTAAAACAAATCGGTTGTAAAGATGTATATGTTATTCATAGACGAGACAGATTACGAGCAGAAGATGCATATAAAAATGAGGCAGTAGAAAAAGGTGTGAAAATTATATATAATACCCATATAGAATCAATTAACGGAAATGAAAAGGTAGATTTTCTTGAACTTAAAAATGTAAATTCTGGTGAAAAATCAAAACTCTATGTTGATGGAGTATTCATATCAATCGGAGAGGTGCCAATGAACACCTTTGCAAAGGACCTGGGTGTAAAGCTTGATGAAAGGGGTTATGTAATAGTTGATAGAAAGCAGAGAACAAATGTAAAAGGAGTTTATGCCGCAGGTGATATAACCGGCGGGCTGAGGCAGGTTGTTACTGCTTGTGCTGAAGGGGCAATTGCAGGCTTAAGTTCTACCGAGGTTTTAGGCAAACAATATCCTTATTAGTTTTATTTTTTATTCTAATTGTAATTTTGTATTTCTTTCTATATAAAATTAAATTTATTTTTTTATTATATAATTTACTTATATTTCTATTTTTTTTTTGCTGAAATTAGGTTGAGAGATTTTTTCGGTAACTCCTGTAAAGGAACCTGGTAACAGTTGTACAAAAACACGTTAATAACCGAACCTACAAAACTAGATATCTGTAGGTGAGAAAAATGGATATAAAATATAGAAAAAAATATGTATCAATATTGACTGTTTTTAGTTTGATTTCAATATTGATATTGACAGCAAGTACGGTTAGTGCATGTCACTATAACCTTGGTACATTTGAAAGCGATTATGAGACCTCAAAGGATTCCTTCTTTAAAGGCGAGATCGTATATGGTATGGGAGAAGCTTGTGGATATGATTATCCTTTGAAACTGCGTATTAGAGACCCCGATGGTAATGTTGTATACTATTCAAATGAATCTAAATATGTTGTTTATGGGTCTTTCTATCTGGATGATTCAGCAAAGGTTGGTACTTGGAATATTCAACTTGGATTTTTTATGAAATGCTGCTGGGAATGGTCAAATGACTCTGGAAGTATAGCTTATTTTACGGTAAGTGATGCAAATTTCACTCTTACAGTAAATGTAAACGGTAATGGATCGGTTACAAAAGACCCTGATAATATATATTATTCATATGGTTCTATTGTTGATGTCTCTGCAGAAGCTGATTTAGGTTCAAGCTTTAGCAATTGGACAGGTGATATAAATTCTTGCATAAATCCTGAAAGTATTTTGATGGATAGTGATAAAACAGTTACTGCTAATTTTATTGAAAATAAATATGTTTTAAACCTTGAAATAATAGGAGATGGTAGTGTTGAGGTTGACCCTGATCTTTCAAAATATACTTATGGAACTTTAGTTAATCTTACAGCTACTCCTTGTGAAGGATGTGCTTTTGATTATTGGAGCGAAGATTTGTGTGGATACTGCAATCCAGAAACAATAGTTATGACTGAAAATAAAAATGTTACAGCACATTTTGTAACTATTGAAGAAGAGGAAGAAAATGGTGGAGGCGGCGAAGTAAAAGGCTCATCTGAAAAACCAAATAAACCTCCAGTTGCAGACCTTTCTGCTGGGGAATCATACATAGGTTTTCTAAATGAAGAAATTGATTTTGATGGTTCATTAAGCTATGATAATGATGGCCATATTATTGAATGGTTCTGGAATTTCGGTGATGGAACAACTGGTTTGGGTGAAATCACATCGCACAATTACTCTAGTACTGGAACCTATAATGTAATATTAATAGTAACAGATAACGAGGGAAAAAGCGATACTGACCTTACAACTGCTGTTGTAGCTCTACCAAATAATCCACCATCAGTGCCAATTGTTAGTGGTCCCTCTGAAGGATTTATAGATATTGAGTATCTCTTTTCTGTTGTCTCAACTGATGAGGATAATGATGAAATAAAATATACAGTTGATTGGGGCGATGGAAATATTGATGAAAGTAAGTTTCTAAATTCTGGGGATTTCTTTAACATCAGTCATAAATGGTTTGAACCTGGAGATTACATTATAAATGTGTCAGCATATGATAGTTATACAATTGCAAAGATTGATATAACAATTACATTAGATGAAGAAGATATCCCAGAAGAAAGCAATATAATTGTAATTATTATTCTTATAATTGCATTGCTACTGCTACTTATTTTCTTGATACTTTCAAAACCAAAAAAAGATAAAAAATAATGAGAAAACAAATAAAGTAAATATTTTTTTCTTTCTATTATTTTATATTTTATTTTTTATTATTTCTAATATTTAATTAGGAACATTTATATTTAGTTCTATTATTCAACCTTAGAAGTCCTGAGGAGGAAGGTAGAATAAAATATAGGTTACTAATAATACCAGGTTACATAATTGGATTAAATTGTTTATTTCTCATAACCTATAGAACATTGATTGCTTTTTTTAGTGAAAGTAAGTCGGTTCTCGTAAATATAAACAAATTTGGTGAACAATACTTTGATTTTTTTGCTCTAATTATAATTTGGATTATATCAATTGCAGGACTTATTATTCTGATTCTTATGTTAAAAGAAGAAAAGGAATTTAAAAAGAATCTTTATAAATCTGATGAAAGAACAACTATACAAAAAAATAAATCATTTTTAGATATAGATAATGAAATGAATGTAAATTTTGGTAAACCCGAAGTTAAGGGTGTCATTGTTGAGCCTGTAAAAAATTTTGATGAAGAAATTAATCTGAAAGATTAAACCTTTGAAAATAAATAAGATTCATATGATTTGGACCTATAGACAAAAGACTAAATTTTTAAAAACTTGTCTTTTAGGATATCCTTAAATATTATATCTACATTAGTTAGTCAAAAATAATAAAGGAAAATAAGATATATGTATAGAGAAAATAGAGGACGAGGGTTCAATAGAGGCCCTCGAGAGATGCACGAAGTAACTTGTGCAGATTGTGGAAAAAAAACTGAGGTTCCTTTCAAGCCAGATGGAACAAGACCTGTGTATTGTAGGGAATGTTATCAGAAACATAAGCCAAAAAGATTTTAGTAAATTATGAGATTAATTGTTATATTGTCATTTTTTACAAAAAATCTTTCTTTTTATTTTTGAAGCAAAACTATTTAAATAGAGTATTTACTTGTGTGAATGATAATTAAATAAAAATTTGGAATTCTTTCTCTTTTATAATAGAGTTATGGATTTTATTTAGGTTTGTTTTTTTATCAATATAAATATTTGAAGGCATTTAAAAATGAATAGAAGAAATAAAAAATCATATAACAATAAAACAAAAATTAGAAACAACAAAATTATTAGATGTAGCAGTAGAATGATTCCAGTTTTTGAAAGTGATACTTGTGAAGATTTTGTAAAAAAAGAAAATGCAGATTCAAACAATATCTGTAAAAACTGCGTAAACTCATTTTAGACTATATTTTTAAGAATAATTTTTTTCATTTTAAAGGAGAATAAGAACATTATGAAAGGAGAAGTTAAATGGTATAATATTAAACAAGGATATGGCTTTATAAAGGGTGAAGACGGTGAAGATGTGTTTATCCATAAAAGTGAGATTCCATTTTGGTCGATTTATCTAAATAAGGGTGACAAAATCGAGTATACAAAAGAAATTACAAAGAAAGGACTAATGGCAAAAGATCTTAAGATTTTACAATAATAATACATTGACGATTTTAAGGTCAAGAATAAAATAACTTTTTTATCTTGCATTATAAACTCCCTATAAAATAAAATCTGTAACATTTAAATACCATCTATTGAATGTAAAATATGAGGGAGGTCAAGAAATATGCGAAAATCTTCAAATAGGGTTTATAAGACTCTGGTAGTTGGAGTTATAGTTCTATTTATTGGTATTGGGATACAACCTGCAATTTCAGATGTTAATAAGAAAACTTATAAACTAATCTCAAAAGGTAATACTCTTTATGTTGGTGGAGTTGGACCAGATAACTATACCACTATTACATCTGCATTAAATGATGTAGAACATGGTGACACTATTTTTGTTTATAATGATAGTTCACCATATATTGAGAGATTAAAAATTTATAAATCAATTAATCTGATTGGTGAAGATAAATACAGTACTATAATTGATGGTAATAAACAATTTTCTGTAATAGATTTAAACGCACGAGATGTTATAATCAGTGGATTTACTATACAAAATAGTCATGATAAAAACGATGGTCGTTCTTCTGGAATAGGGCTTTTTTCATACAATATAACAATTACAAATAATATTATCAGGGATAATAGAAATGGCATTTTTGTAGAAAGAGAGACTAATAATTTAATTAAAGATAATTTAGTCTATAATAATTGGCAAAATGGAATCGATATTGATTATGGTTCTAATCATATTATTATGAATAATGAGATTGTAAGGAGCGGAGTGTATGATATTTATATAAGGGCTTCGGATAATAATATTATATCTAATAATAATATTTTTTCAGAAAATTGTTGGGCTAGTGTTCTTGTTCACGATAGTAAAAATTCTACCATTATAAATAATGTTGTTAAATCAATAAGTCCAGGAGAATGGCAGGAGGAATATATTTAAGAAAATGTCCTAGGTAGTAGAATTATTGGAAATAAGGTCTCAAATAGTGGTTATCATGGGATTTTTTTAGATAGTATTCATGATATCATCGTGCAGAATAATTCTTTGGTGGATGATGGTTTTTTCTTTTCAGATTGTTACAATATTGATTTTATTTACAATACTGTTAATGGTAGACCTGTTGTTTATTTAGAAAATACAGAAGATAAGGTAGTAGATGAAGATGCTGGGCAAGTCATTCTCAATAGTTGCTCTGGTATAACTGTTAAAAATCAGAATATTAATAATTCATTCTATGGAATTATTTTAATAAATAACTCAAAATACTGTTCTATCATTAATAATAATCTTAAATCAAATAAGGTTGGTGTCTTTCTTGTTAATTCTAACAATAATAAAATTGAAAATAACTCATTTGAATCTAATTATAGATATGGTGCATTTCTGGAAAATGTAAAAAATTGTTTAATTCAAAATAATATTTTCATTAATAATACGGTTGGATTGATGATTGACAATGATAAATCCAATAGATTGGGAAATAAAGTAGAATATAACAATTTTATAAATAATGATAAACAAGCGGATTTTGTGGTGAAGGATAAATGGTTTTTCCGTCCAATTCGTTGGAGATATAATTATTGGGATGATATTGGAATTCGATTATTTTATATTTATATCATTCATGGAAAATTTTTCAAATATTATAGTGATAGCCAACAGAGAGTTTTTAGAAGTTATAGGTTTATTGATTGGCATCCTGCAAAAGAACCATATGATATAGAGGTATGAAATGAATAGGAATATCTTATTAGCATTTGGTATTACTCTTTTGTTTCTGGGTGTTGGTATAAATCCAGCAATAGCAACAGTAGAACCTGAAATTATTGATGTTGAATATTATGATGTTACCACAGAGTTTATAGGACTTAATAAAGAATATACAACTCAACTCTCTAGGGAACAGTTAGAAGAGTTAGATGCTTTGTTTGATTCTATTAAGAATCGTATAAATATGTCAAGTTCAATGGAGGAATCTGTTGAAGTATATAAAGATGCAGTAATTAAATTGGAAAAATTAGGATTATTAGGTGATGTAGGGATAAATGAAACAGAGAAACTTGTTATTAATTATTATCAAAATCCTAATTTAATGAAAATACTAGATAGAGTAAATAATCAGAAGAATGGAAATTTAAGTGAGGAAAGAAATATATTTTGTTTAATTGCTGGTAAGGTTGAAAATATTGATTTTTTTAATCCTTTAGTAATTTATCCTCTTTTTTTAATTTTATTATTAATGGATTATTTTAATAAGATGGATTATTGGTTTTATTTATTATTAATCTTTGGTTTTGCAGTTTTGTTTAATTTTTATAATCCAATTTGTATATTTAATCAGATTATACTTGGAACTGATACGTATAATAGAGGAGAAATTATATCATTTGGTTTATTGGGATTGAGATATTGGAAAGGTGACGACTTAGATGGTTTGATTAAAAGATTTGGTTTTAGTTTTGGAATTGGTGTCATTGGATTTACAGGTTTAAATATTGAGTATTTCAATTTTAGATTTACTCAAGCTTATTTTTTAGGAGGAGCAATTCTTGCACATATTAAAGCTGTATAAATAAGACAGGAGTAAATTGAATATGAAGAAAACTATCTTTATCACACTCTTGTGTGCAGGTCTTATGCTTGTTACACCTTTTATTACTATTGCACA
>JGI2171J19970_10001131_pt1 | contig 14737 bp, 15 predicted proteins | sample DeeMarSWOR324_28_FD_19970 | JGI IMG/M metagenome (IMG submission 19970) | reverse complement strand
TACACCACCTCCCCGGGCCGGGAGAGGTCCACCTGACTGTCGTGCACCGAGGCAGTGGTGGTCTCCAGGTCCCTGATGAGGCCGAGGTCCGTATCCGACTTGGCGTGGAGCTTGTAGCCGAAGCTGGACTTGCTCCCCTTCTTAGCCCATGATCCATCCCTGCTCCTCCTGGTCTTCGCCTCCTCACCGCGGGGCTCCTCGGCAGGGGCGTGACCCGGGTCGGCCGTGATGAACGTGGCGTCCTGGGCGACGCCCTTCCTCACCTTGAGGCCCTTCTCGTCAAGCTGGCGCTGCAGCTCCGCCCATACGGCCCGGTCTCTCCCCGTCTCCGCGAGGCGTTCCCTGAAAAGCCAGACCGTGGTGGAGTCGGGCACCCTCTCGGGGAACCCGAGGAACCGGCGGAAGCTGAGGCGGTCGGCCGCCTGCCTCTCCAGCTCCGGGTCGGAGAGGCCGTACCACTGCTGGAGCACGAGGAGCTTCACCATCATCACCTCGTCCAGGTTGGGTCTGCCGCCCTTGGGGTCCTTGTTGTCGTATAGAGGGGTGATGAGGGGTCTGAAGGCCTCCCAGTCGATGAGGGGCTCGATCTTGGCCAGTCTGTCGCCCAGCTTGCGGACCTCTTTGTAGGCTTCTCTGAACAGGTAGGATTTGAACGACTTCATGCTTGTCTGATGAGTGAAGCGCGATAAAAGGTTAACCGAGGGGGACTAGAAGACGCGAAAATCAGAAGTTATTCGAAATCCTCTATAGTATTCGATTTTTTCTCTGGCTTTCACAACCATGTTTTTCGCGCGCGATAGCCTTCCTGACAGGATCGATCTCGACCCATATATTGGCTTCCGGACTCCAGTTTAGCATCCTCAAAAATGACTTCCGTGAAGACACACATAAACTACGTTCCTTCTTCGCGCGCTTATGATGACTATCGCGACGAACTTCTTCAAGTAGCCTTGCGAGGAATCATACATCTAAAAAAAAGGGAAAGTAGTGAATATACTTACTACTCAAGTCTCGTGCCGCATTCTCCGCAGAATCTCTGGCCATACGGGTTCTTTGCGCCGCATTTCGGGCAGCGTTGGAGTTGAAGCGGTGCTCCGCAGTTGACGCAGAATTTCCCCTCACCGGCTGGCTTCCCACAGCTTGGGCAGATCGTCTGCTGCCTCTCTATCTTCCCGGTGAACACCTCCGTCCTCGCTGCGGAGTCCTTTATGTCCTGCACCATCTTCTCCGACCTCGCAGCAGCTATCTCGACGCTGGCGCGGGGGGCGTCCTCGACGCAGAGCCCCTCCTGCTCGTTCCAGCAGAGGTCGCAGACCCATTTATAGCACCTGGGACAGCGGTTGAAACGTTGTTTCGCCTCGTTCATGGCGAGTTCAAACGCCTGTTCGTGCTCCTTATGCCAGTCGGCCGTCATGCCGCTGAATCTATCGGAGTAAGTGTCGGCACCGTCGCCCAGGTGGTGACCGATATCGGTCCCCGTTATCGATGAGGCGAATGAGAGGGCCTTCCCTACGCCCCTGAAGAGCCCCTTCTTCTTGTGGGTTTTGGACTCCGTGAACCTGGTCTTGAACCCGTTGCCGCAGACGTCGCAGAAGAACGTGAATTGGAACCCCGTCTCGTTGGAGTGATCCTCGTAGTTCCTCGTGAAGGGCTGGATACTCATTATATCATCCCTCTTACTTTAGTTTTTTTCCGCATTTAATACATTTTTCATCGAGCGGGGGCTGCTCCTTCCCGCAGTGGGGGCAGGTGACCACGAGGTGCGCGCCACAGTGCTCGCAGTAGTCCCCGAAGAACGTCGTCTCCCCACAGCTCGGGCAGGCGACCCTGAGGGACTGCCCGCAGTTGCTGCAGGCCATGTACCCCTTGCTCACGGGGCTCCTGCACTTGGGGCACCTCAGAGGCCCCAGCGGATTCACCTTGCCGCAGAAAGGGCACACGTTCGATTCGGGGGGAATCAGCTGATCGCAGTAGCGGCAAGGCTGTTTGTAACTTAACATGTATAAACCTCATTTTATATGTGAAATAGAGTATAAATGATTACCCTATTCAAGTGCGATCGAAGACGGATTATTCAGAAACTTGAAAAAGTAGATGAGGGTAAAAAAACTGGAGTAGCTTTGATCACGAGCTGATGAGGGAAGGTCCTGAGTTAACCATCGCGTATCGCTTCAGCTACAGGTTTTACCTAACCGTGGCGCGCGACTTGAATAAATCCCACCATTTTCTGTATCTCTTCAAAGTCCATGCTGCCCGCTACTGATCCTCCCCCCGCCGTTCCGCCGCCCATGCCCTGTAACATCTTGAGCTTCTTGATCAGCTCCTCCATCTCTTCCTCTTCTTCTTCCTTCATGGCGGCTACATAACAAAATTTATGCGAAAGTAAATATAAGCGCGCGCACAGACGCGCGCGCACAGACACGCACACACATACAAAATCGGGGTAATTTTCCGAGATTACCAATATGTACGAATTAGAATGTGGGATTAAGTAGAATATTCAACAGATGTGTTCGCACGCAATCCTTGAATTATTTAAAGCGGTGTAAAAAAAGCCAGAGAGGTACTAGTTTCACCGGCCGCCCTTCATCCACTTGAGGTCGTCGTCCTTAGCTTCGACGTTGAACTTCAGCAGGTCCGTCACGTCCTCCCGCCACTGCTCTCGGGTTCTGTGGCTCACCCTTCCGATGAAGAGCCGTCTCAGGGTCCTCAGGGAGGGCATCCTATCCACGGCGTGCCTATACCTCGCGTAGCGGGGGTCCTTCAGGCTCTCGTCCGGGAGGTATATCGGCTCCCTCCTGAAGTTTATCTCGAGCATGCACTTGTTTATCGTCTTGAGTAGCTCATCGTAGACGTCGTGGAGGTCCCGGATGTCTTGGTAGCCAGGGTACTCCTTTCTCCCCACGATCCTGAAGAAATACGTGGCCTTTCCCCCACTCTCACCTGAGGCCGCCTCCATGGCGACTGCGTTCCCCGGTTTACGGGGGTCGGTGCCGTAGATCGGGATCAGGAACCAGACATACTCTCCGGTGAGTTCGCCCATCAGGTCCCTCTTGAAGCCGATGCTTATCCTCTCCTCCTGGGAGAGGGACTTTAGGTAGTCGTACTCCTCATTGACGCCCAGGGACGAGAGCTTGCCCTCCAGCTCCTTCCAGAGGTCTCCCGCTATCGATTCGATGTCGACCCTGCGGGCCGCCTTCCCCTCCCTCATCACGAGGGCCGCCTTCCTTATCACCATGGGGTTCGCCCCCGGGAGGAGCTGTTTTAGTGTCGTCTGGCTCTTGGTGATTAGCTCGTGCATCATCTTGTTGAGGGCGTTCTTGACCGAGTTGTACCTGGCCCCCATCATGGATAGCCTGATCTCATCCCCCAACTCCGTCTCGACGATGAGGGTGTAATCGTCCTCCCTGATCCCCCGGATATAGCTGTGGGGGACCCTGACTATCTCCCCCATCTCGGGCGCTATGACTACGGCGGTCTCGTAGAAGCGGAGCTCGCACCCGCCGCCCTGCCTCTCCTCGCCGTTCTCGCCGATGTACGAGAAGACGGCCTCTATGCCCGCTCGCTTGGGTTTCTCTTGGACGAGCATGTCCTTCAGGATTATGGCGTTGCGAAGCCCGCTGAACTCCCTGAGAAAGTCCTCGTAGCGGTATCCGAGGTTGAAAAGCGTGAGGGTATCCCCCGAATTCAGGGACACGCGTATCCTGTATTCGGACCCGGACAGCTCCAGCATATCCCTGTAGGGGACGGACAAAGTCTCACCGAAGGTCGGTTCTATGCGGAGGACCTCTTCCGTCAGCCTCGCCTCCGCTTCCTCACTGCCCTCAAACTCGTTTCCGTCTGAATCAGTCAGCCTATAACCGAGACTACATTCCACCATCTAACCACACAAACCCCTGAAACTAATTACTTTCCACGTGAAGAACATTGTATGGATGGTCATATTGGTCATCAATACACCCGCTGAATTGGTTAGCCTTCTCTATTGATGCTATTTAGATTTTACTGAGGAAAAATTTAGAAGACGCTCTTCGATCACGCGCACGCAACTTTCTCGGAAAAAGTACATATTGATCATTCCTTGGAAAATGGAAAATTTTTTTATCCTTCTTTCTTAGGCCTACAATAACATGTGGGTTTTCGATCAGAAGAAGATATAGGTTTAATCCGAACTAGATTAAAAAGAGGCTAACTTGGAGGATTACCGAGTGAAAATAGATGTAAATAAGATCGATGTCGGGCGTTTCTCTATTCGAGATGAAATGGATGAAGAGTACCTGGGGCAACTGGCCCAGAGCCTCTTGGACGATGGTCAATGGCATCCCATCATTGTCCGCCGAATGGAGGGAGGCAGATACGAGCTCGTAGCCGGGCATTATCGCCTCAAGGCATCCGTAAAGGCGGGCTTGAAGGAGATTGAAGCGAATATAAGGGAGCTNTCGGACGAGGAAGCCGACCTTCTCTCCCTGAAGACGAACATGCTCAGGCAGGAGCTGACGCCAAGGGAGCAAGGGCGGGCTCTGAGTAGGATCATGGAGAGGTACGGGTGGAGCCAGAGTGAAATCGCCAGAAAGCTCAGCGTGGAGAGCAAATGGGTTGGAAGAAGACTACGGGTTGCCCTCGAACTGCATGAAGAAGTGGCCAAGGCACTCGATAATGGGCGAATTAACTTTTCAGTGGCGTCCGTAATAGGGAGCATCCCCCTCGAAGAGCAGCCTTTGTTGCTGAGCGTAGTCTTGAAGAGGGGTGTTACCGACATCAGTGAGGCAGGGGCAATAAGACGCCAGCTTCTTAACGACACCATCTTCACAATAGGATGCGAGGATCGGGACATCGATAATTTCATTGACGCTTTGAAACAGGAAGACATAGAGCTGTTAATGGATGTACGTTACTCCTCGGATTATCAACACGACCCTGACTTCAGTGGAAACGTCCTAAAACGTGAACTCGAAAGAAACGACATCGAATATGAACATCGCCCTGAGTACGGGATTCCCCACATAATTCAGGATCCATATAAAGAAGGAGCTCTAAGCCATCAATGCCTTAAACAATGGTACGAATGGCATGTGAATACCGAAACAAAGTTCAGTGAGTTTATCGAGCATCTGAAAAAATCAGGAAAAGTTGCGTTGATGGGCGTGGAGAAATATGCCAAGCCGACGAAGGAACAGAAATATTCCTGTCACCGTGACATTCTGGCAGATTTAATACTTGACCAGAAATCAAGCGACCCATTAATGAAATTCGGGAAACGAAAAGACTTAGGATGAGCGCGCACAGGAACCATCTTCATTATTTGCTCTTCAAGCGGTTTTACACGTGTACCTTTTCGAGGTATAGATGAATAGTAGAAATAATAAAAAAGTATGTACGATAAACGAATATGGAATTTTAAAAAGAGGGGAAATTAAGGCTTCTCTCATTTTGCTTTGGGAACCGTATATTTTAGTTCGCCATCACGGTAGAAGGCATTAAAGTACTTGTCACATGACTCACATCGGAATTGCTTTCCCTTGAAAACACCGAATTCAAATTCCTTTCCCGTGGCCTCTGCCATTTCTCCGCATCTAGGGCAACTAGCCATTTTAGCCCGATTATAATACATTTTTAATGATTTATAATTTTATACTATCCACACATACGCCTTTTTAGCAGGTAAATAATTTTGAATATGAACGCACAACATCTTTTATGATTATCCTATCCTCATGAACTGCCATGAAGTTCAATTCCTCCAAAAATGGGTTCCAAACCCTCTACAAACCGAGCGCTCCCACATTAGAATGGTCCATACATGAGCATGTACTCCAAGGACACCGTCAAGGAGGCCTCCAAGGACGCACTGATAGGGCTCATGATGTGGTACACACAGGAAGAGGTCGAGGAAACGGCGTTAGAACTCGTTGATGATTGGTAATGGTTCTACCGAAAGGAAATCGCCCGTTTAAACGGCATCGAATCCAGACTTGAGCCTCGCTTCGGTCCTACGAGGATATGCGAGAAATTCCAACGCCACGAACAACCCCACACTGACCCAAAAATTCACAGGAACAAAGGAAACGAATTCAAAACACAACTGAGAAACAGCATCCGCATAGAAGTAAATTCACGTGAAGGCAAAAGAAAGTGACCCTGAAAATCATCATGTTCCCAGATTTTCCTTCTGACAAGCTACTGACGCGCGGCGCGCGCAGCGTCATGAATATGAGCGCGTATATGCTTCGTCATGCATCATTCTCGATTTGGAAAAGGTCTTCTATTTTTCTACCTTCGGTGGGACTGGCATTCCTAAGTTTAATACTGTAAATAAACAGGTTTGCATACAGAAAAACCTCAACAATGTATACCATTAGGACCGCTACAGGAAATCTTGGCTCAACATAATAGAGAACAGACGAACCAGATAATACAACGAGAACCGCCACCAACCAAATGACAAATGAATTTCTCGTGGCCGTCCCCCCCAATTTCACCAACGTTCTTTTTACTTATCAAATGTTCGGGAACCTTAAATATTAAAGTAATACCACGCGACTCAGCGCGTTTATTTCGTAGACACACCAGCCGCTCGCGCCCGCTCATTCTTCTATGAAAGCTTCTTAGATTCGCTCCTCCTGGTTTCTAGCACCTCCTGCATTTTCCTACACCTGTCCAACCAAAGCACCATGTACTCCGGGGGTTCCACGATCCTGTTCCTCAGGTCTGCGATGCTGAAGACGCCCTCTTCCTTGCACCAGGCGACGCAGATCTCGTAGGCCTCCCAGTCTAGCTCTGTGTCCTCCCACTCGACCTCCACCTCCGAGTGCCCTTTCATATGCAATGCAAGGGCTCTCGTATGCCCATCGGTCGAGATGATCTCGCCGTTGAGTACTTTCACCGGGATCGGTTCGAGGGAGCCGGAGCCACCAGAATTATAGGCCTCCAAAACTCTAGAAAGCTTCTCGCTGCTCACATACAGCTGACTAGGCTGGATCTCTTTCAGGCTCATCAGGAAGGTCTCAGCCATTCTCCCAGATCCTGTCGTCATCTTTCGTTTAATATTATACATGGGATCTCCGGTTTCATATTAATCAACTTGGATATCATCCCAAGCACCAGAGTATTTTATCCAGATTATTTTGCGACCATCCTTCAACCAGAGAATTTATGGAAGCAATAAGCTGGTGATTTCAAAACAATTATTCACCGATTTTTCATCGCTTTTAGGGTGAATTAATAAAACAAGTCATCCCTATGTCCTACACAGAGATGGAGAAGGTAGTCGAGACAGCCGAGAGGATCAGGAGGCTCGAGGTCCAGGGAGCGACCAACGTCGCCTTTGCCGCCGTTGAGGCTCTGGTCGAGCAGATGAGGCTCTCAAAGGCGAGGGATCACGCATCGGCACTGGAGGAGATCGCCCGGGCGAGGGAGATACTGTTCAAGTCGCGCGAGACTGAGCCCTTCATGAGGAACGCGATCCGCTTCATCGAGTGGAGGGCCTCCCAGTCCGAGTGGGATGGGCCTGAGAATTTCCACGAACTGATCAGAGGGACGGCGGACGACCTACTGGAGGAGTTCAGGAGGGCCCGCCAGAGGATAACCGAGGTGGGGTCCAGGAGGATCCAGAACGGATCCAAGATCCTCACCCACTGCCACTCATCAGCCGTGAGCGGGATATTGAGGAGAGCGAAGGAGGCTGGAGCCGACTTCGAGGTAATCCTGACCGAGACCAGACCGAGATACCAGGGGAGGATCACCGCCGAGGAGATGCTGGAGGCCGGGATCGACGCCACCATGATAGTGGACTCAGCCATTAGGTCGTTTATGAACAGGGTGGACCTCGTCCTCGTCGGGGCCGACGCGATCACCTCGGAGGGGAACGTTATAAACAAGATAGGCACAAGCCTCGTTGCCCTCGCGGCCCAGGAGGCGAGAACCCCACTCTACGTCGCTTCGGAGCTACTAAAGTTCGACCCCCAGACCATCCACGGCGAGTACGAGGCCATCGAGGAGAGGCCCACCGACGAGATCTGGCCCGGGGCGCCCGGGGGGCTCTCGATAAGGAACCCGGCCTTCGACGTGACCCGCAGGGAGTACATCCACGGGATCGTCTGCGAGGAGGGGCTCATCTCCCCCCACTCCATCCTAGAGGCGGTCCGGAGGCGCTACCCGTGGATCCTCGGCACCTCAGGAACCTGACCAGGTTCTGAGGGCGGCTGCGAGTTCCCCGTGCCCCTCGGCGTATTCGTCGAGGGGCCTCCCCTCGACCGCGGCGTCCACCGCCTGCCTCATGGCCCTCGCGCCTGCCGAGGTGCCCCCAGGGTGGCCGTGAATGCCTCCCCCCGCCTGGATGACGAGATCGAGGCCGAAGATCTTGACGAGGCTCGGCACGAGGCCGGGGTGAAGGCCGCCCGAGGCTACGGGCATGACCGGCTTAACGCCGTGCATGTCCTGCTTAAGCGCCTCAATGTTCCCGCGCACCTCCGGCTCGGTCTCCGCCATCTTCCCGACCGCGGTCCCCACGTGCAGCTGGTCGACGCCCACGACCCTCGCCAGCTTTGCGACGACCCTCATGCTGATTCCGTGGCTCTCCAAGCGGGTGAACGCGGCGTGGCCCGCCCTGTGGGCATGGATCGCAAGGCCGAGGCCTCTGTCCCTCAGAGTCTGGAGGGCTGAGAAGCCGCAAGTGATTATGTCGACCATGACGTACCTTCCTCCCTGGTCCTCGACGAACTCGGCCCTCCTTAGCATCTCATCCGCCTCTGCCGTCACGTTTACCAGGTAAGCCTTCCTCTCCCCTGTCTCCTCCTCCGCTCTGTCCCGGCTCTCGATGGTCTCCACAAACCTCTCCTCGAAGGGGTTGAAGCTCTGGCTACTGAGGTTCTCGTCGTCCTTTACGATGTCGCAACCGCCCGACCAGGCCTCGTAGGCCACCCTCGCGTGGTCCCTCGTCTTCAAGCCAAGTTTCGGTTTGATTATGGTTCCGACAAGGGGTCGTCCCTCGACGCCTAGCAATCGGCGTACGCCGTTCATCCCGTACTTAGGACCCGGGAAGCTCTTTGCAAGCGCCTCTGGGAGGTGGATGTCGTTGAGCCTTAGGCTCTCTATGGCGTCGAGGCCGAAGACATTCCCCGCTACGCTGCTCAGGATGTTGGGCATGTTCCCTGCCTCGAAGAGCTCTACAGGGTACGCTATTCTAACATCGTTCCCATCGATAGCGAACACCCTTGCGTGCAGCTTCATCATGTAGGTTTCGACTGTGGTGAGCTCGGTCCATGTGCCTATGGAGCTCTCGGCGGCGACCCCGCCCGCGGCCTCATCGATCAGGATGTCCCTCGGTTTCAGGTGGAAGTCACAGGCGAGGTCCGTTTCCGACGGCTCATGGCCCAGCTCTACGAAGTCGATGTATCGCATGTTCAAGCCTCTGATAGGTTTTTACATATAGTCTTCATTATACTTATCGTATTCTGGGGGGAGCGCGAAGTGAAGCTGAGGGTGAGGAGCCTAGAGATCGAGGCCGGCGGCAACCTCATAGTCGTGATGAGCGCTGTGGACGCAGAGAGGCTGGGGGTCATCTCCTCCGACAGGGTTATGCTTAGCGCCGAAGAGTCCCACGTCGTCGTCATCCTCAACATATCCTCGGAGTTCCCGTCGGGTCTCCTCGGGGTGTACCGCGAGGTCAAGGACAGGCTGGAGCTGAGCGATGGAGACGAGGTCGAGGTTAGGCCCGCTGAGAGGCCCGAGTCCCTCGGCTTCATAAGGGAGAAGATCTTAGGAGAGAGGCTGCCCCAGTGGAAGATAGAGATGATCGTCAAGGATGTCGTCGAGCGCCACTTCAGCGACATTGAGCTGGCCTCCTTCGTGACGGCGCTTCAGATCCACGGGACGAGTATGGAGGAGGTGGAGGCCCTCTCTAGGTCCATGGTCACGGCAGGCAGGACGATCAGCTTCAAGGGGGAACACATCCTCGACAAGCACAGCATCGGGGGCGTCCCGGGTGACAAGACGACCCTCCTCGTCGTCCCCATCGTGGCTGCGGCGGGCTACAAGATACCGAAATCCTCATCTCGGGCCATAACTTCGCCGGCCGGGACCGCGGACAGGATGGAGGCCCTTTGCCCCGTGGACCTCAAGCTCGAGGAGATCGTGAAGGTCGTGGAAGAGATCGGGGCGTGCATAGTGTGGGGCGGGGCCATCGACCTCGCCCCGGCGGATGACCTCTTCATCCGCGTTGAGTACCCCCTCTCTATAGACCCCCTCCTCCTGCCGTCGATAATGAGCAAGAAGAAGGCCATGGGCTCGACGCACGTGGTCGTCGATATCCCTACCGGCAGGGAGGCGAAGATCAAGACCATAAGCGAGGCGGACCACCTGGCCATGAACTTCATCGAGCTGGGGCGTCGCCTTGGAATGAGCATCGAATGCGCAATAACCGAGGGGGAGCAGCCCGTCGGGAGGGCGGTCGGGCCCAACCTCGAGGCGAGAGAGGCCCTGGAGGCCCTAGAAGGCAGGGGCTCTCACGGCCTGGTGGACAAGGCTACTACGCTTGCCGGGATCCTCTTTGAGATGACGGGGGAGGAGGATGGTAAGGAGAGGGCCATGCACCTCCTCTCATCCGGGAAGGCGGAGGAGAAGATGAGGCAGATCATAGGGGCCCAGGGCGGCGACCCCGACATCCAGCCAGAGGACCTCATGCTTGGGGAGCACTGGCTCGACATCGAGGCCGAGCGAGATGGGAGAGTACTTTACATCAATAACAGGGCCATAGCCCAGATGGCGAGGGAGGCGGGGGCACCATCCGATAAGGGTTCCGGTCTGGTGCTGAACCACAAGATGGGCGACGAGGTCTCAACAGGTGACTCGCTCTTCAGGATCTACGCCGAGACGTCCACACGCCTTGAGAACGCCGTCAAGCTTGCCAAGGCCTTCGAGCCCCTGGGCATAGGGAACAGGCTGGGCGAGAAGATGCTAATAAAAAAGATCAAGGGATTCGTACCCCACGGCCCAGAATTCGTCCTAGAGCGGTAGTCTAGAAAAACTCGAGCACGGCAGTCAAGGCTTATTCTCTTACGATTAGCGTAAAAATAGGATGATTTTAATTTTATTTTACGCGAGCGTGATTGTTTTCCATAAATGGAACATGTTTCTCAATTTGGGGTAATAAAGCCAAAAACGGAAAAAAATAACCCAAATTTCTTTATTATGGAAAATTTTACCCGAAAATGTTAGAGAATCCTTATATCTAAATTATGTTCAGAAATAAGCTAGAAAAGGGGAGTATGTTGATGAAAGTTGTGGGACCATTGGGGCACTTGGGTAAGAAATTAACGAGAGGCATGAGTAAATTGGTTTATCGCAATCATTCCTCAAGAATTGAAAACGATTACATTCTCAGAAGTTCTTTGAGGTGACGATTTTGCAGCGTATTTTTTTCAGAAGAAACCAAGTGTGTTACACTAAATGGCTTTTCATACTACAGATAAGCGCATACGATCAAATTTGAGGTGTTTAAACATGTTAAGTTTTAGTCCAAAAATAAAATCGACGTTTGCTCCTCCCATATTTATTCAAGCTCCACTCATCAATTTACATAAGGAGAAAGAAAAAATCAATCTTTTTCCTAACAGAAAGATGATTCCTAAAATAAAGAAGAATGACCTAAAAAAGATAAATGAAGAGGAGATACCCTCTATTAGTGAGTCCAGGCACAGAGCGAGGATAATTAAACTAAATTGGACAAAGGACGATGAAGAGGATCGAGCTGAAGATTCTCTGCCCTACAATGAAGCACAGTTACATGTCCACCCTCCCATTAGAGGAAGGAGAAGAGCAATAAGGTACTAAAACGCGTGTACGATAATCAAGTAAAAATTCATTCATGTTTAACGTCATATACGTAATAATTCTCTTATTATCAAGTATTCGTTGAACCCGAAGGGCGATCTCCAGATGTATGACCGAGACATTCGAGAACGACTTTATCGAATCTGATGTCGTCATCCTGAATCTTTCGGGCATATACAAACTTATGTAAATTTACATACATTTTTCACGCGCATAAAAAAAGGGGAATACCCCTGTGCAGTGGTACCGAGTCGCCAGCGATCTCGCGCAAACCACGAATCCGCACAGAGGTTTTGTCGCGAGTGTCCCCTTTCACTCGCAATATTAATTATATTAAACAACATATTTAAAACTTAAAGTAACATTTGTCAGTAACGATTTTTCTAAAAAGGGCGCACCCTTTATTCAATATAAGGAATTTATTGCTCGAAGAAGATATCGTTATTCAACTTAAGATATCAACGTAGGTTGATTGCTTATATTTGTTCAATCCACCGACAACATTTATTTCATAGTTTGAGTACTAAGATAACAAATACTTCTTCATACATCATTGAATGTAATATCTAAGATATTTTTATTATGAGAAGTTAGAAGATTGAATAATATATGCATCGTAACCACGATCGTATGTCAATTGTTCTTCTCAGCTTTGAGTGATTTCATATACTCCTCGTTTGCCTTTGGGCGTGAGAGTGGCATAGTAATAATCTCCCTCAACTGTATATCGAGGATGTTGGAACTCAGCTTCAAAGACTATGGCTGTATCCAGTCCCGAGTGAGAACCAGTCAGTGAGATGACCCGCTCCCTTGGACAAACAATGCCGTTATCGGCAGCCTTAACCACTACTTCCACGTTTACCTTGATCTTCATCATGATTAAAGCTTGAGTAATCACGCTTAGGGGCGAAGGCCCAAGCCTTTCCCTCTGTCTCATAGGTGTCGTCAGCACATCAGTACTTAAGCAGACCCTTGCGCCAAGCTCCTTCAACCTGTTCATATTCTCCGGATTGAAACGATTTTTCCCAGGAGTAGGATATCCAAACTGATACCCTACGACGATGACATCCACACCGGATCCAATGAACCTTTCTGCGACTTTGACACCTGATTCGCCAGTTGTGCTCGCGACGATTACCTTCTCGATACCAAGTTCTCGGGCAGCATCGTAAGCGAGGTCAATAGTAGCATCCGTGTGCTCAAACCCTCCCTCCTCGAAATAGATCGTCTTTCTTCTGTACAATCGAATCACGTTATGGAACGTCAAAGAAAAGATAAATATTGGCGACCAGACTCATGAAACCATAGTGTTTCTTCAGATCGCAGAATAACAAGAGAAAAACGCATAACAAATGGTTTAGCCTTGTATATCAAGACCTGGAGTAAGATTCATCAAATAAATAATAAAAAGGTCATAGCAAGTATCTGTTAAATATATATTAAAAAATATATGTCACTTTAACCCTATAAACACCGCGCGCGCCTTCTATAATCACTCTGATCGTAGGAAATAACCTATAATTCAGTGAAAAAGGGAGGGAAGCCCCCCAAAATAACGAGTTTCATACAAAAGACTCTTATACATAAAGTTTATCTAACTTATATGTTAGGAATTAAAACAGTAATAAAAGGAAAAAAGCCTCTGTAAGCATTGAAATGAGTTGAATTCGAATGCCTAATAAGAGGACAAGGCTGGAGATTTATTTCGATGTCTTGAGGGCTATTAAAAGTGGTAACAATAGAAAAACGTGGATTATGCGTGCCGCTAATATCTCTTGGCATAAATTGAATGAGATGTTGACTTCCCTTATCTCTCAGGGATTCGTAGAGGAAGTAAAAACATTGCATTGGAGTGACAAACGAATAAAAACTTCGTATGACTTTACCCTGAGGGGGGAGAAAATGATGAGTTATTTGGAGCAATGTGAGGTATTATCAGACGATGTAGATTTGGGGGAGCTGTTAAAAGACAAGGATTCGAGCGTGAAATAAAGCAAACTACTCATAACCTTATTCATGAACAACGCTCCTTAGAGTCATTCCTAATTTTACCTTCTATATAATTTAAAAGATATGCGGTTTAGCTTGTCGTGGGAAAACTAAAGGATGGGCTCTGACAGGGACGACAAGGCGTTTGACGTCCTGGACATGGTGATCAACTTCCTCAGGGAGCACGAGAAGACGTTGGACCAGCTCATCTACAGGGTCGAGGAAGCCCTGTCGGAGAGGGGCCCGCCACCGGAAGCCCCAAGGGAACCCAGCACACGGGCCCCGGGGATCTCGGTGCTGCTTAAGAAATGGAGAGATTTCAGGCGGCGTTGTTCGGGAGCCCGGATCATCGGCTTCATCGCCGACAACGTTCTCAAGGTCACCGCTATAGCCGAGGGCGTCCTACATGTCTATGTCGAGGATATACCGATTATAGAGATCCGATACAGTGGGGAAGACAAAGAGAAGAAGATAGCGGGGATCGAGGCGGACGAGGTCGGCCTCATCCTGAAGGCCCTGAGGGGGAAGCTGGATTGCGGCCTGGGACTTGATGTTAGGGAGGTCGAGGCCGGGCTGGTCGACGGTGAGACGGTCCGCAGGATCGTGTGCGAAGTGGGCTCGGGAGCCGCCCGGGAGTGGCTCGCGACGGAGCTCGGGGTCGAACCGTCGTCGATCTTAGAAGGCGAACTGAAGCTTCGCGGCGTCGATTGATTTTTTCGAGTCTCCTTTTACACTCCTTAATCGCCACACACCGCCTCTTCTTTGTTGCATGAAATTAAATCCGAGAGCGAATACTCTACAATACAACGCCCAAGGGGGAACATGCCTTATACGCGAGCATAACGAGCGACATGTTTGATTACTCCTTCAAGCCTGGGAGGGAAGAGAAGCTCAGGCTGTTCGCCAAGAACGGCTTTGA
>JGI2171J19970_10001130_pt1 | contig 14757 bp, 7 predicted proteins | sample DeeMarSWOR324_28_FD_19970 | JGI IMG/M metagenome (IMG submission 19970) | reverse complement strand
CTTCTGTCGTGCCAAACCACATAATTGCAGTAGATCTTGGGGTGCCTTTGGTCACTGGTGTTGGTGGTAATCTGGAATTCTGTCCCCGTAGATACAACGTACCCGTAGATGTCCTGATTTCCATTCCTCAAATCAAACCACACCACTACATCGTTGAAGACCCAAGGACGGAATTGATCAGACGTGTTCGTACATATGGGGAATTCTGTGGCTGTAGAAATGTTGTACCCGTAGATGTCCCAGTTCCCATTTCTATCATCAATCCATGCCACAATATTACCGTGAACTGCAGGATATCCTTGGTTATTCGGATCTAAGCAGACGGGGAATTCTGTATTCGTGGCAAAATCATACCCGTAGATATCCCAGTTTCCTATTCCATTCCTCTCATCCCACCATACCGCATAGTTACCACCAGTTCTAGGGAAATACTGGTGAGCTGCGTTAGTACAGATAGGGAATTCTGTTGATGTGGAAAATTTGTACCCGTAGATGTCCCAGTTGCCATTTCTCCAATCATTCCAGACCACGTAATCCCCATAAATTACGGGGAGACGTTGATTATTCACATTAGTGCAAATCTGGAATTCTGTACTCGTGGAAAGGTTATATCCATAGATGTCTGCATTCCCATTTCTCCAATCGTACCACACCACTGTATTACTGTAGATCGTAGGATGCTCTTGATTAAATGTATTAGTGGTAATTGGGAATTCTGTATTCGTTGAAAGGTTGTACCCATAAATGTCAGCATTCCCATTTCGCTGATCCTGCCACACCACGTAATTACTGTAGATTGAAGGACGCCACTGCGTATTTGTGTCTGTGGTCACCTGAAACTCAGTAACAACTGATGCACCAAAAACACCTGATACCATAACCAGAGAGATGATCGATACAATGATCCATTTCTTCACTTTCTGCATTTGCTGCATTCACTTTCCTCCTTACATTTGCTTAAAACATTTCTTCTTAAGGGTATTTAAAGTTATCGGTCTAGGTTATTTGAGAAGAAACATTCGCTGCGGTACTGTATGCCTAAAGAATGCAGTCAATTTCCACATGGACTGAAGTTATGTCTTCATGTACCATTTCTGATTGATTTTTTGATTCATAATTGTTTGTTTTTTCATTATTTGTTAAGTGGGCATTAGCCCCACATGGGATTGTCAATTCATTGAGTGTTTCTCTCACTTTTGTTACACGTGTAACAAATTGTTGGTGTTTGTCAATTATTATAGGAATATTATAATACCAAAAGAGATTTAAGATTTTTGGCATTCGAAATTGACAATTCCCTCCACGCTGACGAAGGTTATTTCAAAGAGGGGTCTACAAAGAATAACAAAATACTCATGGAGAGATGTTGACAGTCCTTAGTAGGTGGTCCTCAAGAAAGGTGAACGCTGCAGTACAGACTAGCATAACTCATTGGTTATGTACAATAGGGCGGTCAAGGTTAGTTGGGATTGTATACTGTGGCAGTTATTCAGTAAGAAAACCAATTCTTGCTTTATTTCACTTTTCAGAAAACTCTTTCAAGTTCTCTGCCATCTCTTTTAATCGCTTGTCAACTCTGTAATTTACTGTTCCCTCCTCAAATGTCCCGTTCTGTCTTGTCCCCGCTTTCACTCCAGTTAGAATCTCAATCCCCTCATCAATAGTCTTCACAGGGTACACGTGGAATTTCCCTGCTTTTACAGCTTCCACGACTTCTTCTTTCAACATTAAATTCTGTACATTGCTCTCAGGAATGATCACTCCCTGTTGTCCCGTTAACCCATGAGCTTTACACACTTCAAAGAACCCTTCGATCTTCTCGTTCACGCCACCAATGGCCTGAACCTCTCCCCGTTGATTGACTGATCCCGTCACGGCAATGCTCTGATTCACAGGAAACCCTGAGAGGCTGGACAATATTGCATACAATTCAGTGCTGGATGCACTATCTCCTTCTACCCCTCCGTAGCTCTGCTCAAACACTAACCGACACGATAAACTCAAGGGTTTATTCTGTGCATACTTTCCAGCTAAATACCCGCTCAATATCATGACACCCTTGGTGTGAATGTTCCCTCCGAGTTTGGCTTCTCGTTCAATATCCACAATTCCTTCCCTGCCCATTCCCACGCTGGCAGTCACCCGAGAAGGCCGCCCAAAGGAAAAGTCTCCCAAGCTCATGACAGATAACCCGTTCACTTGGCCCACTCTTGAACCTTCAGTATCAATGAGAATCAATCCCTTTTCAATCATCTCCTGAACCTTTTCTTGGAACAAACTGGAGCGATACAGTTTCTCTTCAATTGCCTTTTTCACGTGTTCACCAGTAACATATTCAGAGTTCTCCTCACTCGCGTAGAAGTTCGCCTCCCTGATGATATCAGCTACATCAGCAAACCTCGTAGATAACCTATCCTGGTGATCAGCCAACCGCGATGAGTATTCAACGACCTTGGCCACTGCTGATGCATCCAAATGGTTTAACTCTTCTTTCTGGCACAACGTACAGATAAAAGCAGCATATTTTTGTACATTCTCTTCTATTCGTTCCATGACTGTATCAAAGTCCACTTTCACTTTGTAGAGCTCCTTAAAATCCTTGTCCAACGTATAGAGCATTTGGTACAACATGGGGTTCCCGATCAATACTACTTTCACATCTAACGGGATGGGCTGCGGTTTTAACCCCTTTGTCGTAATATAACCCAGGCGCGTCCCTGCTTCTTCAATATCAATGCACCCATTTCGTAACGCTCTCTTAAGACTCTCCCACGAAATTATATCCCTGAGTAATTCCTCCACAGGTAACACTAAATACCCACCGTTAGCTTTGTGTAGAGAGCCGCTGTGGATCATGGTAAAATCAGTGGTTAACACACCGAATTGGGCCTCTTTCTCTATCTTTCCGAATACATTGTAGTACGTAGGGTTGCGTTCCATGACCACTGGACTGCCCTTTTCATCTGCATTATCCACGATCAGGTTCACCTCATACTTTTTGAAGGGGAACTCCTTCATCCAGGAAGCAGGAAAAGGGCCAGGTGGTACTTGAGGCTCTGTGACAAACTGCTGAATGTTATCGAGGATATCATTTTGAACTTCTTCCAAATATGCCACCACTTCGTCAGACTTTTCGTACTTTTCTTTTAAATCAGCTATCAAGTGTCCAATAGCGTATAAAGCTACCTCTCGATTCAATTTATTGACTTCTTCTGTGATTTTTGCCTCCAAACTCCGTAATTGTCTCATAGCGCTCTTTAAATCTGCATTTAGTGCTTCTCTTTTCTTTTGAATTTCTTCTCTCTTTTGAGGGTCTAACGCCATGAACTCCTGCTCATTCAAGGGGCGCCCTTCCTTGACAGGGGCGAGAAACACTCCTACAGGCGTGCGCTGAAGGACGAACCCTTCCTCTTGAACTTTTTTGTCCAATTGAGCAAAAAGGTTCTTTCTCTCTTCTTCAATCTTTTGAACTGTTTCATCTCTCTTTGCGGCGTAATCTTCACTCTCAAAGACCTGGGGAAGTTCCCTGCGCCCTTCTGTGATGAACTCTTTCACATCTTTCTGGAACATTTTCCCTTGGCCTGGATCAAGCTTTATGGCTTTGGGCTCATAAGAATTCTGAAAGTTAGTCACGTAACACCAGTCTGCAGGTACTGGTTTCTTTTTAGCCACTTCCTCCAAGAAGCCTTTTACTGCAGTTTCCCTGCCTGTACCAGGATGGCCAGCCACGTAGATATTGAATCCACTCTCTTTGATATCCAGTCCAAATTTGAGGGCTTTGACCGCTCTCTCCTGGCCAATGATTCCTTCAAGTGGTGGCATACCCTCAGTGGTTTCACATTTCATGGCGTGAGGGTCACACGCTCTCCTCAGCTTTTCAAGAGGTAGCTCATTCATGGTATCACCTTCTACTATGGTTTTCACCCACCCTATCTTTCCATCATTTTGATTTTAATAAATCTTTCCGTATACATGGGAGTAAACATGTGCATGGGCACAGTATACATTTTTCTGGGAAAATGGTTTAGAAGGGGTTAAATTCTTCTTGAGACAACTGTGTGGGTGAGTTTTCGATGAAGAAGGTTTCGTATCTGGTGTCAAGAACATAATAGGATTGTCACGTCTTCGGGGGAAAATTCTAACCTCTATGATTATCATTCTTTTGTGATTAATGCGAGTAAGAGGCAATTTTTATGTTACACGTGTAACAAAAGTGAGAGAACCACTAAAAGGTTTGAAACGCCCATGACAAACAGGAGATGTTTAACAGAATATTCTTCTTTCATTCTGGCAGAACAATTTAGAAATTTTATGAAAATCTAAAAAAGGAACAAAAAACTGTACTAGTAAAGTGAAAATAAAAAATAAAACAAATGTTCTCCAGAAATTTGTTTTTACTGCAGGAAATAGGTAGAATCCTCATTATTATAGTTACGGAGGAATTTATCATAAAAACCCGCGATACCTATATATATCTGCAAAAAAAGAGGTGCTGCTAGAAGGAGATGATGGGATCACTGAACACCGAAGTTTCACGGTGAGAGAGTATTCTTACTGAGAATAAAGGATACGGAAAAACAATAATAAGATGAGAATCAGCGAAAGCACAAGAGAGAAAGGAGGATGAAATGTGAGGAGGAGATATAGAAAGGAGGAGGATAAGATGAGAATAGGTTATACCGGATTAATTGTGGCCATATTGGTTATAGGCCTCATGTTTAATGTGGGCAGTCTGGCAGCCAGGCTGGACTATTTAGAAGGAGCAACAGACGAACCATTAATGCCAGATCAATCGTTTGACAGGCTGCGACATGTTGCTTTGAATGATGCAGTTTCAGGCGCTGAAGAGTACTACGGGTTTACTGAGACACCGGAGTACCAACCGCTGGAGATCCATCAAAGCGATGACCCTCTGTTTGACTACATGGCAGTGTCACCGTACTACAAAGTGTACTTCAAAGGGACAATAGTGAAAATGAGTGCTCAGAAAGCATGGATCGCCTTTGGATTAACAGAAAAAGGATTAGGAGAGATACTGAGGACGGTACCATCTGTTGAGCAGAATTCACTTGTGATCTCCGAGGTCTTTGAGTCAGTGGATATATCATACGAAGTGGAATCTTCTGTGTTGAGGGAGGCAGTCACGTTAAGGGAACCAAAACAAATTGAACGGTTCATCCAGAAGATCTCCTGGGGAGGTATTACACCGGAATTTCAGGAGGATGGGTCTATTCTTTTTTCAAATGAAGAGAAGAAGATTTTGAAGATTTTACCTCCGTTCATGAAAGATGCAAAGGGTGCAGTCTGTACTGATTTACATCATGAGTTGATACAGACGGAAAGAGGGCATGAATTACATAAGGTGATCGACGAAAAGGGGTTATCATGGCTGAAAAATGCAGTGTATCCAGTGGTGATCGATCCTTCTATGCAGACTATTGAGGATGCATGGGAGTCCTCTGGGTTGACACCGTATGGACAGTATTTCAAAAACTTGAAAGAATACGTCAATCCTGCCACAGGGTATTTGACCATAACCCAGACTGATCTGGTCATCCCCGGAAGAGGGCTCGATCTGGTACTGTCAAGAGTGTATACGACACCTGCAGTGTTCTATGGGTCTGATCCCTACGATTTTGAATCACCATACGTCGATGTAGGGAAGGGGTGGCAGTTGAACTTCCCGTGGGTTGGAAAATATTTGACCCTCTTGAACGGGAAGAAATACAAAATAGAATGGGATATCTTTTTCCCTGACAAATACTGGGAAAATCATGAAGGAGACCATTTTATTTTAGAAAAGAAGGGTCCCCTTGGTAACAAAACCCACACATTGACGATGGCAAGCGGCCTTGTCTACAAACTTGACAGCATTGGAAAGATCACTGAGATCAAGGATTTGGACGGGAATACTATCACTTTCAACTACACTGTTGAAACCCTCACGTCTATTACCGATACAATTGGCAGAACTATTTCTTTGAGCTATTCGGATGGTCGTCTGTGGAAGATCACCTATAATAACAATGAGATGGAATTCTCGTACGATGCCAATGGATGTTTAGTGTGGATGGAGGATTTCTTGAACAAGAGAACCAGCTACTACTACAATACCGGATACAACAACTGGTTGTTATCTAAGATTGAGTATCCCACAGATGGATATACTACCTATACGTACGACAGGTTTTCTGACAGCGGCTACTACAAGTATTACGTCACCGACCAAAAAGTGTATGAAACAAATCAGGTGCGCCATGCTGTTTTCTCGTACACTGGTGACTTTGATGCAATCACTGCTTCTACAGTAACTGTAAAAGATGGCTCTGATACAACGAAGGGTTCATATGAATTTGCCGTAAGTGATGGACTGATCACTGAAAGAGTGACCAAGAACTCGTCAGGGACTGCAATCCGCAAACGTGCTTACACGTACAATTCGAGTAAGGCAGTCACCCAGGAACAGGTGTACAACAATGGTACCACCCTCTCATATACTAACTATTATGCATACGATGACTGGGGAAATTGCATCTACTACAAAAATGCAGAAGGCCATGAACAGTTCTTCTCGTATTCAAATACATCGACTTCAGGGTTCTTCGTGGACAACAGTGACACTGTAATCAAGATATTCACCAATGCGTTCTCCAACAGTACAGTGCCCTCCTCTGCGCATACTGCTCTTTTAGGAGCAGCTGAAAAGCAGGATTCAACCTATGTCAAAGAAGTATATCTCACCTATGATTCTGAAGCGCATCCCACACAGGTCAAAAATTCGTTTGGAAATCAAACTACCTGGCTCACCTTTTCGGGGACCTTCAACGAGAGCACTGGTGATACATCCTTCCCCATTGACTTGACAGGACGCACTGTTACAGGAAATGCAGTTTTACGAGTTACTGGACAGGAATTGGAAGGATCATACCCTGAACAGGTCCAGTACAACTTCGATAATTCTGACTGGGAAACAATAACCACAGCTTTGGGAGATGATACAGTAACCATCCCAGTTACAGTATCAGGAGGGTCCCACACTCTGTATTTCTCTGAATCGTCTAGTAATGATACCAAGTTCTCCTGGTCACTGTGGGTTCCTGTGGATAACACTCCTGATTCATATACTACAAGCATACAGTACGATACCTACGGAAATATTACCTCCATCACTGATGCTGAATCCAATACAGTCACACTGACCTACTCTTCTACGTACTCCTATGCATACTTAACAGAAATTTCTGTAACAGTCGGTACTAACACCATTACCTACAAAGCTACCTACGACTCCAACAGAGGATGGATTACCTCACTGCAGGAACCCAAGGGTGTGGATGCAGGTTCAGGATACGATTATTTGTACACCTACGATGCCCTGGGAAGAGTCGCCAAGAAAGAGTTCCCGTTGTTATCTGGTCAATCTCAGAGATCATATTTAGAAGCAGTCTACGATGATACCAACAGGAAAATTACGATCATCGATCAGTTGAGACACTACGTCGTCCAAGAGTATGATAAACTGGGACGGTTAACCAACACCAAGTGGTATACTGGCACCTACGGGTCAGGCACTTTATATGCCACGGCATCCTACACGTATCGCTACGATAGTCTCATATCAACTGTGACAGATCCGGGCAATGACACCTACACCTACACATACGATTTCTTAGGTCGTCGTACTCAAATTCACTATCCAGATTCATCTACAGTCTCTTACTCGTACGATGACACTAACAACAAGAAGACCTTCACCAATGCACGGGGCTACGACAAGGTCTACTGGCATGACTGGCTCAGCCGGTTGAAAAAGGTAGAAGAGGAGTACACCACCGATACCTTTGCAACCACTACCTACCAATATGACGAAATCGGCCATTTAACCTCATTCACTGATGCTGAGAATCACACCACAAGTTACACCTATGCTTCCCTGTTCGGATTGACAAAGACCACATACCCTGATTCAGAATATGAAGAATACGACTACGATAACATGGGTAACCTCACATCCTTTACAGATTGTAAAGGAAATGAAACCACATACACTTACGATGATGCATACCGATTGATAGAAATTGAATACGAAGATCAATCCACTGTTACCTTCACCTATGATTTGAACAGCAACAGAACAAAGATGGAAGATGATGCACCCAATACCAATGACTACATAGAATACAGTTATGATTACTGGAATAGGTTGACCAGTAAAACCAGACACATTTCTACATCCACCTATACTGTCTCCTATGAGTACGATGTAGCCAATCGCTTGACCAAATTAACCTACCCAAATAACATGCAGATTCTGTACTCCTACGACGATCTCGATCGGGCAACAGAAATCAAACGCTACGTTGATGGCTCAAATGATGAGATCCTCATGGACAATGTCCAGTACGACACAGAAAGCTTACTCACTCAGTTTGATTACGGCAATGATTTGCAGGCTACCTTCTCATACGATTCAAGAGACAGACTCTCAACGTTGGACGTTAAGAATGGTGGAACATCCTTTTTGGATCTGGACTACACCTACGACAACAGCAGTAACATCACCCAATTAGTAAATGGCTGGAGAGATACCAGTTCCACTTGGCATTCAGAGACAGAATCCTACAGTTACGATGGGTTAGATCGATTAACATCAGCCAGCTGCACTTCATGGTCTCACACCTACTCGTATGATAAAGTAGGAAACAGAACAGCCAAAGATTCAGTGACCTACACCATTGATACAGCCAACGAGGTCACCGCGTTGTCAGACGGCACTTCCTTCACCTACGATGACAATGGGAATAGAACCCAAAAGACCAAAGGAACTGACACTTGGGACTATACCTACGACTATGCTAACAGGTTAACAAAAGTAGAAGAGAATCAAACAACTATAGGAGAGTATGTCTACGATGGAGATGGCAGAAGATTGCAGGTGACCGAAAACAGCATAACCACTATCTACATCTACTCTGGATTGAGTGTTTTATACGAGGAAACCACAAATGGCACAGCTACCTACATCTACGGACCCTCAGGGTTATTAGCCAAGAGAACGAATATTAGCCAGGAATCTAACACCTTCTTCTACCACAGTGACCATCTGGGATCTACGAGGCTGGTAACAGATGACAGCAAAAACATAGTAGCAGCTATTACCTATCATCCCTTTGGCGAAGCAAGTACGGAAGAAGGATCAGAGAACTATTTATTCAACGGGAAAGAGAAAGATTCAGCTGGTTTGTATTACTATGGTGCCCGTTATTACGACCCTGAGATTGGTCGGTTCATAACAAGGGATCTATTCACAGGTAAAAGAGCTGGACCTCAGACCTTGAATCGATACACTTATTGTTTGAATAATCCTCTAGGATTTACAGACCCTTGGGGATTAATGATCATGGATGGAGGGCATTCTACAGAAGAAGATGAAGAAGATGAAGGAGGGGAAGAAGATGAAGGAGGGGAACCAGAGATTACAGGTGACCCGTATTATGAGAATGGAAGAATCACGCTCCCCACTACGGAAGGCGATGTGGAAGTCTTCAATGCACATGACACAGAAAACTCTAATAATGGTACTGGAGGCTCCTGGAGCGATTGGAAGAAAAAAGCTTACATTAAGAGGGCACTGAGACTTCTGGAAGAAGCAGAAGATCTTCAGGCAATAGCTGATTTCCTGAATAGCGCTGCCCTTGCCATGGGGATAATTGCCGCGGGGCTGGCTGTTTGCTCCGTCGCTCTGGCTTGGACTGGCATTGGAGGGATTTTGAGCGCCGCGGCGGCGGTTGCAATGGCAGTTGCAGCTGCAGCTGTTGCCTATGAAGCTTCGCAATATGGTGAAAAAGCTAGAAAGAAGAGGAGACAAGCTATGGGAATACTGCAAGCACTAGGAGGAGGTTAACTATGGAAAAAATGGATTTAACTTTCTTTATTCTTGCTATTTTTTCTTTGGGAATGGCTGTAGTATCCCTTGTTTTTGGGAAATTTTTCTACTTTGGAGTTTTTATAGCACTTTCTCTCGGAATAACTTTTTTCAGACAAAGCAGAGGCATTGTTATCGTTTCTGCAGGTCTTATCATTTTTAATGTCTCGCTTTTTAAGTATACACCAATTCCTTGGTACACAGGGATTGCAATTATGCTGGCTGGGGTTTGCTTTATTTTTTGGGAAATGAAAAAAATGAAAGAAGAAATTCGGAGAATTCTCTTGAAGAAAGGACATGCCAAAAACGCTGCTGATATAAAAATCTCTTTCGCAGAAAATCCAAGATACATCCATACATCTCGGAAGACATTCGGTACGTATTTCAATCCACGCAAAAGGGCTGTGAAAGTTAGGATAAGAGGGAAAGAGAAACTTTTCTTCTATGATTTTCGCAAAAAAGAGCTGTATGAAGCAAGAGAAGACGAGGATCACTAGGATAACTGATGAGAATCTGATAACTATGGGAAATTATCCTCCAAGATGGAACAATCCAAACCAAGAAGATGACCCAGATCCCGATCCCAATACAAACAACTCCACAAATAACAACAGCAGAAAAACCCCACACTAGGAGGAGCAATGGCAGGACACTCACAAATATAAGGATTCAAATATGTGCTCTGATAGAGATGATGTAATAAAGCACATAGTGGCACTGAACTGGAATAGACATAATCGATCTGAACGAATTAGAAGCATTGTTTCTTCTTAGGAGATAGTTATCGATCAAATCAAGAAAAATGAAAAAGGAAAACGAGTTTTAGAATTGGTAGAAGAGACTTGGGAAGGAGAGCAAATATTTTACCATCAATTACCCATCCCCATCAAGGAAGAGACAGGGCCCCCTTTATCTGATAATGAGGTTCAAGAAAAGGAAAATACGTACAAGAAGGGGAACATCACCTACCAGGGTTTCAAGGGGGTACATCAGCTGTTCGTATAAGGGGATGGCAAACTTATCATCTGCAACACTGGCAGGGGTGACCATAACACCAGTGATGAACCTGTTCTCAGTCATGGTGGGCCCTGTTTTGTATTCTGCCCACATCTCATCATCAGATTTTGCACCCCACCTGACATCGGGATCTGTCACACTGACGATGCGTTTTTCCCTTTTTTTCCTCTCTTTTGCTTTGCCATCTTTTACCTCGATGTAATCTTCTAAAATGGATTTGAGCATTTCTCTTTTATATTCAATTTCTCCTACATTTTTTGTTTTTTCCAGTAAAATGAAAGCCTTTTCAACAATGGTTTGCAGTTGTTCTTTCTTTTCAAAGATCACTGCCACGGTGTACCCTTCTTCTTTCAACTTTTTTGTCACAAGTGCACACGCATTTACAATCAGATGGGCTGTGGTGCACACAGCTACATCACCCTCAACAGCTGTGGTATCGGTGAACTGTAAAATATGATCTAAGAATCCAGCTTCCTTTATTTGTTGAAGAATATCAACCAAGAGCTTTGCATGCATTTCTTTTCCTAATTTCGCTCTGAATTTACTTAAGGCAGTAAAATCAAAGGGTTCCTCATCCAGTTCCAGCTCTAGAAACCATTTTACTGCAATATTGTACAGTGCTTCTTCCCTCACCTCCCGATCTGTCCAGTTATGCATGTACTGCAGCACTTCAGCTTTGAACATCATCCTTGGGAAATTCGTCACTGGTCTTCCATTACAAAAAATGAGTTCTCGGAGAGATACCTTATATTCTGAATTTGCTTTAGTAATCCTATCTTGGCCTGATTTCAAGGCGACCCTTATTTCCTCCTTTCATCTCTACTTTGTATAATTTTTCCTCATTTTGTATTTCTTTTACTCCAGTGTTCAGTGCCACTGTAATAGTAACCATAGCAGCAACCATTCCATTATAAAGCTGTAATGGATAACTTTTCCTCTCACCTGCTTCAACACCTAATTATGAATAAAAAGCTATAAACTTCTGTTACACGTGTAACATGGCATGGTTAACACGGGATTGTCAAGAGTGCGATGTTCAGCCCTTTGATTCCTATAAGTAATCAGAGGAAGCTGTCCCAGAAAGCATTTTGACATTCAATCAGTGTCTTTTTTCTCTCTTAAATTTGGTGGAATGAAATCATTCATTTGAAGTATTTTTACACAGCCAACCTATAAAAGGCCTGCATACCAACCACTATGAGGAACATGGGAAAAAAGTTTCCAAAAATCGTGAAAATAGCAAAGAACCAGTTACCCTGGATAGAGCATTTGGTAGACGAAAAAACAGTCCACGATATTGCACCAGTAGCCATGAATGGCAGCCTTTTGGAGAGCATGTACGTAAAAACGAGGAGAGAAAGTCTGTGCATCCAATGTAAAGGGGGGAAAATGCTGTGCGGAAAAACGTCGTGCCCCTTAGTTCTGCGGATTAAATCATATGCTACTGTATCTCAACAGTTAGGGACAGAAATAGATGGAGCCTCGCCGCCCAGTATCTTCGTGGGGAGAATGGGGTACCCAAACGTTTTTGTTGGTCCCATGGTGCCCCCTGTCCATGAGGATACATCTCTGTATGACTCTCCCGAGAGATGGATGCCGTTAACCATTCAGGAAATTGTCCAGTTTCGCATGCAGTTGATCAGAGGAAAACAAAGAGCAAAAGTCCACAATTTGGAGGGAAAAATCATCGATTCAATCCAGGAGTTAGCATTATCTGGATCACCTGCTGATGTAGAGATGCAGTTACTAAAGAGGCCCAGAAAAGGTATCCTCCTCGATGATGAAGTGCAGCCCATGGGTCCTTCTGCTCCCTTAAAGGATGTGTGGATAGGACCAAAAAATACAAACAAAAAGGTTGAGAAAGCTTTCTGCGATACTGACTTAAAAGCGGCAGAAGCGGTCTCCGATTTATACAGAGAGGATATCCCTCTGTCCAAGATTCAACGAGGGTTAAGTGCGGGGTTATTCGGAGTAGAAGATCGCAGGAAATTAGTGCCCACCCGATGGAGCATTACTGCAGTGGACTCAATGCTCTCTTTGGACTTAATGGAAATGGTAAAACGGTTTCCAGCCATTAATGAGTATTTGTTATATGAAGAAATTCATTTGGATAACCGATTTCTCATATTAATGTTACCCGATGCCTGGAGTTACGAGTTAATGGAAGCTTGGTACCCGGGGACTATATGGAACCCTGCGTCACAGAATATTTTAATGTTTGGCGATGCTGAACCCTACACGGGGAGAACCACGTACGCTACTATTGGCGGATGCTACTACGCTGCCCGGCTGGCAGTCAATGAGCACTTACTCAAAAAGAAACGGCAGGCCAGGGTGATCATACTACGAGAGGCCCATCCCGGGTATATTATGCCTGTAGGCGTGTGGAACGTACGAGAAAGCGTGAGAGAAGCTTTGAAAAATCCCCCACGGAAATTTGATACATTAGATGGTTTGTTAACAGCAGTTGAACAGAAGTTGGCTATTCCCCTGGATATCTGGAAGAGAAATTCCACATTGCTAAGAGATTCATTGCAGCAGAAGAAAATTACAGACTATTACTAGACATTTGAACACTTGGCATAATTTTTGTTTTGGAAGTTGTCTCATAATTCAAAGTTTTTGGAGATTTTCGCTGTTTTCTATCTGAAATGATGGAACGCAGGCAGGTGGTTCTTCAGATTCTTCTAGTTGTTTGGGGGGGTTTCTCCTCTTTTTTGGTGCAGGTGTCGTCTTAAACCTCGTCGGTGGCATGGAGTAAATATAACCCACAATATCTACAAGAAGTATTAGAATAAAAAAGAGGAAATTTATAAACGAAGCAAAGAGAAGAGAACAAAAGAAAAACATCATACTCAAGTAGAAAGCGGCTTTCTCAGTAACTTCACCGGTGACAAGTGGTTGATAAGCAAGATTCATGTCCTTTGACCTTCCATTATGAAACTTGTCTACATCTTTATCCCCAATTGCGTCTACCACAAAACAAAAGCTCATCCAGCAGCTAAAGGAAACAAAGGCAAAGATTATGTGAAGTGGATTGCTATCTGAAGTTACGCCAAGTCCAAAACCTACAGAGAAGGGCAAAAGAAATGTCATCCACGCTATTGGTCGGAGTAATCTTAAATATTTGGTTTTCATATTTCTCACTTTGTAAGTTTCCATCGAACTGTAGAAACCAACCCACAGCTTCTATCCTCGTCATTCCTTTTGCTCCTCTTTCTTATTAAGATTTGGGTTTATTCTCTTCCATTAAACCTTATCAATGGCATACAGGGATTGAACTGAAAGATAATAGATACCTCCCCTTCTGTATTCTGCACCTCCAGGTCTTAACGGCATCTACCTGGGAGGAGATAGCCAAGCCAGAAGATCTCCTTGGCAAGGAGCACTGTCTCAAGGCTCTCTCTGATGGTACTTCACTGCATATCAGTGCTAGTGGCGAGGTATCCCGTTCAAAAGATGGTGGCTAAGACATTGAAGAGATCATGCTGATCCCTTTTTTAAATCCTTTCTCTTACAACCTTAATCAACAAGGATCTGTTAAATTGGCTTGGTTAGAACAGAACATGAGCTCTGTTTATATAATTCACTTAGGAAGCTGAATAGGACTTCTTTTTTGTGGAAAGCCAAGGATTTCATTATTCTTATTTTATTTGTTGAACAATACTGTGCTACAGTAATCATGGAAAGCCAAGGGCTTCATTATTCTTACAATTATCACTTTTGAGTTCTCATTCTTTTGATATGATCTTCAGTCTTCTTACTATCTGAAATCCTAGCCATAGAATAACTCCCAAAGTTGTTCACATCTCCAA
>JGI2171J19970_10001129_pt1 | contig 14763 bp, 11 predicted proteins | sample DeeMarSWOR324_28_FD_19970 | JGI IMG/M metagenome (IMG submission 19970) | reverse complement strand
CAGCGAATGGAACATGAAAAACGAACGCCCCAGAAAAATCTACAAACTCACAACCGACGGACAAAACATACTAAACTTCACCGAAAACTCACTAAACTTCATATGCAGAAAAATAAGTGCACCAGCAAACACAGACATCGCAGTTGAGCCAACCAGCCGAGCAGCACTAAACCCAATGCTGAAAAAAATCAGAACACATCCACCAATTATTTAACACCCACTTTTCACGTAACACCCGCACAAACGCTTCCTCAGTGTAGACCAGCAGGTAACAGTACCTACTGCCAAAGTCTTCTAAGTAGTTGCCCATTCCGTGTTTCACTTTGCGACAGTGGCAAACACGTTGAAAAAAATATATCTCTCTACACCTCCTAATTCTATTTAATGCGTCTTGCAAGGTGAAGGCTTGAATCAAGATTCCAGCGATACGGGCAACGGATTGCATCATCAAATTCTCGAATTTTGTAATTATATTGCTGGGTCAAACCAAGTCACCGCCATAAGCCTGCTCGACGATTATTCGCTCGGAAAGTTAAGCGCAAAGACAACTTTGGAGATAGTTTTGGTGATTCATGATTTCCAGCCAAGACTAATGAGCTACGTCAAAATCTTTGGCGGAAGAAACATCATTGTTTTTGCGGTTGACCAGTGGATTTTTGAAAGAGATGTTGAACGGGGCTTTTTAGGCGAAGCTCTAGCAGGTACATTGATTTTTCCTAATACGGCTCTTTGCGGCAAGGATTATTTGCATGCACAGGAAATAATGTTGAAGAAGCGTCTAATCCTTGAGTTGTTGGAGAACTTGGTCCTAAGTTTTCCAGAACTCTCTTACCGTATTCACGTCAAACCAGAGTATTTCATGTACGAGGTTATGCTGAACCGCGTTAGAATTTTTCCTCCGCTGGCTTATGGCCTATCAAACTTCATGAACGGTGTTGCCCCCAGAAAGGAAGTTGAATTGGTATTCCACGGCTACATGGAAGCCTTGAAGCAGCTTGAAAAAGAGAAAAAAATCATTCTTTCAGAGGGCTACGTAATGATTCCCAAAAAATTTGTGGCTGAAAGCAAAAACCCAAAAGTTCGTTTCGCAAACATCTCAAAGAACGCGCCGAGAACACTGTTCACTTCAGTTTTCGCAGCTTTCCCACAACTCTTAAACTTTTTTTCGCAGAACACCGAAGCCCTTCTAAACTTTCAAAAGTTCACCCTGAAAAGAGAAGCTGATTTGGCGCGACGCTTTGTAGACCCTCAAAAATACGTTTTTGTTCCCACAGCAGAAGGCCTAGTTTCTTTGGCTGATAGACTTGACATCGACGCCTTTGCCCAAAAGATTCTTTTGAACGGCGAGAAAGCCAAAATCGAGTTTGAACCGGTCGGCGGGGTTTTAAATGATGTGTACTTGATCAAAGCCTACCCGCAGGGCATAGAGAAGAAAGTTGTTGTCAAACGGTTTAAGGACTGGTCTGGTTTCAAGTGGTTTCCACTATCATTGTGGTCCTTTGGGGCTCGAACTTTCGCTGTCTTAGGTCGATCCAGACTTGAAAAAGAATGTGCAATAAGCGAATTCTTGCGTTGTGAAGGATTTAACGTTCCAAAGATTTTACACGTGAGCCATAACGAACGCCTAGTTTTCATGGAATACATAGAAGGGGAAAACCTCAGCAACGCTATCAAACGCATCGCCACATCAGAGAGCAGAGAAAAAGCAGAAAAGGATCTTGCCAAAATAACGAGGGTGGGCGAGATGTTCGCGCAAGTGCATTCCCTTAACGTTGCATTAGGCGACACGAAACCAGAGAACATAATATTTGACTCAGACGACAAGATCTACCTGTTGGATTTTGAGCAGGCTTCTCACGATGGCGACAAGGCGTGGGACGTAGCAGTATTCCTGTATTACTCGGGTCATTATCTTCAGCCTTTGTACAGCAACGGCAAAGCAGAATCAATTGCCAGAGCTTTCATAAGCGGTTACTTGAAGGGCGGTGGTGACTTTAACGCTATCAAAAAGGCAGGAGCCTCTAAGTACACAAGGGTTTTCAGCGTTTTCACCATGCCATCCATAATATTAGCCATATCAAACGTTTGCAAAAAAACCGAAGCGTCGAGGTAGAAAGGACACATGGTCAAAAGCACAACAACATTAACCTTTTACGGCGGCGTCAACGAAATCGGCGGAAACAAAATCCTGCTTCAAGATAGAGATACACGGGTCTTTTTTGACTTCGGTATGTCCTTCGCCATGAAAAAACAGTTTTATTCACCGCCTTTCCTCTCGCCAAAAAGCGAAAAAAGTCTTCAAGAACTCGGAATCCTCCCGCAAATCACGGGAGTCTACAAGTTTGACAAAAGCCCCCCTGCAGTTGACGCCGTTTTCATATCGCACGGGCACTTGGATCATTGCGCTTATTTATCGTTCATAAAACGTGAAATCCCCGTATATTGCGGGGAAACAACGCGCATAATTTTGCAGGCGCTGAGCGAAATTCGTCGTGCAAACTTGGAGTTCAGCGTCTCTGACATCGAGTTCAAGGCGTTCCGCACGGGCAATAAAATTGTAGTGGGCAGCTTGGAGATTGAGCCGTTCCATGTTGACCATTCGGTTCCAGGCGCTTACGGTTTTCTTATCCACACTTCGAACGGTACAGTGGTTTACACTGGAGATTTTAGGGATCACGGCGCCAAGCCTGAGATGACCCGTGATTTTGTGGAAAACGCCAAAAAAGCGAAGCCCACTGCAATCATAACCGAAGCCACTAACATGACTGGCGCTACAGTTTCCTCCGAAGCTGAGGTTGAAGGCAAATTGAATAACATCGTTGCAGGAGCTGATGGCATAGTGCTTGCCGAGTTTGCCTATTCGGATGTTGATCGCTTGAATTCTTTCTTTCACATAGCCAAGAAGAACCAGCGCTGCTTGGCTGTTTCACTGAAGCAAGCTTATCTGCTGGATGCGCTTCGAAAAGATAAAGGCTTGAGCGTTCCAGCGTTAGATGATGACGGGATATTGATTTTTCGAAAGTCGAAGAAGCGTTTTGACAAGTGGGAAAGCCAGCTAATAGAGCGGTATGACAGCCAAAACAAGATTTTCGACGTGTTCGACGTTTCGAAGCAGCAGTGCAAAGTGGTTTTAGCCATGTCCTTCTACGATTTTGAGGAACTTGTGCCGCTTAAGCCTGCAGCGGGCAGTTGCTACGTTCTGTCTGCGTCTGAGCCGTTCAACGAGGAGATGGAGATTGACTATGAAAGGCTGGTTAACTGGCTGAGGCATTATGGCTTGCCGCAGTACCATGTGCACGTGTCGGGGCACATTATGCCGTTGCAGCTGAAAAAGGCGCTTAAAGAGATTAACGCTAAGCGGATTTTTCCTGTTCACACCGAAAGTGCAGATTTGTTCGCTAAGTTCGTGCGGGACTTGAAAAGCCAAGTGACGCTTGTCGAAAAATGCAAGGAGTACCCGCTGTAGCTTTTAGTGCCTGTGGGTTTTTTGCGAGCGTTTATATCTGCTGTTCAGAGAAGGATATGTGTGAGCGGCATGAGTGAAATCTGGTATTATAAAGGTGTGCATAAAGTCAAGGTTGTAACTGAAAGTGAGGGCTACTGGATTGTTGAAGCCTTGGAAGAGTTTGAGGATGATGTTGACGGCGAGAAGGTCAAGGTTAAGGTCGGAGAGCAACGCATTGTGCCATCTGACACGGTTCACAAGCGGAAATATCTGCCGCCTCCGATAAAAGAGCACGCTTATGAGTTGCAGATGGAGAAGAAACTGAAACGGTTAGTTGCGGAAGAGGAAAAGAAAAAAAGCGAAAAAGAAACAAGCTGACTGTGCTTGCCTATTCCCTGTAGATGCGTTGCTTTTGTTGTGTTGAGTGGTAATCTTTAGGTTTAATTCTGTTTGCTGTTTCATAAGTTATAAGCTCTCAAAAAACCCTCAATAATCACGATCACCGATGACCGCGACGCCAGCGTTCAGCCGCAGAATACGTTTTGTCTTCCACAGTTTAGGCTTAAGCTGTTTAGGCGGCGCCATATTCCTCCAAGCCTTGGTGTTCGCGGATATCCTTCAGCATGGGTACTTTATGGCGGTGGAGCAGAATCCAGCCATACTCGCGTTCGAAGTGGCGCTTACGGGTTTTGCCGTAATCTACTTCATTTACATTTATCAGCGTCTAATGCGCCAAGTCAAATAAACCACTGAACACCTTTTTCGACTACACTTCCAGAGCATCTGTATAAAACGGGACTCAGTTTTGTCTTGATAATTCCTTTAGCAAAACCCCGCATAATGCTTGCGCTTCTTGAAGTAGACCACTAACCCTACGCCAATAACAGCTACCGACGCGGCAGAAGCAACAACGACAAACATTGTTGGGAACGGCTCTGAAATGTTAAAGTATATAGTTTCGGAGGCACCCATTTTGCCTAAGGAATCGTTTGCGTAAACCGTTATACTATGTGATCCATACGATAATTCCGGAAGAGATGAATTTCCGGATATTGTCACGTTTGCTTGAGTATCCAAGCTGTAGGCTGTCCACGAAGTTAATTTATCAACTGTAAAAATTAACGATAAGTCAATTTCGTTGTAAGTTTTGTTTTCAAGCGATATAATGGAGACAACGGGAGGCGGAGTGTTATAAACGGTAAAATAGATGGGCGCAGAGGAAAAATCATAGGTGGGAACAAAGAGGTTATTAATATTAGCAGTAAAACTTGCTGTTACTTCAATTTTGTGCTGTCCATTAGACAATTCAGAAACATTTAACACAGTACTGAATTTATATGGAATCGAACTGGGTCCTTGAATTGTTTTAATGGTCACAGGTGATTTACCGTCAATACTGTAGCGGAGCTTGTTTAAAGTTTGCCAAGTAATCAATCTGTCTTGATACAAGTAATCTACAGTAAAGTTCAAGGGCATTTCATTTACGTAAATTGTATGATTGTTTGGGTTTTCTATCAAGATTGCATGATATGAAGCCGCAACAATTTCCATTGCGTCAATTGGCTCGTCCGCACTTACAAAAAAGATAGGCCGAGTTCCAGCTACCGTTGACAGTAGAAACACTGAAACGAAAGCTGCCGTTAATGCTTTCTTTTTCACGAGCAGTCCCCATGCCTATAGCACTACTAGGGCTGTTTCTGCTGTAAAAGCGTTTTTATCAAGGTTTCTTGACCAAACAAGCCCACAAAGCCCAGATTTTAGTCAAGAAATCTTGACTAAGAACCAGCCGTTCACTCTACGCTTCAAGCTATATATAGAGGGGCTATAGTCTTTTCCACGCACTAGAGAACACAACGTCACCACAAGATAGCTTAACAGAAGCAAATAGCGAAATTATTTAAATCCGTGAACCTCGTAACCCTCTAAAAGATACGATAAGCCATAATCACCAGCGGAGTGGCTGAAAAGTTTGAAACAATTTCCAGCAGAAGAGTATGCGCTTCCTTTCTTTAAGGAACAGGGTTTCGTGAGGAAACAATGTCCCACGTGTAAGGAGTATTTTTGGACGCAGAATCGTGAACAGGAAAATTGTGGGGAATCCACTTCAGACGGATGCACCTGTTACACTTTTCTGAAAGACCCGCCCACGCGAAAGCGCTACAGCCTTCCAGAGATGCGTGAAGCGTTTCTCTCATTCTTCGAAAACCACGGTCACGCACGTGTTAAGCCCTACCCGGTTGTGGCAAGATGGAGAAGCGACATCTACCTGACCCACGCAAGCATAATTGACTTTCAGCCCTACGTCACCGACGGCATTGCGCCGCCGCCTGCCAACCCGCTAGTTGTCGCTCAGCCATGCATTCGCCTTGTGGACATTTCGAACACGGGACCAACTTTCGGCAGGCATCTGACCATTTTTGAGATGGGTGGACATCACGCTTTCAACTATCCTGACAAGGAAGTGTACTGGAAAGACCAGACTGTGCGTTACCATCACGAGTTCGTCACCGACCTGTTAGGCGTGAAGTCAGATGAGGTCACGTACAAGGAGGACGTTTGGGTTGGCGGCGGAAACGCTGGTCCAGACGTGGAGTGCATCGTCGGCGGTTTGGAGGTCGCCACGCTTGTATTTATGCAGTACAAGGTTGTGAACGGCGAGTTCATCAAGCTGCCCATACGCACGGTGGACACGGGTTACGGGTTAGACCGTTTCGCTTGGCTTTCTCAAGGCGTGCCCAGCTGTTTTCACGCAGTCTACGGCGAGTTGCTTGACAAGATTTTCACCATGGCAGGGTTAAAAGTGGACGATAACCTGCTGTTTTCGGTGGCGAAGTATTCAGGCTTGGTGAGTGTTGACAAAACCGCGAATAGGCTGGACGCAAGACGGCAAGTAGCCAAGCTCGTTGGGATAGACGTAAACAAACTGGACAAGGTGCTTATACCCATTGAAAATGCGTTCGCAGTTGCAGACCACACGAAGTGCCTAAGCTTTATTCTCTCAGAAGGCATCGTGCCTTCAAACATCCATGAAGGGTATTTAGCGAGACTTTTGTTCCGCAGAGTCTACCGCCTGTTAAAGATGTTGGGCATGTCCGAAAGGCTTTACGATGTAGTGGACATGCAGGTTGATTTCTGGTCGAAGGATTACCCACACATCAAAGCAATGCGGAACGAGATTATGGAAATGCTCAAGGTAGAGGAAGAAAAATTCGAGGACACAATAAAGAGAGGCAAAGGACTAGTAAAGCGAATCGCAGATGAGCTTAAAGCGAAACGCGTCAGCCGCTTGCCCGAGGCTACATTGTCGGAACTGTATGATTCACATGGGCTTCCACCCGAAATTGTCAAACAAGCAGCCGAAAACGAAGGCGTGAAAGTAGAGGTTCCAGAGAACTTTTACGCGTTAATAGCCAACAGGCACACGCAGGCAACCAAGCCTGTTGAAGAGGAAGAAACGAAAGCTGAAGCAACGCTGGAAGCCGCGACGAAACTGCCTCCGACTGAGCAACTGTACTACGCTGACGCCTACGTTAAGGAGTTTGACGCCAAAGTCCTCAAAGTAATAAACAGCCAGTACGTTGTCTTGGACCGAACATACTTTTATCCTGAAGGCGGAGGACAACCTGCAGACCACGGCTTCTTAACCTTCGGCAATGTAAAAGCTGAAGTGGTAGATGTGCGGAAAGTGGGCAGAGTCATCGTGCACAAAATTAAAGGCTCATCTGCACCCAAGGAAGGCGCCGTTGTCAAAGGCTTTCTTGATTGGGACAAACGCTACGTTCTTATGAAGGCACATACGGCTACGCACTTGGTTAACGGCGCTGCAAGGCGCGTTTTGGGCGAGCACGTGTGGCAGCATGGCACGCAGAAAGGCGTAGAAAGCACAAGGCTGGATATCTCGCATTATCGCAGATTAACGCCTGAAGAGATACATAAAATTGAGACTTTGGCTAACCAGGCTGTTTTGGCGGATATGCAAGTTGAAACGGCGTGGATGCCGCGGAGCGAGGCAGAATCGCGGTATGGCTTTAGGCTTTATCAGGGCGGTGCGGTTCCGGGAAAAGACATTCGCGTGGTAAAAACGGGCGACTGGGACGTTGAAGCTTGTGCGGGAACGCATTTGAAGCGAACTGGCGAGATAGGCTTCGTCAAAATAGTCTACACGGAGCGCATTCAAGACGGCGTGGAGCGGCTTGGATACGCGGTTGGGCTTCAGGCGTTGAAGGCGGTGCAGCAGCAAGAAAGCTTGTTATGGAAGGTTTCGGAGACGTTAGGTGCGCCTTTGGAGAAGCTGGATAAAACCGCTGAGAAACTCGTGAAAGAGTTGAAAGAGACTAATGCGGAGAAACGCAGGCTAATCAAGGAGCTGGCTGCCAAAGAAAGCGCAACGTTTGAGCAGTCAAAGACGGCGGAGCCAGCGCAAGAAATCAATGGGATAACGCTTGTGAAACGCGACTTCCAAGAGGAAATCGATGTGAACCGCATGGTGCAAACGGCAAACGAAATGATAAAGCGAAACGAGGCAACGGTTACACTGTTCTACGGAACGAATGGAAAAAACGCTAGGATACTCGTGATGGCTGGGAAAGCAGCGGTGAAAAAAGGCGTCAACGCGGGGAAGATAGTTCAAGCGGTTTCGCCTATAATCGGAGGTGGAGGCGGCGGAAAACCAAACTTTGCTCAAGGCGGCGGAACACAACCCGAAAAACTGCAAGACGCGGTTAAAGCAGCTGAAGAAAACATCAGAAAGCAATTACAACAATAGACTGTTTGGTTGAGAACACTTTTATTTTCGGTTTGACTTAGTATTTTTGCCGGATGATGAGAAGGCATTAGCTTGACCATCGCGGATGAAAGTTCAGAGTTACTCGGACGGCATTTAGACTTTTAACATGTTCCCAATTAGTCCTCTTCCTCTTGAGATTAGTATATATAACAACAGTAATTTTTAATAGGACTGAGAAACATCTTTTTCTCTACCTGCTTGGAAGACGAAGGAGAGAGATGACGACGGGATCAGGCGTCAAAATCGTGCTCACCGCTTCAGCTACAGAGATGAGTGACTTCTTCAACAATCCATTTATGGCTTTTTCTGCAGGCTTCGCCTTAGGACCTATTCCACTCGGATTCGCCAGAAAAACTCTTTATCCTCCAGTCGAGCGTTATCCTGATGGCAGAGCCAAGTATGCACCTTACGGCTTAAGAAAGGTTGAAGCCATGCTTTTAGAAAACGGCTTCACCGAGTCCGATGTTGCTGTAGCTCACCCTTTGAATTTGGATGCTTTCATAGGGTCGGACACTAAGGTGGTCGGAATCTCTTCAATGGATCCAACAGGCATGGGTTACGTAAGCAAAACATACTCTTCAGTTATTGGCGGCGGAGAACCAATGAACGCCGTCGAGTTCCAAAAACTCGTAAAACACGCCAGCATCGAAAAGTTCAAACCCAAAATCATTGTAGGCGGATTCGGTTCTTGGCAGCTGGAACGCAAACATATGACTGACAAATACGGCGTAGACTGCGTAGTCATCGGCGGAAGACCTGACGCCATAGTCAACGTTTTCAAGAAAGCAGTTAACGGCGAACCGCTCCCACGTTTAGTGCATGCTGACGAGTCGCTGGCTAACTGGAACTACGGCGCCATGCCCTTGTCTAAGCACGTAGCTATTCACGGCGCGGTTGAAATCTCTAAGGGATGCGGCCGAAACTGCCAGTTCTGCACGCCCACAATGCAAAACAAAGTTGATGTGCCGCTGGAACGGATCATGCAGGAGGTTGCAATGACCACACGCGAAGGCAGCGACCACATCACTTTGATCACGGAAGACTTGTTTCTTTACGGTTCAAAAAGCAAAACTTTCATTCCTAACAAAGAAGCCCTGGTGAAACTGGTTAAAAGCGTGGCAGATTACCCTGGCGTCAAAAGCATCCAAGTTTCACACATGTCTCTGGCGCCGATAGTTAATAATCCTCAGATGATAAAAGAATTGGCTGAGGTTCTAATCGAGCGTAGCTGGTATTCGCTTGGCAAAAAAGCCATAATCACAGCTGAGACAGGCATCGAGACAGGCAGCGCTCGGCTGATGAAAAAGTACATGGCTGGTAAAATGTTGCCCTACAAGCCAGAACAATGGCAAGAAATAGTCACCAACGCGTTTGGAATACTGAACGACAACGACTGGTATCCACTGGCAACCCTGATCGTGGGGCTTCCAGACGAGAAAGAAGAAGATGTTCTGGCAACACTCGAACTCATGGACAAACTAAAAGGCTACAACGCGTTTTACGTACCGCTCTTCTTCGTACCACTCGAAAACTGTGTATTAATGAACAAAAAAGGCGCAGAACTTGATTCACTGTCAAAAGCGCGATGGGACTTCTTCATTCGCTGTTGGGAATACAACATTCGCATTTGGAAGCCCACTTTTCTTGAAAACAGGATACGTAATCCTCTGCTCTTCAAATTCATAAACCACGTGTTCATCCCATGCTTCGCCGGGGTTATGGGTCTTTACTATGGCTGGACACGTGGGGAACAATTAAAGCAGGCTTTCTGGACACTGGGCATGCCTCAAGCTACAGCGAAGACTGAATGACAAGTTGCCGTAGCAGGCTATTTCAAACCGAGTTGCTGGGTGTTTCCTGCTGAGGCTTCAGGGTTTTGCGCGCGTGAGTAATATAACCCGTGTGTCCAGTCATCATTGTGTGAGGACGAGTTTTTCCGCGCTCCACCTGCATGCCCCGCATCAGGCACTCCACAGTTTCGATGAAAACGAAGTTGTTTTCTTTCAGGGCTTCGGTTGTTTTGACAACTTGGTCTATGGTTGGGCTGAAAGAAACTATTGTTCCAGACGGCTTTAGTGCTTCGTAAGCGTGCGGAACAACCAGCCACGGAACCGCCAAGTCCAATATGACTGCGTCCAAGTCGCGCTCCTCAATCCCAGCGGTGACATCTCCGCTTTTTAACTCCACAAAATCCAGCAAGTTCGCCCGTTTCAGGTTCTTCTCTGCATTCTTCTGAAATTCCTCACGTAACTCGTAAGAGTAAACTCTGCCTTCGGGCTTAACGTAATGCGCAAGAGCCATTGTTAAAGCGCCTGTTCCCGTGCCCGATTCCACAACGCGGCTTCCCGGACCAATGCCGCTGAACATGACGATTAAAGCAGCGTCTTTCGGGTAAGTTATCTGCGTCTTGCGGGACGATTTCATAATATAATCCGTCAGCGAAGGCTTTAACGCTGTGAACTCTATGCCTAAACTGCTTTGAACGGCAGCGCCAAACTCCTTGTCTATGAGGTCGTCAAGTTTTATGAAGCCTTTATGCGTGTGAAAGGTTTTCCCAGCTTCCACTTTAACCATATACGTTCGCCGCGCATCCAAGCAGAGAAGCACGTAATCGCCTTCACCTATTTTCTCGTTTGCCAACTGCTTTTCTCCTGCCAGAAAAAATAAGATGCGTTCACATCATTTAAGCTTTGAATTTCTTCAGCAATCTGTTGTGCTCGGGAAAGACTATAGCCCCTCTATATATAGCTTGAAGCGCAGAGTGAACCGCGGGTTCTTTGTCAAGATTTCTTGACTAAAATCTGGGCTTTGTGGGCTTGTTTTGTCAAGAAACCTTGATAAAAACGCTTTTACAGCAGAAACAGCCCGGTATTAAACAGGAAAAAGAGATTTGGCGCTCATGAAAAGAAAAACACTAGCACTAATAATCATCTTGATGTTATCATTTTTCTTAGAACGTGGATTGCAATTTGTCAGTTTTGCAGAGGCGAATCCTTATCCAGATAAATTTGTGACAGAAGGAGAAATTTCTCCACCTGAGGGTACTCTTCCACCAACGATTTCAATTATATCTCCAAAGAACGATGCGGCGTATGCCTCAAACAATGTTTCCCTCACTTTCAACGTAAGCATACCAGAATCAAACAATGGTACTGTCTGGTTAGCTGAAGTATATTATAAAACAAGTTGGCAGTCAAGCGAAACTTATGTTAGGGAGGGCTCTGACCTTGCATCACTTTATTCGGAAACGTTTTCAATAAACTTGACCAACGTGTCTGAGGGACCTCGTTGGATAGAAATCCACGCGGTTGGGCAAGGAGGGCATGTAACCCGTGAAGTATGTCGTTTCCCATTTTCCACGATATATCAAGTATTTTTCAAGTTGACTAGTTCTTTAATGGTTAACTTTACGATTGATACTATCCCTCCAGAAATCTCCATCCCTTCCTTAGAGAATAAAACTTACAGCGCAGCCAGTATTCCGTTAAATTTTATTACGAACGAACCAATTTCACAATCCACTTACAGCTTAGATGGACAGGAAAACGTAACTGTTGCAGGCAATACGACTTTAACTGAATTGTCCAAAGGAGACCATAATGTAACAGTTTACGCTAAAGATGAGGCAGGGAATGTGGGCGCTTCAGAGACTATCTGGTTTAGTGTTGCTGAACCTTTCCCTCTTGTGCCTGTTGCAGTTGCTTCTGTCATAGTTGCTCTTGTTGGTGTGGGACTGCTGTTCCACTTCAAGAAACGCAAAAGGTAAATGGTGACGGATTTTGTCTCTAGTCGAGGTGGCAATCTTCGCTATTTAAGAATAGCTTTTTGCGTAGCGCTTGGCTTTTGCGCGGAACGTTCGGCGCGCAAGCGTCTTAATAGTTTGGCTACTTTCTTTATTGTTGATTCTTCGTAGGCGTTTCGTTTCATCCACAGCATAACGTTTACAATATTCATATTAGACTGGGATGCTGTTTTATCTGTGGGGGATGATGTCGCCGTCCCAGTCTGACCGGGAAAGATGAAGAATGACGATTGACAGACCCCTAAGTACTGCAGTTCAAGGCTATTCATGCCAAAAGTATAGGCTCTTCGCTTAGTTCGTAGGCGCAAGGGCGTGTTAGAAAAACGGCGAAAAATTGCGGTTTAGTAAGACATGCAGTCGATCATCTTAGCGCATGTCAAGCATTCTTCGGGTATGGGCGTGTTTTTCGGACGCCGCTTCAAGTACCCTAAATGATGCGCACAAGCCACAGCTTCTTCCATCTTGTCCTCAACCTCCATCTCCTGAAAATTCTCATTCTCCTCTTCAGCTTCATCAACTTCAACGGTTTTGTTGAGTTCGACACTGCCAACTTTGGAAAGGCACTTTGGGCACGCGTAGTATTCCTCTATGAGATAGCCGGAAGAGACCACTGCGAAGAGCGGTGTTTCGAATTCTTCGCCGCAAGTATTACATCTGGAGTTTTTATGAGTTTCAGAGGGCAGGTGGCTGTCAATTTCAAACTTTAATGGACTAAGGCTTCTTTCCATTTTTAACCCCCCTTTTGGGAAACATACAATCTGTCTTAAATAGCGATATTTAATAAACCTTTTTGAGCAAACGTACAACAAAAAGACGCCAGAAAATGGGCCGGGCCGGATTTGAACCGGCGATCTTCGCCGCGTGAGGGCGATGTCCCTTGGCCCCAAANGGGCTAACCAGCTAGACTACCGGCCCTACTGTGCATTCTTGATTCCAAATACTAATTTGCCCTTCATAAAACCTTTCCTTAAATAATCCAAAACAAGAATTAAAGGTGTACGATGTTGCACAGGTCGAAAAAGGACGAAGAATTTGAAGAGCAGCACAATCATGAACGGTTTCTGCTGTTCTTGTGCTTCCTCGCCAGCGCGTTAATAGGGTACTTCCTAACAAACTACGTAGCCCTATTCGGTGCTTAAAAATCTTGAACAACAACTGTTTTAACATTTTTAACCCAAGGTGCAGGCACCGCTTCTTCTTGGAACCACTTAAGCAAATCTTCGGCAATTGCTTCGTTTGAGTTCGCGAGGCTCTCATCAACTAGCTCAACAGTGATAACGGCTTTTTTCTTTGTCATAGCTCAACCTCCAAACAGAGTAAAACAGGCTTTGTTATTAAGTGATGTTTCCTTTTCCAAATTATAAACACTTCAGAATCCGAGCAGACAGCGCCAAGTCAACTGAACCACGTGACTCAAGCGCTTTGGTTATGACGGAATAGCTGCGCTCTTAGCGTACGAAAGATGTTGTTAAAATGGTTCTAAAGATTCTTTTCCCGTCAGAGATAAGTTTCAATTTCGATGCGCCAAATCTTCTTCTTTCAACGGTTATTGGCAGTTCTCTGAAAGCGAATCCGTCTCTAAGACTCTTGACGGTAATTTCAGTTTCAATTTCGTAACCGTCTGACTGCAAATTAAGTTTTTCAAGAACCTCGCGCTTAATAGCCCTAAAACCCGTCTGGCTGTCCGTTATGCGCTTGCCAGTTAGAGACAGTATAACTAAGTTGAAGAAGTGATTTCCTATTTGATTGAGTTTGGTTGTAACGGCTGAGTGATTGTTTAGGAATCTTGAGCCAGCTGCTACGTCGACGCCATTAAACACTGCTTCGAGAAGTGGAGCAATTTCCTTAGGTTTGTGTTCCCCATCAGAGTCTATTGTTACGATTATGTCGCCATGAGCGTGCTGCAATGCTTTCTTTAGTGAATAGCCTTTGCCACGGTTTTTCTTGTTCATTAGAAGCTTAACTTTGAAAAATGAAGCTATCAAACCCGTTTTGTCTGTTGAGCCATCATCAACAAAAATAATTTCATACGGCAGGTTCAGCTGTTCCATAACTGTAATGGTTCCAGATATGACCCTGTCAACGTTTTTTTCCTCGTTGTAAGCTGGGATTATGATGCTTACTGTTGAGCCATGCAGAATACGCTTAGTTTCTTTCTCTGAGCCGAAATCTGCATTAAATGCTACTGATTCTTGAACAAGGTGCTCATCGAATAGATTTTGCGTTAATCGGATGCCTTCTCCTTTCATTATTTTAGCGCTCCCTTTCTCCGAACTGCAGGTCAAGTCGTTTTTAACAATAAAAGGCGTATTTCAATATCGTAATATATCAGACAGACAGTTTGCGAATAGTGCTTCGGTTTGATTGAATAATTTCCCGTGGTTTGAAATGTTTGCCAAAAGGATAACCTAATATTTATGAGGAAACGTAAATGAATAAGCTCAACCAAGAAGTATCCAGGGCTGCCCAAGAAGTTGCCGAGGTAGCTCATTTTCGTCTTAGATGGCGATTTCTCCCGCACAAAAGCCTCTTTTTTCTTTCAATTTGCCCTAATTCTTTTTATGTACTTCCAAAATTTGGGCGAGAGCGCGCATGACTGAAGGGTTCTGTGCGAACGATTTGCTTTCCTTCTTTTTATCTTGAAAATATTAAGATAATTGTAGCCTATTGTGCCATTTAGGTTTTGAATAGCCGCCAGATTTTTGTTGGGCAGAATAGCTTTCAAAACTT
>JGI2171J19970_10001125_pt1 | contig 14801 bp, 12 predicted proteins | sample DeeMarSWOR324_28_FD_19970 | JGI IMG/M metagenome (IMG submission 19970) | reverse complement strand
AACGCTTGCGTTTTCTCCTAACGCAATGTCAAAGCTAGCTGTTTCTGCAACGAAGAATGGTAATCGTTTTCCTTCTCGGGCTACAATCCTGCGTGGGCCTTTAACTGGAAAACCCAGCACTTCCGCTTTGCCAGAAACAACACGGACAGAGGCTGGACCATCCACTAAAAGAGTCTTGCCGCTTTCAACCGTTTGATTCACCAGTTTTCCTCCGCGGATACGTGTAGCCTGCTCTTCCAGCTATGCGTATGGCTGAAGCTATGTCTCTAAGCCCTCGCCTATGCTTATTCTCGTCAAGAGAACGGTTTGTTCCCGCCTCACTCACCACTTCCAAAACCACTTCAGGCGGCAAGGCTGCGTCCAAGATTTCTAGGAGTTCTTTGTAGGCGGGTACTCCGCTCCCGATTTTTATGGAAACAGCAGTTGAGGAGAAATCTACGTTTTTTATAACGTTGCTGATTTTAGTCAGTGCTTCTTGGATGCTGAAGCAGTTTGCTGTTTCGTTGACTTTCCCGTCGGCTATAACTGCCAACCCAAATACTTCGCCTGGGTCTACGCCTATGACAATTTTTTCGTAGGCTTCTTTTCCCTGGAGGATTTTTATTACTTCATTTACTAGGGTGTCTGGTTCTGTTTCGCTGTCGTAAACCAATATTTTTTCATGGTTTATCCTGTGTTTTTCCTTCTCGGTAGTTATGACCGCCTTGACTTCTGTGGGTACGGTCTCGCCGGGAACCAAGCTTATGAAGGGAATTTTTCTCTCTTTCAACTTGTTCACTATCAAAAAGTAGGCTTTCCCCGAAACTGTGGCAACCGCAACCTTCGCCTTCATACAAACTTCCTATACACGTACAGGTTTAAAGGTTAGTGCTGCTAAATAGGGTACAGTTGAGAATCGAGGTCTAAGCTTATTTGCCACTTACCCCTTAATGTCTCAACTGGAGAACGAACCCAACATGAAGTATGAGATTAAGTATAAACCGTCTTACGCGTTGCTTGTAGTAAATTTGGACCAAGGCGAAACCATAACGGCTGAATCAGGCGCTCTAACCTACATGGACCCAACCATAGAAGCACACACGCGCAAGAGAGAAAAAAGCCTGCTGGGAAGCTTAGGGCTATCAATATTCGGCGGCCAATCCTTCTGGGTAAACGATTACACCGCAACAAATGGTCCTGGAGATGTGGGTTTAGTTGCTGCGCCCGTGGGCGACATAGAAAAGATGGAAATCAAACCCGACAAAGGCTTCATAATACAGAAATCTGCCTACATAGCGTCAACACAGGGCATAGACTTGGACGTTAAATGGGAAGGCTTCACCAAAGGCTTGTTCGGTCAAGGATTATTCATGCTCCGAGCAACGGGAAACGGGCAATTATTCATCAACACTTTCGGCGCCATAGACACGCATACGCTGGAGGCAGGGCAAACACTGATAGTTGACAACTTTCACTTAGTCGGCTTCAGTGATTCTTGCAGCTATAAAGTCACCAAGTTCGGCGGGCTAAAAGAAACATTGCTGGGCGGAGAAGGCTTAGTGACGCAGATCACGGGTCCAGGGGAAGTTCACATACAGACGAAGAATCTCAGGGAATTCGTGGAGTGGCTTTGGACGCTGCTTGAGCCAAGAGTACGGTCTAGAGCTCGCTAACCTCTCCATTTTTTTACCTTTCCAGCATGAACGGCTTCTCACCAGCAATTTTCTCGGGAACCCGATCCAACAGCATCTGCTCCTCGGTTTTCTTGCTCAGCACTATAGGCTGAAGCCTCTGCGCAAGCTCCAACGCCGACTTCAGCTTGCTGCTTCTCTCAGCGTAAATCTCCAACAGCACACCGTCTTTTTTCACGGCTTCACCTAGCTTCGCCTTAAGCACCACTCCTGCGCCTTTCTCTTTGGGCGCACCCGCCGTCTTCGCAATCTGAACCGTGTCCTCGGTGCTAATCCACAAGACTCTGCCCGCTTGGTTCGCGGTTACTTCCGCCTTCTTGTCGCCCACAGGTATCTCATCGGGCTTTATCCGCGGGTTTCCGCCCTGAGCTTCTATTATTTCTCGCAGTTTCTTTTCCGCTCTTCCAGACTTCAACAAGTTTTCAGCCTTTTGCCGTCCGCCTTCAACGCCGACCATTTCAAAAAGCATACCCGCGAGGCTAATTGCCTTTTCTTTAAGATCAGCAGGTCCATCACCCATGAGCGCGGTCAATGCCTCTTGCGCCTCAAGTGCAGGTCCCACAGCGTAGCCCAAGGGCTGTTCTCCGAAAGTCAACGCGCACTGAATGTTCATGCCTAACCGTTTGCCCAAATCTACAAAGTCAGAAGCCAACGTGTACGCTTCAGTCATGCTCTTAATCTTGGCGCCGTTACCAGTTGGAATGTCAATCGCAATGTGTGTGGCGCCTATGGCTTTCTTCTTGCTCATAATCGACGGCAAAAGCAAAGGGTCAATCCCCAATGGGTACTCAACCTGAATGAACAGGTCGTCAGCTGGCGCCAAATCTAAGGCTCCACCCCAAACGAGACAACCATTAGTCTTCTCCACAACTTTTTTTATCTCAGCTATGGGCAGGTTCACTGGGCACAGGGTTTCGACGCGGTCAGCGGTTCCCGCGGGAGAAGTAACCGCTCGCGAAGACGTTTTAGGTATGGTGAACCCGGCAGCCGCTACTATCGGCACCACAAGCAGCGATGTCTTATCGCCGGGTATGCCGCCTATGCTGTGCTTATCAAGTATTGGCGCCTCGCCGAAGTCAAGCGTTTCGCCAGTCTCCACCATAGCCCTCGATAAAGCTTCGCTCTCACCCATGCTTAGCCCGTAAATTTTAAGCGCAGTCAAGAAAGCGGCGATTTCAACTTCGCTCAGGTGCCTTTCTACAACGTCTTTGACTATGGTTATCATGTCCTGTTCTCGTAGCCTTTCGCCGCGCAATTTCGCCCGCACATGTCTAAGGGACTCAGGAAGCTGAGCTAACTGCACTTCCAATGTCTCGTCGCCTTTTAACCCAAGCATCTCTGAGATTTCCTCGTAAAGCCCAATGCGGTTCTTCGGAAAATGCGTGGCGAGGTTGGCTATGGCAATTATCTGCTGACCGCTGTATGTGACGCATATTCTGTCTGAGGAGTGCACGCCTAGCAGGCTTGCGGTTTCCTCGCTTAAAATGGCGATTCTTCTTCCGCCTGCCGTGATTTTTAAAACTTCAGCTATAAGTTCCATGAAGTTCACAACACTTAGAATAGGCAAGCAAATAGTTAAAGATTTTAAGGAACGGATAGTCACACTTACGAGAGGAAGCGCGTTTTGAAGTACATAGACTTTGTCGATTTAAAATACAAGCCAGCAGAAACAGACCTAATCTGCACTTTCTACGTGGAACCAGACGGAATCAGCCTCAAAGAGGCTGCGGGCGGAGTCGCCGCTGAAAGCTCCATTGGCACGTGGACAGAACTCACCACGGCAGAACCGTACGTGGCAAAGCTCGCAGCCCATGTCTTCAGCATAGAAGGCAACTTGGCGAAAATAGCTTATCCTATAGAGCTTTTTGAGCAGGGAAACATGCCCAACATCCTGAGCAGCGTGGCAGGAAACGTTTTCGGGCTGAAGGCGTTGAAAAACTTGCGGCTTAACGATGTTGAGTTGCCCGCTGAACTTGTAAAAAGCTTCAAAGGTCCCAAGTTTGGCATAGAGGGGATTCGCAAGCTGCTTAAGGTGCCTGAGCGCCCTTTTGTAGGCACGATAATCAAACCTAAGCTGGGACTTAAAACCGCTGACCACGCGAGAGTGGCTTACGAAGCATGGGCTGGCGGCTGCGACATAGTTAAAGATGATGAAAACTTGAGCAGCCAACGGTTTAACCCTTTTGAAGAGCGCGTCGCGAAGACGTTGGAGAACAGAGACAAGGCGGAAGAGGAAACTGGAGAGCGCAAAGTGTACATGGTGAACGTAACAGCGGAAACTGAAACCATGCTGAAACGAGCGGAGTACGTGCTGGATCACGGCGGAGAATACGTGATGGTGGACATTTTAACCTGCGGCTTTTCGGCGTTGCAAACGTTGCGTGATCAGAACTTCAAGCTCGTGGTTCACGCTCACAGGGCTGGACATGCAGCGTTCACGAAGAATCCGAAGCATGGGATAGCTATGCAGGTGATTGCGAAGGTTTCGAGAATTATTGGCGTTGACCAACTTCATGTGGGAACTGTTGTGGGAAAAATGTCTGAAACCAAAAAGGAAGTTCTGGAGAACATTGGCGCGTTAAAAGCTGAGATGAGCGGGTTAAAACCTGTTATGCCCGTTGCTTCTGGCGGATTGCATCCTAGGCTGGTGCCTGCGTTAATGGAGACTTTTGGAAAAGACTTCGTCATCCAAGCTGGCGGAGGCATTCACGGACACACTGATGGGACTTTTGCGGGAGCGACAGCCATGCGGCAAGCCGTTGACGCTACGCTAGAAGGGAAAACGCTGGAGGAATACGCCAAGACGCACAAGGAACTGAGAATAGCTTTGGAGCTTTGGAAAGACTAGCTGAGGACTGATGTGCGATTTTTTGTCTATACCCCTCTATCTTTCTCTCTCTCGTACTTGCCTGCTAACCTGCTTGCTCTTGCTCGCCCTCACTTACTTACATATACTTACTCTTACCCTCTTCTCACAAAACACCATAAACAATAAACCATAAAATAAAACTCGCACACAAACAAGCTTTCAGTTTACCGTGTGTTTCTCATTTTTCTTTACCATTCGCTTCTTTACAATCACAGCTATGGAAACAGCAAGAAGCAAGGAGACAAACAGCGCGATCAACAAAATTTGGTTTAACGACAGAAAGGTATTCCGCTTGGCATACATTACAGAAGCAATGTAATGCACGCCATGGTAGTTTCCGTAGTAGCCTATGCACGGGTTGCCACTTGAATCCAATACCATAGAACCAAGGCTTATGATGTGGCTTGAGGCTACTGTTTGAATGCCCCACCTGGTGCCTGTCCACTCTGCATACATCAAAAACTCATCGCCGTATTTCACTCCTTTAATGTAGCTAATGTACGGGTTGTTGTTAGAGTCAAAACTGAGGAAACCAGGAGACTGCTTTTCAGTTATCGAATCTACGACTTGCGTGTTCCAAGATGCCCCGTTCCAGCTTGCATACATTAGCAAGCCGTTAGTGTAATAAGTAAAGTGTGGATAGCCTCTGAGGTCTATAGCTATGTTCCCAAGGGCGACATTTGCGTTTGAGATAACGGTCTGGAAGTTCCAGCCTGAACCATCCCACGTGGCATACTTCACCGTCGTGTTTTCGTTTCCTGCCGAGTAGCCGTAGATTACGTGCGGATGATTGTTTGAGTCTAACGCCAAAGACGGCGTAGAGAGTCCTTCTTCTGTGTCCACTATTTGGATGCTCCAGTTTGGGTCCTTCAAAACAGCATACTTCAAGTCTCCATTAGCTCCATATATGATGTGCGGATTGTCAGCTGAATCTAAAGCGAGTGAGCCTACACTACCTTCTGGGTCTATGGTTTGGATGCTCCAGTTTTCGCCAGTCCAACTGGCATACAGTAACCCCTTCCCCCTAAGATAGTTGTAGGCTATATGTGGGTTGTCATTGGAGTCCAATGCGAGAACGATAAATCCGACGTGACTAGTGTATGTGACATTTTGGATGCGCCAATCTGAACCGTTCCAACTTGCATACGTCAAATATGTAGGGTTGCTGTAGTAGCCGTTTACGTAGTCGACATAACATAAGTGCGGGTTGTCTTTAGAGTCCAGAGCCATCGAAAGCCCAATGCCGTCACCATTCTCGTCTACGGTTTGAATACTCCACGTCGAGTCTGCTTGAGCTTGCACAACAAAAGAAGATACTAAAAGAATCGACGGAAGAAGCAGGCTTAAGAACGCACTTAGGGGCGACTTCTTTCTCACAGTGCAATCCTCTGTTTAAAATAACCTTTGTTTATCATAAAAGCGTTCTCGTAAAGATTTCTTGTGTCAATATTTCTTGACAAACATGCTTCGAGGATATTTGCTTACACCCTCCGTTTGATTATTATGTTACCCAACCCCGAGAAGCTGTCTTCCAACGCATTAGTGTTCTTATTATTTTTTGGCTCACATCACAAGAAAATCCAAGGATACTTCCGATGCATAACTTCTTTTACCGAGTGAGGCGGAATTATGCCTTCTTCGCAGATTACTCCATGGATATAGTCGCGTCGGGTAACGTCAAACGCGGGGTTTCGAATTACCAGCTTTTCAGGCGCACCCTTCCACACTTCGTCTGGGCTTCGCTCTTCGATTTGCTCGTAATCCCCACAGACCGTGGCTGGGTCAAACTTCAAAAGCTCCGAAACAACGTAAAAGGGCTTCCTCGCCTCATGAGCCAAAAGAGCAATTGTACTTGTGCCTATCTTGTTGATGATGTTTCCTTCCGAGGTTATGGCGTCTGCGCCCACGATAACGAGGTCAGCGTTGCGCATGAAGGAACGCGCCGCTGAATCCACAATAAACGTTGTTTTTACGCCGAGTGCCAGCAGTTCTTTGGCGGTGATTCTGCCCTGAAAAACGGGACGGGTTTCCGTGCAGATCACTTCGAACGTTTTGCCGTCTTTTTTGGCTTTGCTTAGCAGATGCGTTACTGTGGAAGAGTGGCAATGGGTAAAAACCACCATGTTATCGCGTATTCGTTTTGCGCCTATCTCGGCGATGCACTCTTTTGAGGCTTCGAGGTTTTTTAGGAACTGGCTTGAACTTGAGGATACTATTTTGGCGAGGGCACCTACTTTTTCTTTACCACTGTTTTCCACTTGGCTGATTATCCAACGGACCGCGTTTCGCATGAGCGGCTCAGTTGCCCTTGAAGCGAAAAGGGTGGCTTTTGCTTCTGAAAGTTCCTTAATGAATTCTTTCTGCGTCTTGGCTCTTGTTTCCTCTGCCAGTGCTTCAAGTGCTTTTATGGCGGCTATGGCGACGTTTCTGGCGCCCTGCACCTCAAGTTTTCGAATTNTATCNGCAACAACGGGAACTGATTGTGCCACGGCACTTCACCTTTTTCAGTTATACACGGCGAAGCATATAAGGCAATTTAAACAAGTTGTTAGGCGAAGCCAAATGATGCCCGATGAAGACAGCCTCAACAGCATTTTGCAGCCGATAATTGGTCCTTGGTACGGGTCGCTAGAGAATCCGCAGAAAGCGCAAGAGCAGGTTCTCGGCGAGTTAATCAAAGAATACGCAAAAACAGACTACGGAAAAAGTCATAATGCTTCCGAAATCGGGGGAATAACTGACTATCAAAAAAGCTTCCCCATAATAGACTACAAAGGGTTATTGCCTTACTTCGCTGAGGCGAAAGAGGGAAACCACAAGGCGATTTTGCCAGAACCGCCAGAGTGCTGGGTTATGACGAGAGGCTCGACTGGACGGGCAAAAGTTCTGCCCGCAACGCCGGCGCATCTGAAACAGATTTTCACGTGTGGAGCAAGAGCGCTGATAAACTATGCGCTTAGACGGAAGAACTTTGAGGTTTTCACTGGAGACATTCTGAACCTGAATTTTCCCTCCAGCGTCCACACCATGACCTCGGACGGTCGAGAAGTAACTTACGGCTACAGTTCTGGAACTTACGCTAGGCTTAATCCCATGTTCGACAGGGTCAGCCTGATACCGCGGCAAGAAGAGATTGATACGCTCGGTTCGGGAATCGGCAAAACAGATTGGGAGAAAAGATTTGAACTTGTTTACCAACAGGCGCTTGACAAGAACGTCACTGCCACCATGGGTGTAACGCCTGTAGTCCTATCGTTCGCTCGGTACATACAGCGGAAGCACGGTAAGAAACCTGTTGACTTGTGGAAGTTTCAAGCGTTGTTCTGCACCAGCGTGCGCAAGATACAGTTCAAGTATGCGCCAGTTCTCAGAAAGTATTTTGGAGCCGTGCCAGTTGTAGAGATGTACACGGCGACGGAGGGAGTTTTTGCCCAGCAGTTAGATGACCTGCCCTATGTTACGCCTAACTATGATGCCTACTTCTTTGAGGTTGAAACTGGCAACGGCGTGAAAATGCTGCATGAACTTAAGCGAGGCGAGTGGGGCAAGCTGTTAATCTCTTCGTGTATGTTTCCCCGTTACGACATTGGCGACATGATAGAAGCAGCTGGGAAAAATTATTATCGCGTATTTGGGAGACGAAATACCTTAACGCTTCTGGAACATAGATTGTACCGACTATTTTTGGGCTGGCTACTCTAAGTAGAAGGATAGCGCCTTCGCGCCATAGTAGTCAAGTACACAGCGGCAACTATGACTATGACGCCGATTATCAAAAGCACAAAAGCCCAGCCAGCACCCCAACTAAGGTAGCCTGCAAACTGGAGCAACGCAAATAACCCGATGAGTATCAGGACTACGCCGCCGATCAACCAGCCGATGAAACCGTATTCACCCTTCTCGTGTTTTTCGCCTTTTTCAGGCTCTTGCTTTTCGTGTTTTTCCTGCTTCTCACCCTTCTCGGCTTTTTCGCCTCTCTGAGGCGCTGGAGCGGGTGCCGCCTGAACTGGTGCTTCCGCTTTTAACGGCGCCCCACATCGCGGGCAGAAAGCCATAGCTTCGTCAACTTGAGTGCCACATTTTGGACAATACGACATGCGCTCACCCTTTTCTATCTTGTATTAATGAGTAAGTATTTAAAATATGCACCTTCTCGCTGCATAAAAGGGCAAAGTTTTATGTGTTCTAACCGCGAATAGTCGAATAGGGAGAGGCGAAACAGATTGAATGTGAACACACAAACGCGCACGCACAAGATAGGAGAAAGCTTAATTTCCGCGATATCCGTGGGCGCAGTCTTAATCTTGATTGGGATGGTTTTCGTTCTTGCTCAACCTAGCAGCCTTTGGGATAGTATAGTGACGTTTTTCAGTTCTTTCACCCTGCGCTCAGTTCCGGGCATGGGAATATCTTTGCCGGCGCCAGCAAACCCTGCTGCTCACGCAGTGCTTTACACTGCCGCATTCCAGTTCTGCATAGGCTTAGGCATCTTGCAAATCATATTGCTGGCGCTGAGGCTTATGATAAATTCGCCGACTGGCAAGACGGCGGAAACCTTTGGGCATCTTATTTACTGGTTTGGAGCAGCCTACCTGATAACGATATATCTTAACAATTTCCCGAATATAACGCAGTGGTTCATGTTCTGGGCTGGAATCCTGATAATGCTGGGTGTATCATTAATCGCCAGAGCCCTTGTCCTCTTGGTCAAAAGAAGATAAGCACCTAAAGCTACTGCATCTTCAAATGCCACCACAGCGAGAATGCCTGCCAAAACATATTCAACGAGTCTTTGAGGAGCCTCACTTTCGTTTCACGCCCTCCCCTCCATGATACCGGGATCTCTTTTATCTTGTAGCCCCCACGGTGTGCTCTTACAAGGATCTCTGTGTCCCAGAACCAGTGGCCAGCGCCTACTTCATCAAGTAACTTCATAAGCGGTTCTCGACGGAAAGCTTTGAAACCGCACTGATGATCCTTAACCTTAGAGCCTAACAATGCTCGAACCACAAAGTTGTAAGTTTTAGAGGCTATATTTCTGGTGCTGCTTCTTTCAACGTTGCTTTGAGGAAGCATCCTTGAACCAGTGGCAAAATCGTAGCCTTCAAATTCAACTGCGCCAACCAGAGTTTTCAGATGCTTCAGGTCTGTGGCAAGGTCCAAGTCCATGTAAACAAGAACCTCGCCGCTGCTTTGCTTAAAGGCGTTTTTTAGGGCGGTTCCTCTACCGAGACGTTTTTCCCCATGAATATGTTTCACATAAGGGTGTTTCTCGGCAAGCGTCGCTGCAAGCTTGTCGGTTCCATCCGTGCTTCCGTCTTCAGCGATTATAATCTCGTAGGAACGCGCGAATTCATCAAGAGCCTTGGTGACTTTTTCCACTGCAGCCTCTAACGCGTCTGCTTCATTGTAAGCTGGAAAAACCACGGAAACCTCAACCGAACTCTTCAGCCGTGTCTTTGCGCCCATTTTTAGAAGCCCCATCCGTTAAGCCATTTCAAACTATCTATCCACGAATTAGACGCGGGCGTGCCAGAGATGACTGAGTAGAAAAGTCCAAACATGACCGCCACGCTTGCAAAATAGGCTACCGCGGCTACTTTTCCCCATTTTGTGCTCCAGTATTTGCTTAGGAAATACGCTGAAGCTAGGCAGAGAAATGGCACATTAACATAAAAGTGATAGATGAAAGTGATTCTTGAAATGAGCGCGTAGGGAATCCACTGGAAAAAGAAAAACGCTGTTATTAATATAGCGGCTAAATCTTTTCCTCGACTGGCGCTTTCAACAGTTTGCAGTCTTTTTGTTATTTTTTTCCAAAGGCCACGAGCTAACTCCTCTCCCTGTACCGCCCTTTCTGCAACAAAGATTATGGAAGCGAAGCCAACCCACCAGACAACAGGGTTCCCAAGAAGCGCGATAGTGGACTTCATGCTGAGCGGGAGGTATGACACGTAAAGCCACACTGGCTTAAGCATTAATGGCCAAGTCCACCACGGGGACGAATAAGGATGTGTAGCAACCAACGCGGCGTGATAGTTGAACATGCCTCCCTGAAGCCCCAGAACACCCAACACCGAGCGACCAGCAAGCATGTCTGGAATGTACGTCAAAAAGTAAACAAGCACAGCTACTAACAAAAACCCAAGAAGCACAGAGAAGGGGTGATCGGTGAAAGCATAAATTTTGTCCGACAAACCCTTTTTCAGTTTTGAGACATCTTTGAGCCTGAGCGCGGCGAGAATCGCTAATTGTCCTGCAAAACCGTAAAGCACAAGCCACTTAGTTGAAAACCCAAGCGCGAAAAACAGAACAGCCAACAACAATGGTTGCACTGGAGCTTTCCAGCCGTTCTTGAGCACGTCTTTGAGGTAGATTAGAAAGAAAAGCTGTGATGCCAGCGTAAAGAAGACTACATAAGTGTCAACGGTGGCCATTCGCGCCATAGTGAAATGCATGAAATCAAAGGTTAGCAGAAAAGCTGAGGCGAAGGCGCCTATCCATGTTCCGAACAACTTCTTTCCCAGAATGTAAATCAGGGGTATCATCAACGTAGCGAAGATGACGCCCATTATTCTCCATCCAAACGGGTTATAGCCGAAAACGGAGATTCCAGAGGCGATAATTAGTTTTCCGAGAGGCGGATGAGTCCACTCGTACGGGTGCTGTAGTCGTAAGTAGTTCTCGGCGGTTCGTACAAAGTAGACCTCGTCGAAAATCGTTTCTGACATGTAAGTGGGTGGACACTGAACTAGACTCTGCTCGTCAATCAGTTTGGACAAGTTCGGGTCCGAAGTATTTTCACTATTAATCGCAGCAATTGCGATTCTCTGGTTGTCTTGGCTTAGAAGCGCCATCTCAGCAACTTCAATAGAACCCTGCTCAAAATCAAACCGCACATATCGAGTTAGACTGTTGATGTTGACTTCGCTCCAACTGTAGTAACTAGTTGGAATGGCAAAACTTCTGTTGTCACTCCAGCTTTCAGGAGAGCCTGTGTAAACTTGAACGTTAGCCGAGCCGTTCTTAACTAAGAAATAAACGGTGCCGACGCTCGCTGGCTCACCGAGGTCAATGTGGAATGCTTCATTTTCAGTTGTTTGCCAAGTGGTAATAGGTGCCTGTGGTAGACCAAGGTTCCAGACTGCAAGTGAAAAGAAAAGGATTGAAAGCACAGCAATCGTTAGCAAGTCTCGCTTATTGAGGTCTATCCTGATGTTCATTCTCCTCTGCCTCAGCTTTGTCACTCTTACCTATTTTGATGGGGTTTATTCTGAACCACGACCGACCTTTAAGCTCGTCCCACAGCAGTATCAAAGTGTACATGAAGGTTACTAAATTAATCAAGCTTACTGTAATAGTCACTGGGTCTCCAGTGAGATTTGGACTATAGGTATAACCAGCAGCGGCATAAGCATTAAGCCAATATAGGACGTAAGTTTGATTGACTAGACAAGTCGCCGTCAAAACCACGTACAGAGGGCGTGCCTTCTTGAGGAAGAGAAACATTAAAGCTAAAATGCTTATGGTTGGAAACAGGTACCTCTCATGAATCCTTGTTGGAAGCATGAAGAAACCGAATAAGAGCATGAAAGCTGAAAAAAGCACAAGCAACTCGCCTGAAGCATTAAAGCGCTTATGTAAAACGTACAAGGTAAAAGCAGTTAAGACTCCAAATAATATCCACCCTAAAATGAAAAGGTATCCATCAGGCACCCATAAGCCACCCAAAGCCCACATGTTAAAAGCATTTACTGAAGTGACCGCGTAACCTCCGTAGGCTCCAAAGTAAATATTGCTTAAGAAAGTTATTGGGTTGCTCCATTCAAACGGGATAATCACCACGAAAAGTGTCGCCGCTCCAGCGAGAAGTGATGTCAGCAAACGTCGCCATCCCTTCTTCTTGAAAATCAGAAATGCAATCAACGGCAGCAAGGCTATGCTCTGGGGTTTTGTCAAAATTCCAAGGGTGAAAGTTACTGTTGAAAGCTCAGGTTTCGAAGCCAAAGCTAACATAAGCGAAAGAACAAGGAAAAACGTGTAAATCGCGTCGAACTGACCCCAAACTGCCGCGTTAAAGATCACGGCGGGGTTAAACGCATAAAGCGCAGTAGCCAACATTGCCGCCTTAAAATCCAGTCGTTTTCTCACGAAAACAAAAATCAAGAAGGCGGTTGCGGTGTCAAAAAGGTTCGGAAGCAACTTGATGAAGTAAAACATGGATGGCGTTCCAGAAAACGAAAGCGCCTTAGCCAATGAACCGAAACCCCAAAAAAAGTAGACGTTAAACGGTGGATAATCAATCCAGCCTGCCGCCTCATATACAACATTGTAAAAAACGCGTGGCCCATGCTCCGCTGCAGTGTTAAACCAGTACGCATAAGTGTTCAGGTCATTTACGTACCCCTGCGTTGGAAATAAAAGAAACCTGATTAAAAACGAAAGCGAAAGCAACCCAACTAAGCTTATGACTTCGCGTTTTTCAAACGAAAAGTTGATTGCCATCGTCCCCTTTGAGGTTCTTATTCATATAGCATCTGAATAAAAGGGTTTTTTAATAACCCTTTGTGGTGCTTCAAAAGCGCTTGTGCAGAGATTTGCGATGGAGGTATTAAGAAATTACTTTGTATACCCGTAAACTTCCGTCGTAAACAGGCTCTAACCACTCTACGCTGTCAAACCTTGCAACGCATCCTGGATATTTGCTTAGCTCTTCTCCGCCAACGTAGATGTAAGTGACGTTGTATGTTTCAACGACCTGTCTCAAATCGTCTTCACTTCCCGTGTAGGCTCCGTCAATATCGTCAAATCTTTTCTGAATGTCATCATACGGTACGCCGTGACCGTAAGCCCAATTTTCATAAGACGCAACCCGCAGTCGCCCGCCAATCATCGTCGGAGGACAGTGAATGAAATAGTAGGTCAAAAAGACAGCGCGTTCTTCTGTGTTGCCTCGAACCCACATCCCTAAATTATATTCATCCCAGCTTGCTGCTTGATAACTTGTTCCAACGTTATAGATTATGACGCTTGCTGTCGTTAAAACAGAAAGCAACAGCAAAACCAGCGCTACGCTCTTTCTAAGTCGCGCCAGAGCAGCCCCGCTCAGCACGGCTATGGGAACCCAAGCGAAAATAAAGAACTTGTACATGTCCCAAGAATTCGGTGTTATCGAGATAATATTTGGAATTAAAAACAGAAGAAGGAAGACACCTTTCAAAAGTTTTCCCTCAACTTTCGTAAAGAACAGGGCTAAAGAAATCAGAAATGGAATCCCAAGATTCGCAACATAATAGAGAATTGGATTCTCCCTTAGGAAACTGAATGCCCAAGGATTTGCAAGTGAGATTGAAGACGCACCTGAAAGAAGGAAGGGCAACGCGACGATGGCGGACACCAAAAAGTACAGGTAATGCCTCTTGAGGGGCTTTCGGCTCAACAGAATGCTGGCGAAGTAGGCAACGTAGGCACAAATAAAAGATACGACGTGAAAAGGAAACAGCAAACCAGTAACGATGCCAGCTAATATTAGCCTGTTTTTGTCTTCCATATCTCTCAGCAGGGTCAAAACGAAAGCGAAGACTGGCAAGCCTATCAGAAGCGGCCTCTGTTGCAACAAATTATCAAGCATAGGCGGCAAACCAAAGAAGCCGCCATACTGGTACATGTAATTCTGATAGGGGAAAAATTGCCCGCTAGTTAACGCCGAAAAAAGACCGATGTAGCTGAAGCCCCAGCCGAACGTCGCTATAATAGTTGCGAAGACAGCCGCGCGTTTCCCATTCACTCTCGCTAAAGAGTAGATTGCCAAGGCAAAAATGAGAATAAAGACGGCGTTCAGAAAAGGCAAGAGTTTCGGCAGAAAACTGTAGACTTTTTCTAAAATGGCGGTGTGAAAGTCCACAAAATAGTGATAATTCATCCTGTTCCCAGAATAATACGGCATTTCTGGAGGAAAATTACCGTTGTTTATGCTTTCGATAATTTCGTAATGCAAGGGTGTGTCTTGCCAGTTTGAACCCGTTATAACTATGCCAAGGTCGTTTTCAAACCAGACGCTTCGGTAAAGGACAACCAAGGAAAGAATAAAAATCAGGAAAAAAATGAGCAATAGCGTTTTGCTGAACTTTCTGACCTTGAGAAAATTTCTGAGAGAGTACGCCTCTTTCTTTCGTGAATTCACCAACCCATAAACGATAGTCAAGGCAAGAAAGGAAAAAAGTATAGTTTCCCTTGAATAGCCAAAAACCAGAGACAGGTAA
>JGI2171J19970_10001120_pt1 | contig 14829 bp, 16 predicted proteins | sample DeeMarSWOR324_28_FD_19970 | JGI IMG/M metagenome (IMG submission 19970) | reverse complement strand
AGCCATCCGCCCTGGGTCCTGCGATCTGGCCTCGATGGGATTGGACTCCTCAATCAAGGCATGGAGCCAAAGGAACAGGTTGAAGCCTGGCTCAAGGAGATTGGCTCTGGCAAGCCTAAGGATGGAATCTATGATTTCATCGATATAAGCAAACAGGAATACCTAGACGACCCTCATACACACCTGCCCCGACTATGGGACCACTTCCGGCAAACAAGCTGACTTGAATTATCCATATCATTCTTACAGCCGATCCGGAGAAAAGGAAACACAAGTTCCGATTTAAAAACAAACGGAATTCTCAGTTCTTATTATTGAATTATAGATCAATTCAACATATCAGAAGAAGATAATTCAAGAAGCCATGCCAAAATAGAATATCTTTATACAACTACCGGAATAAATAGTTCCGCTTCTTATCAGGCATTTTAAAAAAATAGAGAAATATCAGTAAGTTAGTAGTTTGGCACGGTAGATGCTAATAAAGATAATCAACTATTGTACACAACTACTTGTTAGATGCGAATTTAGCATTACTAATGAGACAGGAGGTATAATGCCAAGCATTCTAATCATAGATGACCAGCCTTACATGCATGAGCTTTGTTGTCATGTTCTAATGAAGGAGAGCTACCAGGTTGTGAGTGCTGGCAGTGTGGAATCTGTCAGGAGATACCTTGAGGATTCAATACCAGATATTGTGCTTCTCGAAATTTCCCTTCATGGATTCGAGGGATGGAGCGTGCTGTACGATATCAAGAGAAAGTACCCCCATCTGCCTGTTCTTATCGTCACTGCTTATGACAGCTTTGTGCATGATCCTCGAGTGTCTCAGGCCGAGGGTTATGTAGTCAAGGACTTTATCCACGTTGAGGGACTCAAAGATAAGGTGACTCAGATCTTGGAACGTAAAGGGTTTATCAAGCCCTCTTACTCAACGATGGATGGACAAACGGCATCTCCTGTATCTCAGTTACACAAACTATCAAACAAAAACCAATGTCAGGAGGAACAACATGAAATTTAACGAGATTAGAAACATGGCTAAGGGTATGGGCATAAACACATATGGCATGAAAAAGACCGATGTGATCAGGTCCATCCAGCGAGCAGAGAACAATATCGATTGCTACGGTACACCTAGGGTAGATGTCTGCAATGAGGAGACATGCTTGTGGAGGAATGATTGTCTCTCTAATAACTATGGAAGATACAGTCCTTCTAAATTGTCTTCTTCCGAAGAGAATGGAGGAAAGAAATGAGGTAATTAATGAAAAGATCATATTCCATCATCGTATTAGCCATAATCTTTTCGCTGTCTTTTTTACGGTGCCCAATGTTGGTCTGCTGAAAAAATCTACCAGATGGCAGGAGATATAACGGCTATTGACCTGAAGTATAACACAGTGCTCGTTGAAGTGCCGTTAGCTGGAAAGACATTTACTGTAGGTGGGCCACTTTCTTCTAAGGCAGTCTTGGAAAGAGGTGGCCAATCAGCGGCATTGTTAGATTACAGGCTAACTGGGGAGGCCACATAGTAAGGAAGTGAAGTGTATGGAATTAGTTGCTTGGAGACCATTTGGTGGAGAGCTGGGTTCATTGCGGAGAGAAATGGACAATCTCTGGAATCGCTTCTTTGGTGAGACACCGCTTGCCAGAAGGGTTATCGAAGAATGGTGGCCCTCGGTGGATATGTCGGAGACCAAAGACAGTTTCTGCCTATTAATTAACCTTAGAGCAAGGAGGTAGTGTGATGGAAGTAACAACAGTTGTAACAGGTGCGTGGAATGCCTTTGCTACCAAGATTACCGCATTCCTTCCTGAGCTGATCGGGGCGATCATCGTCTTCGTGGCTGGCTGGATTATCGCGCGGTTAGTGAGATTAGGGGTGGTGAAGCTCCTCACTTTGGTCCGCTTCGATAAGGCCACCGAAAAGACCGGGGTGCAGGGGTTCTTGAAGAAGGGGGAGATTGTCAAGGCCCCCTCTGAGATCATTGGGACGCTCGTCTACTGGTTCATCATGATCCTGGTGATCATTGCCTCGCTGGATGCGCTGGGATTGCCCATTGTCTCAGAGCTTCTCGATAAGATCTTCGTCTACATCCCCAACGTGGTGGCGGCGATCATCGTGGTGGTGTTGGGGTTGCTTCTTGGGAACCTGCTCTCGGCGGTAGTCAGGACCGCCGCCTCCAACGCTGGTCTGAAGAACGCCGATGGACTGGGAAAGCTCTCCCTCTATGCCATCGTGTTCTTCTCCGGGGCCATTGCCCTCATTCAGCTGGGGATCGGTGAGGAGATCGTCGCCGCTGCCTTTGGCATCGCCTTCGGGGCCCTTGCCCTGGCGTTGGCTCTGGCCTTTGGGTTGGGGGGCAGGGATGCGGCTGCTGAGTACCTGAAGCGGTGGTTAGAGGAGAAGAAAACCTCAGCCAAGAAATTGGGCAAAGAGAGCACTCAGTGAGAGACGGCTCAACATTATAAAAGGGAGAGGAGGGACTTCCCTTTTCTCCCTCTCTCTGCGGTAGAGCTTTTTTGACACAGCGGGGACAGCCCTCGCTCTGTGCCGACTATTGAGAAAGGAGGCAGAAGATGGGAGGCTATGTGAAGAGTATCATTTTGATTATTGTCCTTTTATTCCTGGTAACCTTCGGGGTGAAGAACAGCCAACCTATAAGACTATACTACTATCTCAACATTGAGACGGGAGCCTTTCCCCTCTATGGCTTGGTTTATATTTCCATAGTTATTGGGATTATTGTCGGAATGATCGTGGGCGTTTATGATAGATTCGATCTGCGGCGAAGGGTCAAAAGGCTAGAGAGGGAAAATAGAGAATTCAAAGAGAAGGTTGTGGAGGAAGAAAGGGAAGAGGAGGTATCAATTCCTGTCCAGATGGAGGGAAGAGGAGAGACAGATTAAAGTCCTATTGATGGACCAGGGGCGAAATATGTCAAGATAGACATTAAAGTAAGTTATGAACAAACCGGCGATTTTAGGCTGTCAGGATGTCCCCATCGGATAACGGTAGGTAAGATCTGATATGAGAGATGAGTAGGTCTGGACAATATGAAAAGCCTATTTAGACATATACGAACATATATCTTGAGGGGGCTTTTGGCAATTGTTCCCCTTGCGTTGTGCTTTTTCTCGTTAAGAATTCTTTATACGGTCATTGACAAGCGCGTCACGCTAATGGTGGAAGAATTTCTTGGCTTTACCTTTCCGGGCCTGGGAGTCCTTTTGGTACTTGCCACCCTTTATGTGCTCGGTCTAATTGCCAGCAACATCGTGGGTAAACAATTCTTTGGCTTGATCGAAAGAAGCGCCAACAGAATCCCTCTCGTAAAGACTGTTTACCAGGTAGGGAGACAACTGGCAGCGAGCCTTTCCCTTCCCGGGACACAGGTATTCAAACGTGCGGTATTGGTGGAGTATCTCAAGCCCGGTATCTGGACAATCGGCTTTGTGACAGGGAAAATCGTCGATAACACACATGATGGCGAGACGCTCCTCAAGGTCTTTGTCCCTACCCCTCCCAATCCCACCTCGGGAACGATGGTGGTGGTGAGGGAATCGGAGACGAGAGATCCGGGCTGGAGCGTTGAGGAGGCATTGAAATCCGTGATCTCCGCTGGCGTTATTGGCCCAACGGAGATAAAGAGGGGGTAAGATATGTTTGCAAAGATCCTATACCCGACCGATTTCTCGGACGTGTCAAAGAAGGCCCTGAATTACCTTAAGCAGTTGAAGGACGCTGGGGCCAAAGAGATTGTCATATTGCATGTCATTGATGAAAGGAAAATTGAAGCTATTGCTCTCTACGGTACCAGTGGTTCCTTTGTGTTCATAGAAAAAATGGAGCAAGAGGCCAGGAAAGAGGTAATTGCAATAGAAGGAGAGTTAAAGAAATACGGGTTTGAGGCAAAGGCTCGAATTGAGACGGGAATCCCTCTGAGGGAGATATTGAGGGTTGAAGAAGAGGAGAATGTCTCTCTTATTGTCATTGGTTCTCATGGGAAAACCAACATGAAGGAAATGCTTCTTGGTTCTGTGTCAGAAAAGGTTATAAGAAGGGCCAAAAATCCGGTTTTGGTGATCAAGAGGTAGGGCATGCGACATGATAAAAAATTGTCGTTCACAAAGGGATCTAAAGGGGTAATGGGAATGAATAAGGAGAACCGGTGAAAAGCCTTTATTTTTTAATTGCTACAGTGGGACTTATCTCTCTTGTTCATGTATCACCAGTAGCGGCACAGGGCAAACAGGTGGTTGGCTGGTTAGAGAAGGCCCGTATTTATCCTGGCAACCTTGTTGTTATTGCCAAGCTGGATAGCGGTGCAAAAAATTCATCACTCAACGTCTCCCATATCACTGAGTTTACGCGTAATGGAGAACAGTGGGTACGGTTTAAGGTGACCAGCCGGTATGGCAAAACAGTCACATTTGAACGGAAAGTGCAGCGTGTGGTAAAGATCAAGCGCCATGGAGCAATGCCCCAAATCCGTTTCGCAATCCGCCTTGGAATCTGTTTGGGCAGTTCGTATGAGGAAGCGGAAGTCAATCTGGTGAATCGAAGCGATTTTAACTATCAAATGTTGATTGGCAGAAGCTTTCTCAAGGGCAATGTGATTATCGACCCATCTTTAATATATACCACAAAACCAAACTGTAAGGTGATTTACGGGCAATGAACAGGGTTCACCTCTACTTGCTGGCATTCAGCCTTATCGTTATTGGCCTGGGTTTATTCTTGTACAAGGCCTTGGTGTTGGGCTTTCCACTAAGTCCACAGAAAGTTTCCGAGATATGGAATGTGGAAGCCCATATTAGCTTTATCGCGAAAAATAAGCCTGTTAAGGTGTCTCTTTTTATCCCCCGCACCGTACGGCGCTTTGCTATTGTAAATGAAAATTTTATTTCTCAAGGCTTCGGCATTACCACAGCTACCGAGGGCGGTAATCGTCAGGCGGAATGGTCAATTCGAAAGGCCAAGGGCAAGCAGATCCTTTACTACCGTGCCGAGATCCGGCGTATTGAAACCAAGGAATCGGGTATTTTAGTAAAGCCACCGGAGATAGAGGACCCAAAATTTGAGGGACCTTATCTCGCAGCAACTCAATCTCTTGTCGCCGACATTCGTGCCCGGTCCGCGGATGCGGACACCCTCGTGAAAGAACTGCTCAAACGACTCACCAAGTCTCAACCCGATGACAATATAGCCCTATTGCTGGGCAAGCAAACCTCTATATCGAATAAGGTGAGGCTCGCTGTACGAGTACTTGCTCAAGCCGGGCTCCCCGCGCGGGCTGTCCATGGGATACGGCTGGAGGATGAAAATCAAAACGCACCATTGCTGCATTGGATGGAGATTTACGATGAAAAGCAATGGCGCGCCTATGATCCGATTACAGGTGAACCAGGCGTTCCCCCCGATTATATGCCGTGGTGGCGAGGAACTCAGCCTCTCGTCCAGGTAAAGGGGGGCGACAGGCTGCAGGCAACCCTGTCGGTTAACCTCAAACAGGAGGAAGCAGTTCGTGCCGCCATCCAGAGTGGAAAAATAAAGAGCCCTCTACTGCTTGACTTTTCCCTTTTCAGCTTGCCAGTTCACACACAGGCGATCTACCGCGTCTTACTGCTCGTGCCATTGGGCGCCTTTTTACTCGTGATTCTACGCAACGTCATAGGCATAAAAACCTTCGGAACATTCATGCCAGTGCTCATCGCCCTTGCCTTCCGGGAAACGCAGTTACTGTGGGGAATCATACTCTTCAGTGTGGTCGTTGGGCTCGGTCTGACAATACGCCTCTATCTTGAACATTTAAAACTACTGGTGGTTCCTAGGCTGGCCTCAGTGCTCTTTGTGGTGGTCTTGTTGATGGCACTGCTGAGCGTGTTGACTCACAAACTCGGCCTGGAACGGGGATTATCCGTGGCCCTGTTCCCAATGGTTATTATTACCATGACCATTGAACGGATGTCCATCGTGTGGGAGGAGCGCGGAGCCAGCGAAGCGCTTCAACAGGGGCTCGGTAGCCTGGTTGTTGCGGCCATTGCGTATCTCATTATGACCATTGGCTATATTGAACACATTGTGTTCGTATTTCCCGAGCTGTTGCTCGTGTTGCTCGCGGGAACACTCATGCTGGGGCGCTATTACGGGTACCGCCTTCTCGAGCTTCACCGTTTCAAGGCATTGGCGAAAGGAAACACTTGATGTTTACCCTTGCAAGACAGCTCGCCGATATAGGATTGCTCGGGTTGAACAGGCGAAATGCCGAATATACGTTAAGGTACAATCCACGCAACCTGTACCCACTGGTCGATGATAAGCTGCGCACGAAGAAGCTCGCGCAAGATGCCGGTATCGCTGTGCCGGAATTGTATGGGGTAGTAGAGAAAGAATATCAGGTACGTGACCTGCCGGAGATACTGAAACATCATTCGGATTTTGTGGTCAAGCCTTCTCATGGCAGTGGTGGAGACGGAATCCTCATAATCTCCGGTCGCTTGAAGGAGGTGTACCGCAAGGCGAATGGTGTATTGATGAATCAGGGAGAGCTCAACCATCATGTGTTAACTATCCTAAGCGGAATTTTTAGCTTGGGCGGGCAACCGGACAAAGCAGTGATCGAATATCGTGTCCAACCCGATCCCCTGCTCGAGGTCATTAGCTACCAGGGAGTCCCTGATATACGTGTCATTTTATTTCTAGGAGTCCCTGTGATGTCTATGGTTCGTCTGCCCACGAGAATGTCCGGCGGCAGGGCCAATCTGCACCAGGGCGCCCTCGGTGCAGGGATTGATATCAGGACCGGCACAACCCTAACAGCGGTGTGGCGCAATGGTATCGTAGGCGAACATCCAGACACCGGAAACGCGGTAATGGGCGTGAAGATCCCCAACTGGGAGGCTTTATTGAGGCTGGCTGCACGCTGTTATCAGCTTACCGGTCTTGGGTATCAAGGGGTTGATATCGTATTGGATAAAGATAAGGGCCCACTGATTCTGGAACTGAACGCACGCCCGGGACTCAATATCCAGATAGCAAACCGCTCTGGTTTATTGCCACGTCTGAACCTCGTTGAACAGAATCATAAGGGTCTGAATGGCGTTGAGGAGCGTGTAGCCTTCGCGCAGGAGCACTTTGGTGCATCAGTATAGATGGGAGGACATGAAACATAGCAGAATCAGGAGCTTGGTAGCCTATGGGAATACCGCTGCTGAATGACATCGTCATTATATTTGGCCTGGCCATTGCTGTCCTATTTCTATGCCATCGACTCCATGTGCCCACAATTGTTGGTTATCTTATGACGGGGATATTGGCAGGTCCTCATGGATTGGGGCTAATAGATGGAGTCCACGAAGTTGAGATTTTGGCTGAGATTGGGGTTGTGCTGCTCCTTTTTACCATTGGCATTGAGTTCTCACTTAGGAGCCTGTTGCAGATCAAGAGATTGGTTTTGATTGGGGGCCCACTCCAGGTGCTACTAACCCTATTTGCTGCCTTTATCCTGGCCAGGCGACTCGGTCAGCCGTTCAGTGAATCGATTTTTATGGGGTTTCTCATTTCCCTCAGTAGTACCGCGATTGTGCTCAAACTATTTCAGGAAAGGGCTGAGGTTGACAGCCCCCATGGCCGTACAGCGCTTGGCATTTTGATTTTTCAGGACATCATCATCGTACCGATGATTCTGCTTACTCCCCTACTGGCCGGATCAACAGGCAATCTAGCCAAATCCCTCCTTATTCTTTCGGCCAAAGGAATCGGTATCATCCTCTTAGTAATCATAAGTGCTAAATGGATTGTGCCACAGCTAATGTATCAAATCGCTCGGACCCGGAGCCGTGAGCTTTTCTTATTAAGTATTGTTGCGCTATGTCTCGGGATCGCATGGCTCACCCACCATATAGGGCTATCCCTCGCGCTTGGGGCATTCCTGGCAGGACTCATACTATCCGAATCCGAGTATAGCGGCCAGGCACTCGGCAACATCTTGCCATTCCGTGATGTCTTTACGAGCTTCTTTTTTATTTCAATCGGCATGTTGCTGGACGTGGGGTTCCTCCTCCAGAGACCTGGACTTATTGCGGTAATTGCCCTCTGCGTTCTAAGCCTCAAAGCCATAATCGCAGGATCTACTGCTGTGCTGCTGGGATTTCCGTTACGCACGACAATATTAGTGGGACTTGCACTCAGCCAGATTGGAGAATTCTCGTTTATCCTCTCCAGGAGCGGTATTGAATATGGTTTACTCCCTGCAATTACCTACCAGGTCTTTCTCGTCGTCTCTGTGATCACCATGGCAGCGACGCCGTTCCTTCTCGCACTGGGACCTCACGCGGCAGATCTTGCCTTGCACCTACCGCTGCCGAGAAGGCTCAAAGCGGGCCTCTATTTTGCGCCCACGATTACAAGTACTGAAACAAAGATCCATCAGAAAGATCATCTCATTATCGTTGGCTTTGGGCTAAACGGTAGAAATGTGGCACGGTCCGCGAGGGCGGTGGGGATTCGCTATGTGATCATAGAGATGAATCCCGAAACGGTGAGGGCTGAAAAATCAAAGGGGGAGCCTATCTATTTTGGCGACGCGATCCAAGAGGCGGTCCTAGAGCACGCAAGAGTTAAGAATGCGAGAGTATTAGTGGTGGTTATTTCCGATCCCACGGCAACTCGCAGAATTATCGAAATAGCTCGAAGGCTTAACCCAAAAATATGTATTATCGCACGAACCCGTTTTCTCCAAGAAATGAAGCCTTTATATGAGCTAGGGGCAAATGAGGTGATCCCAGAAGAGTTTGAGACGTCTGTAGAAATCTTTACCCGTGTTTTGGGAAAATACCTTATACCAAGAGATGAAATAGAGAAATTCACCATGGAAGTGAGGGCAGATGGCTACGAGATGCTTCGAAGTCTTCCCAAAGAGTCCGCATCTTTTTCTGATTTGAAGATTCATCTTCCCGAGTTCGAAATAAGTGCATTTCGAGTAAATCAGGAATCGCCCTTAGTGGGAAAGACTCTGGCGCAGATTGAGTTGAGGAAAAAACTTGGTGTGACCTTACTAGCAATACGCCGGGACTCACAGATAATATCCGATCTAGGGGGAGACACAGAATTCTACGCCAACGACGTACTCGTCCTCCTTGCGCCGCCACATAAAATCGCTGCGATCACAGGCCTATTCCATGATTCGGAAAAGGGTGCCTACTTCAGCAGGTAAGCGTTCAGTATCGGGGGAAACATCAATCCTCCGAGTACCTGACAAAACTTTGCATCGAGCGTGGTGACATGATTGGTCGTATATGGTAGTCTCTATTTAACAGGAAAAAGGAAGGTCGGTTGAGACCCAATAATTTGCTCTGAGCAGCCGGTGAGCTGCAGGCAGGAAAAAATTATTGTTCTCTCTAACTTGAAGCGCTCATGCTAAGAAAGGAGAAAGAGATGAATTGTTTCAAGATAATGATTTTATTACTAGTTGCTTCTCAAGTGATACTGATAAGCGGATGCGCTAAAAAAGCCCGAAAACAATCCTCTCCGTTCGATAAGAAAGCTGTTTTCGATACGATAGATAAAAACCACGACCGCAAGATCGGTAAAAAGGAATACCGTTTTATTTGGAAAGATAAGAACATGGCAGAAGAATACTTTAACCGATTAGACAAGGATAATAATGGTTTCTTAACGGACGATGAATTTGTAGTACCCTGGGTTGCAATCCCGTTGAAGTAAGAGTAAGTCGGTCTGGCAAAGAGCCAGGTTGTGAATGACCGCAGTTGAAAGGAGGTAGAACAAATGAAGATGGCAGACATAAGAAAAAAGGCAAAGGAGATGGGAGTGAAGGCGGCAGGGATGAAGAAGGTGGATCTGATCAGGTCCATCCAGGTTGCCGAGGATAACATTCCCTGTTTTGGCACAGAAAGGGCACAATACTGTGGAGAGGACGGGTGTCTTTGGCGTGATGACTGCTTGCCAAAAAACAAGCAGAAATAGAGATTACGTGATATCTGTGCCTTTTGCTGGATTGGTCATCATTCAGAGCGTACACGAAGGTACTCCGAAACCGTTGATAAACAAACGGGCATAGGGATATTGGAACGTACAAGATAGGAAAGGAGGTAACCGATCATGGAGACTTTAGCATTACTTCAGAATGAGATAAACAAATTTTTCAAGAAGATAAAGAAAGCCAGAAGCCCCACGATGCACCACACCGCGATCATCGCACAAATGTCTGCGCCTTTTGATTTCATTACTACCGCCCTTTCTCCCACGAGCGGGATGTATCTCCCGTAGTTGGTTACTGGTTTCCCTATCGTCTTCAAGAACATTTGAATCACTTTTTCACCTGGCGTTTACCCTTCTTCGCCTTGCCCCGCTTTTTGATCCTCTTTTTTGGCGCTTGCTGTGTCGACTCTGGTTTATTTGCTCCCTCGGGTTGCTTTATGAGCTCATCGGCAGCCTTGGTCGCCTCATCGGCATCCGCTCTGGCCTTCTCCGCCTCTCGAGCGGCTTTCTTCGCTACCTTCTCTGCCTCCCTGAAAGCTGCCTTAATTTCCGTAAGCTCATCCTTGCTGCGATCGATTTCAGAAGCTCTTTTCATCTCNCCGTACTTTTCCTCGGCGAATTCGGCGGTTTTTATCGCTTCCTTTTCCTTCTCCCTTGCAAGTCTATCCGCGTCGGCAACTTCATCTAACGCGGCGGCGATTTCCCCCTGCCTTCCCTCTTCCGGCTCCGCCTCCAGATCGATGTCCTCGGCGGCAATCACGAGGGCACCGAGGGGAACTCGGGATAGAATCTCGTCAAAAGAAACACCGAGTGGACTCACCAGCCGGGTTCCTCTCACATGGAGCGGTAGAAATGCGAATGCCGCATCGGCAGACTGCTCGACTACAGTCTCGAGGCTGGGTTCCACGATGACCTCAGGCTCCGCGCTGATTCGCACATCCTCGAGCATCCGGCTGAGGTTCTCAAGGTTTCTCTTCGCCCCCTTGCTTGCAGTTGGTGCCAGCACCCTGATCCGAGCCTCGCTCCACTCGTCCTTCCTGGTCATCAGATACGCAAACAGCAGCATCAAGCGGCTTGTTGCATCGTCCCACCACCACACATCTATGCGGCGATCTTGAGCGGGCAAGCCCTCAACGTGGTCCCACCTCTCTTCCTGGGCATTGAAGATCACCACGTTAGCGCCAAGGCGAAAGGCCTCGCTGAGATATCGGCCGTATTGCCGCTGTCCTTGAGGATCTTTTTCATCTGTTAGTTGTTCAGGCCCGTTAAGCAGAATCGTGTTTGCCCGTATGGGTCCAATGCCAAACGACTGGAACAAGGTCTGTGCCCCGACGCCGAAATCAGGTGCAGCCACTACCTTGGCGAAGGCCTTCAGTCCAAGTTCCACAATCTCCTCGCGGAACTCCGCTTCCGCCTCTGCCCTTTGTTGGTAAACCTTCTTGCCCTGGCCCACCACTATTTTCACCGCTGTGGTGAGGCCACTGTCGCCCTCGATCCAGGAGGCGAATCGCAAGAGATTTCTGCGCCTGGGCGGATCATCGGAAAATACGAGCAGCTGGGGGCGCCAGTTACGAGGGTGGTCCGGTTCGCCGGGAATCGCAAAGAGGTGCTCTCTCATGAGCTGAAAGTGGTATGAGCGCTTGCTGTCAGCCCATCGCTCTGGTCCGGCGGTTCTCCGGAGATACTGATGTATGCCAAAGAGCACCGCGACAGCGATCGCGCTGCTCACCAGATCAATTGCCAGCATCACGCCCAAACACCCCAGCGCGCCTAAAAGCGACAAATGGTACTGAAACCACCGAAAGGTCGGACGAAACGCAGGGCTTGCCCCCCGCGCCTCATAAAAGGTAGCGTAGTTGAGGAGCCCGTAGGAGATCANAAAGAACATGGAGACCACGGGGGCGATCNCGTTCAGTTTTCCAAGACCCACCGTTGCCATGGCGATGCCTGCTGAGAGCAGCACACCACGCCTGGGATTCTGAACCGCNCCCACCCCCTTGCCAAAGGGCAGAAGAAGGGGGAAAATTCTGTCCTGTGCCAATGACTGGAGTATGCGAGGTGCTCCCAGCAGGGAAGCCATCGCAGAAGAGAGGGTGCCGGCGATCACCCCTGCGCTAATGAGCCATCCAATGACTGCCACATGACTCATCGCGTGGTAATTTCCGCTCAAAGCCTCTTTTGGCATCACCGCAGCAAACACAACTGCTACTGATAGGTAAATAACAATGGATATGCCTACCGCCGCAAAGGTGCCCAAGGGGATGCTTTTGCTCGGCTCTTTCAGGTCGCCCGACATGCTCACTCCCTGTGTGAAGCCTGTTACCGCGGGAAAGAAAATGGCGAAGAGGATCCAGAATGAGGGGCTCACAGCCGGAGCCGACCAGTTTTGAGCGAGCAGTGTACTATCCAAATGAGCGAGGCCGCCGAGGTAAAAGCTAAGCAGCGATGCAGCCAAAACACTCATCACCACATACTGGAGCCTGGTGGCCCAGTCAGCACCCAACCAGGCGAACATCGAGAGGAATAAAATGGCAATAACGGCGATGATCTGTGGAAGTGCCTCCCCCGCGTTTGGTATCATACTGGATACGGCTTCACCCAGCCCTATGCAGTAAAAGGCGATCGACACGGACATGGCGAGGAAGAGCACGATCCCGATGGCACCCCCGAATTCCACGCCCAGGGTTCGTGAGATCAGATAGTAGTGACCGCCGACCTTGACCCTGAGGTTCGTGGCGATTGCAGCGAGGGAGATGCTCGTCAAGACCGAGATGGTATTTGCCAGGCAGATGATGAGAAGGGCCCGGCCCAGGCCCGCACTTCCCACCACGTATCCCAGCCGTAAAAAGAGGATGATGCCCAGGATGGTGAGGATGCTCGGGGTAAACACCCCGGGGAAGGTCCCGAGGGTGCCTCGAGAGCGCTTCGCTCCTAGTTTAATCCTTCTGGCTAAGCTCATCGCACTATTGAATAGAATAACAGGCGTTCTTGTGTATCACATCAGATCAAAGACAACTAACGCACAGAGCACCTGTTCAGTTGGACTCCTCAGGTTTGCCCTCCTCCCGTCGAGCAGGTGGAAGATCCTTCATAAATAAGTCCCGCCACAAAAAAAATGATGAGGTTTTTGACCCGCAGGATGTAACGGATCACTGTCTCGTCCACCCTGCGCTTGAGCTTTCCTACCGTCCAGAGAGGACGTTGAAGCAAGCGCGTTGTGGCAATAGATATAAGCCAGGCCAGTATAATTATTACAAAGGCCAGGGCCACGGCTCCGCTGCTAGTGCCTGGATCAATGAGCTTATCCATCGAAAGCCATCTCCAGTCCATAATTGTCTCCACAGCTCATGTGAAAGGTTGCGTTTCAATCTTAAAATATTATGATATAGTATAAAAATCAATATGTGCAAGAGGATTAGCAAAGATGAAGATTGAAGAAACTGTATTCGCCAATCTCCCGCAGCAGTTATCCGAGCTCGCGGAGCTAGCCGAAAACCTCTGGTGGAGCTGGCACCCGGCAGCGAGAATGCTTTTCAAGATGCTGAACCGTCAAGCATGGAAGGAGAGCGGCCATAATCCGGATAAGATGCTTAAGGAACTCCCCAAAGAGGTTTTGGAATCAGCGGCGATCGATACTGAATATCTTCGCCACTATGATGCAGTGCTCGCGCAATTCCATAAGGATATGGGGGCCAGGGAGATTTGTTTGACAGAAAACCGTGCTCAACAAAAAAATTGCACCGTCGCCTACTTTTCCGCAGAGTATGGGCTTCATCATTCTTTGCCATTTTATGCAGGTGGGCTCGGTTTTTTAGCCGGGGACTATCTCAAGGAATGCAGCGATCTGAGGGTGCCCCTGGTGGCTGTTGGCTTCATGTATCCGGAGGGGTACGTCCGTCAGCAAATCCGTGAGGATGGGTGGCAGGAAAACTTGGATGAAACACTGGTTCGAGATGCAGCCTCAATCTCACGTGTTCTCGATGGACAGGGAAAACAGGTAGTAGTCAGAGTTCCGTTTATTGAGCCGACGGTCTTTGTGGGCGTATGGAAGATAGCGGTGGGCCGCGTTCCCCTTTACCTGATGGATACGGATATGGAAATCAATGATCCCTGGAACCGGGGAATATCTTCCCATCTCTATGCTGGTGATATCGAGCAGAGGCTGCGCCAAGAAATCGTCCTTGGTATTGGCGGGTACCAGGTTCTAAGTGCCTTAGGTGTCAAACCTTCCATACTCCATTTGAATGAAGGCCACCCTGCGTTCGCCCTTTTGGAACGCATCAGGGAATTGGTTCAGAAAGGATTCAGTTACGAGGAGGCCCTTCATCAGGTGCAGAGCACCTCTGTGTTTACTACCCATACCCCGATCCCGGCGGGCCATGATGTGTTTCCATTTCAACTGATGGAAAAATATTTCCGCAACTACTGGCCGGCTTTGAACGTAGACCACGATATTTTTCTCCAGCTCGGGATCCACCCGAATGAACCGAATGCGGGGTTTAATATGACCGTTTTTGCCCTCAGGGCGTGCGGCTATCGCAATGGGGTTAGCGAGCGACATGGGGAGGTAGCCCGTGGAATGTGGCGGAGCCTCTGGCCGGATGTCACTGAGCAGGAGATCCCGATCGATTCTGTGACCAACGGCGTGCACGTTCCCACATGGATCGAGCCCAAGATGGAGCTCTTGTTCAATAGGTATCTTGGAGACAACTGGCTTTTGGAGCATGACGATCCCGCTCTTTGGGAACTGATAGACAACATACCAGACGAGGAGTTGTGGAGGACCCACTACTGGTTAAAGATCAAATTGATCGATGCCA
>JGI2171J19970_10001116_pt1 | contig 14851 bp, 11 predicted proteins | sample DeeMarSWOR324_28_FD_19970 | JGI IMG/M metagenome (IMG submission 19970) | reverse complement strand
ACGTTTGATATTACTGTTTATGGGATTACTGCTCAAAAGTTAACTGCGCTAGTAGTGGTAGTACCTTTGATTATTTGCTTCGTTGTAGGACTACTATTTTGCAAAACGAAAGAGCAGAAGCGTACAAAATCTGAATCTAAACCAGTGAAAGCCTTTTTCGGGTTCAGCACAGGGGCTGTAGGATTTCTCTATTTCACCCTTTTGGGATACCCCAGCAATGTAGCACGGTGGGTTGACGGATCATATGTTATGGCTGCAGTGTTATCTGGAGCTGCTTTAGGTGGATTTATCTTGGTGTCGCTCACTAGTGCGAAAAAGTGGCTCACCAGTCGTACTGGGGTCATTACAGGGAGTATTACCTTGTTTGCAGCTTTAACTGCATGTGTGATTGTTCCTGTTCCTGTACTTGCCGTTTTACTGTGTGGAATTGCTTTGTTCTTTCTGCCTGTCCAATTCTACAATGCTGTTTCATACATCATGCAGCCTGGCGTCACTGTTAAACAGATAGCCGCCTTTTTAAGTACCGCATCTATAGCGCTGGTTGTGTTTATATTGTTGTCTGTGTTTTCGCTCAATTATGCGTACGTGCCAGGAATGGGTATCCTACGGAACCAGATCGGCACCATTATCATGGCTTCTGGAATTGTAACCCTTTTCATTGTATTCAGGTACCGCAGTCCAGCTCTCAACAGTTTGAATAAAAACCGTGTCCTCACTGCTGCCCTTGGTGTTATCATCATTGCTGGCACGTGGTCTGGAGCAGCACTCTACCAGTCTCGCCCTGCACCAGAAGATACAAATTTGGTGGTAGTAACGTACAACATACAGCAAGGCTTCAACACGGAAGGCAAGATCAGCCCCTGGGAGATATTGGAACCGCTTAACAGCTTAACCCCTGACATTTTGGGATTACAGGAATCGGATACAGACCGGATATCGAGTACCAACGTGGATATTGTGCAGTGGCTTGCCCATAAATTACACATGTACGTCTATTTTGGACCTGAAACGAGACAACAAACCTACGGTGTGGCTGTCCTATCCAAATTCCCTCTGTACAACACAGAAACCTACTACTTAACAAGTATAGGAGAACAGGTTGTTCTCATACGTGCTGACATTCAGTGGAAGGGTGAACCCGTATCTATCTATGTGACCCACCTGGGTGAAACTGAAGAAGACCGATCCACCCAGACTGCAGAAATTCTAGAGATTTTATCAGAAAATACCAATCGCAAAATCTTGATGGGCGATTTTAACTCTCTACCTGACTCAGAACAGATGAACGCCTTCACAAAAGTACTTGATGATGCGTGGACCAGCTCTGGTAACTCGCTGATGGATCCCCTCGGAAACACCTCCAGCTCTCTAGAACCAGTCAAGCGCATCGACTACATACTGGTCTCTGAAGAGTTTGCTGTTAAAACCTGTGAAGTAATCCGCGGTGTCTATGGGTCAGACCACCTTCCAGTGTGGGCAGAAATCACAGATGAACCTGAATATTAGGCTTGTATATGTCTAAAAGAGGTGATAAAACGGATAGAATCGATATTAAAACCTCAGAAAACCAATTACGGCAGGAGTTCATCCATGGGTTTGGATATCCGCCGAAAATAGCAGACGAACTCGTGAAGACTGTTATTCAACACTTAGAGTCCAATTGCGGAAATTTACGCAAAGAGGGACAGATCATCTATGAAGCAGTTGCAAAAGAGGAACCAGTGGGTAAGTCATTAAAAAAATGCAAAGTAGTACCAGTGAGGCTAACACTTTTTGCAAAAGAAGATAGAGACATTCTCAAAAAGAAAGGTCGCCAAGCGCTGAGAAGACATAGAATTGTAAGAATGTGCCAAGAAGCATTAGAACAAGGAGGATTACTAACACAAGAAGATCTAGGACAGTTGTTAACCACATCAGTTCGGACAGTAAGAGGAGACATAGCCCACCTGAGAAGAACAGGTGTCACTGTGCCCACCCGGGGTTCTCATCGTTAATACCAACTATGAAAAGAATCTTTAGCCCAAGCTCATAACATATCAGTAATGTCTTCAGTTTCTATCGTCTTAGAGTTTAGTTTAATAAATTTGAAGAAATCATTTCTTAGTAATTCATCAAATAGACTCTTAATTTCTTTTTTGTGATCTAACCTATACTTAGATTCAACGATTTCAATGAAAGTCTGAATAGTCATAAAAATGCTCAAATGCCACACAAGAAGTTCTTTATTGTCTAAGTATTCAGTTTTCTTGTGCTCACGTTTTATAATGTCGATGCAATACTCTTCAATTTCATTAAAAAGGCTCATGGTTTCAGTACTCAATTGTGGTTCAAATAGGTCAAAAAGCAGTTCATGAAATCTAGAAATTAAGCTCGATAACTCTACCTCATTCATGAGTCTTCTATTGAGATACTCCAATGAATTCAAGAGGGCATACTCTTTGTAATAAGGTTCCCGCATAGTGCGTTGCATTTTTATCACTGATCATTTAGTATTGCTCCTGCTTTTATATATCTTTCTCTTTTTTGAGTTGTCAAATATTGGTGTTTCTCTCACTTTTGTTACACGTGTAACAAATTATTGGGTTTTATTGACTATTCTAAGGATATTACAATACTAAAGGAGATTAAATATTTTTAGCATCCGAAAAGTTGTTTCTTTCCTACAGACTGTCATTCAAAATTCAGTCACTTGTGGTATGATATCTTTCCCGAAGATCTCCAAGGGTGTAATCTCATGGGTGTTAGGCATGTTGAAAATGATGTGTTGGATTCCAATTTCTGCCAGTTCTTGACATAATTCAACAACTTCACTGGCGTCCATTGCTGTAGGAGCGAGCTTGATGGTAGCAAGGACTGTACGTTCAATATCGTCATAAGATCGTCCAACCTTGTTGCAAAAGACCTTTAATTTACCGAGTTTTCTTGTCAGACGCTCTTTCCGGTTCTGATACCACACTCTAATGTATGGAGGGAACCCTTCCACGGGGCCGCCCACATGAAAGTTGAGCGCATCCGCATACGATGCAATTAATCGCAGCAGTGTCTTTTCGCCATCACCGCCAATCAGAATTGGTGGATGCGGTTTAGACAATGGTTGAGGACTGTTGATGGGTTCATCAAGCTGGTAGTATTTACCTTTAAAGGGGGAATAGTCTTCTCTCCACATGTGGTGGGCTATTTGAAGTGTTTCTTCCAGGCATTTGAACCGCTCACCTACTGAAGAGGGAAACGGCACCCCCAGACCTTTCGCTTCACGCTCATACCATCCTGCACCTATTCCCAGATAGGCCCTTCCTCCCGAGAGCACATCTAATGTCGTGACTGTCTTAACCAATATACCAGGGTGACGGTAGATATTCCCCGTGACTAAGAGACCGACTTTAATTTTCTGTGTTACTGCTGCCACATATGACATGGTGGTATACCCCTCGAGTATTGGTCCTTCGACCTGAGTGATTTCAGGGGGACCAAACCCTTTTCCTAATTGGAAGAAATGGTCCATAATCCAGATACTGGAAAATCCTGCACTTTCTGCAGTTTTTGCTATTTCCACCAACTTCTCACCTATATTCTGTGGACTACCAGGCCAATCCCAATGGTAGAGCTGTAATCCGACTTTCATTTTGCATCATCTCTTTTGGTTTGCATCATGCTCCCGGGCCACGCGTTGGTAGAATTCACTATTCTCCACAATCATCTCCCGGATTGGCAAGTTGTACGGACACTTCTCCTCGCACTCGCCGCACTGGATGCAGTTCTTCCCGCTCTCTACGACCCGCTTCGCCCATGGAAAGAACTCTTTTGGGGGCCACAGCCTCCACAGGTTGCGGACATACATTAAAAGCCAGATTTCCACTCCTTGTGGGCAGGGCATACAATACATACACTGTCGGCAGAATCGTGTGCCCAGCTCGGTGCGGATTTCCTCCATTTTCTGTCTATCTTGTGAAGTAAGCTCCCACGATCCATTGACAATACCCACAATCTCTTCAATCTCTCTAATCTTTTCAACGCCTGGATCTGGCACAACATTGTCAAACTGCAGCAAGTACTTGATGGCGAGGCTGGCATCGCTCAAATTTCCACCAGCGAAAGGCTTCATAGCAATGAACCCAACATCACACTGCCGAGCCAAAGGAACCAATTCATCTGCGGGCTCACAGGTGACAAAGTTGAAAGGGAATTGAATTGTCTCAAAAAGACCTGAAGAAACCATTTTCAATGCTACATCTATATTGTGGCTGCTCACACCAATATGCCTGATTTTCCCCGCTTTTAATGCCTCCTGTGCTCCCTCCATTCCTCCAACAGGTCCAATTACCTGTTCGTACGCCTCGAACGTGCTGACATTGTGAAACTGCCACAAATCAATGTAATCAGTGTTCAATCGCTTCAGGCTCATTTCTATATGCTCCAAAGTAGTGGCTTTATCCCGTCGTCCGCCCTTGGTGGCAAGAATCACCTCTTCTCGACGACCAGCAATCCCTTTACCAATGCGCTCCTCACTGGTCCCGTACCCGAGGGCTGTATCAATAAAGGTAACCCCTAAATCGAGAGCGCGCTGTATCACCTTGATAGCTTCATCCAATGGGGGACGCTGAATCGGAATACCGCCAATTCCTATTCTTGAGACTTTTAGACCAGTTTTACCCAATCTTACCGTTTTCATTTTAGTCCTCCTTGTATGTCATTAACGGTGCAACTACTTTAATATTCCATCGTTCTGTTATTTCCACCATTTCTTTTTCAGTGGCATGGCAAGTATTTCTCGAATTTCCAGTTTCTTACTTTCATCTCCGTCGAGTATCTCTTCGGTGGTTGTTGCTCTAGCAACTATGGCAGTATCTGAGCCTCGAGCAGTTCCCCCAACGCCAACAACATCTTCATAAAGGGTAACCTGCCCTTTATCAGCAGCAATCAAGATAACTTCAACTGCAACTTTGAATCCCTGCCCAAACATACGGAAGCTTTCTCTCACATCGTCCATTCCCTCAGTATGCAAAGGCAAATGTGTCTCATCCACAGCTTTTCCGCCGAGTTCTGTAATTTCTTGTTTATACGTGGGGTTCATCCTCTTATGTGAAACACAGATAACATCCACAATACCTTTGAGTGCCTTCAAGAATTTGACTCCAGTTTCACCAGAAGTGCTGGCCACCACAACTGTTTTAATGCTGTCTTTCTCTACTCTGGTTTTCACAGCTTCTATAGTTTTCTCAGTGTTTTGCGAACCATAATTCGTGAAATACTCAACTTTTCTCTCAATCACATTCATTTTTACACCTCTTGAGATCATCTTCTTCTCGAGCTTATATTTACGTTACATGTTAATAATAACTATGTATGGAAACATTTATAAACATTTTGGTTATGGTGTGAGGTTTACCCGGAGGTGTTATCTTACCCCGTTCTCCAGCAGCTTTGACAAAATTTAGATTTGTTACACGTGTAAAAAAGGAAGATAATCACCAAATTGGATAATCTTATTGAACCGAAAAGATTATAAAATCACAATGCGTATAATACATATCTGTCATATAAAGGTGATAAAATGAATCTCAGATATGGAAGTGGGAGAAAAGAACGAAGTGCATGTAAACTTGCCGTGGTAGAAATGGCTCCTGGAAGGAATAACCACCCGAGTTTGGATTCAGTAGTCAAAAGAAGGAGGTGTACCTACGAAAAAATCCAAAAAATTGATAGTTAGTTTTGCAAGTGTCGTATTACTATGCTCAGTAGTAGTTGTTCTTTCTGAAGCGGGATATCTCGAACCGCCGATTGTCATTACTGCACAAGAAGTTATCCCTCCAGGAGAATGTGTACCCAAAAAAATGCCAGAGAGACTTCCCTCTCTAGCTTCCCATGAAGAAGCTATTACGTTAGCCAACGAGTTTCTCAAGGAAAGATTAGGAGATGAATTCTTTAATAATCATTTCAATGTTATAGGAATAGATGAAAGACCAGAAATACCTTCTTTGTGGTTTATAATATATGAATTTATCTATAATGGATACACTATTGATGTCTCAGTTGCAGTTGATATCGGTCGTATTTTAAAGGATAGTCCCAGAATAGTTGTAGACTTTTCCACCGTCACATTGGAACCTCAAGAAATCCTCATTTCAGAAGAACAAGCAAAGATTATCGCTCAAGAAAATGGGCTTGAACCACCGTATTCTGTAATTTTATCCTGTGAAATTGAGTTCCATAGAATATGCTGGAGAATAGTGAAACAGGACAGGGAAAATCTAAAAACAGATGATTTGGCAGGGTTATTAATTGACGCTGAAAGTGGAGTAGTGCTGAAAACTTGGGTAAGGGGACGTTGATCCTGAGGTGTATTGGATGGAAAAGAACCATATTTTCTGTTTTATCGTTTTTGTGGCACTCTTCTTTTTTTCGTTAGAAATACCTGTCATTTCAAGTGAAGAAAATCAAAATATAATAATTTCGAAATCAGAAGTCGTGCAATATCATGAGCCTGTTCATACTGAACCTTCCCACGTATCTGTATCTCTTCAGCAAACAGCAGCTATATCTAACTCTTATGTGAGTAAATTAGGAGAATTTGCAGATGAACATCTTGAAATACAAGGATATGAAGATACTGGGCAGTGTAGGCCACGTAGAAATCACAAAGAGTTCATGAAAAAAAGGCTGTTAATCGGTGCTGAAAATGGAATGGTTTTAACAACAACCTACAAGTTGCTTGAATATGGAAACAGCATAAGAACTGAAGAAGATAAATTCTCTGACTTTATTTCCATAGACGAAATTATACAAGAGAAAGAAGAAATAAAGACGAAATCATCACATGTGGTCATGTTTGATCCATACTTCACTCAAGAAATATATATCAATGAAGACCAAGTCATAGAAATCTGGAGTCAGAATATTTCTACACAAACAAGGAAATTGTATCATAAACTCTTTGGAAGATATCCAGATGGCACTCCTTTCTCGCGTGAGAGTACTCTGTCGAAGTGGACCCGGGGTGGTGGCTCTATCACAAGTGGACTGTGAACAATATTGGCAAGGGCATTGGGTTTTTTACTTTTAGTTGTGAAGTGTGGGAAGAAGTAGATTCTTACACAAATGTAAAGCATGACGAGAAAAATGATCGTTACTGGGCCATATTTTACAGACCGTCAGGAGTAAGTACTAACTATTATTGTGATGATATGTGGCATCATCCCTCAGACTTCTACATATTAGAAAATGCTTTATATGAGGCAGGAGGAACAACTTCTTCAAGAGGCGCAGCTACTGCACTGATGAATTTTGTTCATTATTATATAATTGCTGACCCTGACTTCGGAGATAGAACCGCAGATTTAGATGTACTTACTCAAAAAAAGGGAGACTGCAACGATTTTGCCGATTTATACACAGGACTTGCACGATCTATTAATATTCCCACAAGGATAGTCTGTGGAACTACCTTCAAGGGTAGTAGTGGCGGAGAAGATGATGTTTGCGGTGTATACTGCATTCCTGTCAGGAAAGGGTGGTACCATGCTTGGGCTGAATCGTATTACTATGGCTCTTTTCATCACGTAGATCCCACAGGGAATATCATCGAATACCCCAGATGTTACATAGATTATTATCCAGATATTCATTCTATTCACGCATCTGCTTATACTGGATGCTCAGATAATTATTTTGATGATTGTTTCTGGACTTATGATTCAGAATGCTGTCTAAACGGATTTTGCGATGTGACCACACTAACAGATGGAGGGTACGACACAAAGTATTACTGTCCTTCAGATCAAGATAATGACGGAATCTGTGACAGTTTAGATCCTGATAAAGATGGAGATGGTATACCAAATTCAAGTGATGCCAACCCATGTGTAGGGGCTGGCTTTGGCTTTTCAGATATTCCTTCATTGTTTCTGCTCAACAACTTTCACGTGGTAGGTGATAATGCCAAGTGTACCGACGTTTTGGGAACAGCCAATGTGTCGTGGGGTTATGGTTCAGTGGATATGACGAGACCTGAAGGGAAAACAGATGTACTCCTCACACTATTTGAGCATGACTACTACAACTTGATCATTGTGGGAGGACCAGCCATCAACTCAGTAGCAGATGAATTTGATAATGCATTTGGTATTACCTACTATAATGACACTGTGAGTGATATTTTTTACATCTTTGTGGAAGGAAGATCTATCTATCTTGATAAGGGTAACTACCATTCAGAAGATATTTGTGTTGTATATTTGGGGCAGCAGAACAATCGCAGCATTCTTTTGATCTGGGGCTACGGCTGGCAGGGCACCTATGCTGGGTCTGTATTCATGAGTTATCCACAGGTGTGGAATGCATACGCTCGAGAGCATCTTTTGTTATTACGATGGAAAGACACCAACGGGAATGGATTCATCGAATTTTCAGAAGTGCATCCTGAAAATGTACCAGAAGTACCCGTAACGCCACCCTCCCCAGGGACACCGCAGTTATTGAGCCCTGTTTTCAGGAACATTCCTTCTTTGTTTGCTGGATTTTCCTTTCACGTAGTGGGTGAATACGCGAAATGTACTGATGTTCTGGGAACAGCCAATGTATCGTGGGCTTATGGTACAAAGGGTATTTACAGACCAGAAGGAAAAACAGATGCTATCCTCACTTTATATGAACACGATAACGGCAATCTAATTATTGTTGGAGGTCCAGCCATCAATCCAGCAGCAGATGAATTTGATCCCTACTTCAGGATTTTCTACAGTTACATACCTGATGTAATTTTCACTATTTCCTGTTTAAGCGAAAATCAATCTATCTCACTGGATCCAAAGAACTATCCCAGTGAAGATATCTGCATTGTGTATTTAGGACGACACAACAATCGTAATATCCTTTTCATCTGGGGGTACGGCTGGCAAGGTACGTATGCTGGTTCTTTATTCATGAGCAATCCCAACAATTGGTCATGCTATGGAAGTAACCACTTACTTTTGCTCCGTTGGCATGACTTCAATAGTGATGGGTACATACAGATGGCTGAAATTTCTGTAGAACCTCATGTCTAACCTTGTGGTTAGAGAAGCCCAAGATTGATTTTCAATAGTACCTCATTCGAGCATGTTTTTTGAACCCAGAGGTACTTTCCATCCCGTTCTCCAACAACCCTACACAATATTTAGAATTGTTACACGTGTAACATTTTAGGTAAATTATCATTTCGTCAACAATTAAATCATAAAGAGGCAATTCATCAACCCAGGGAAGTTCAGCCCCGAACTGACGATCCCTTATGAGGTCATGATGAAACCTTCGGATAAGAAAATATCTAAAGGATTCCATTAAGATACACATTAGAATAGCATACACAATTGAGTGATATACATAAAAATCAACAGGAACTCCCTCAAAATATTGAATGTATTTCAATTTCTTACAGTAGTCTTTATGATACTGCTACTACCCATCTATAGTCACTGGTTTGGGATTGGATTCGAAGTATTTCTCACAATATTTTTTATAATATATGCATTTTATCCAAATTTTTTCGGATGGATCCATAAATTGTCCTATAACGAGATCAGATACCAAATTATGGTAATACTTGCCATTATATGGACGTTTTTGTTGTTCAATATTAGCCGTATCATAGGATATGTGTATGAAGAATATCTCGGTATAGTGTACTTGGTGAGCTTGATTCCAGTTGTTATTCTCATTTTGTATTTAACACATTATAAAGAGTGGAGGAACTTCCATAAATCTTTAACACACTGGTATTTTGAGGATTATATGAAAAGGAAAGCGAAGGAGAGAGCAAAAAAGATAGAACTGGAATTGGAAACCAGAGATAGCTTAACAGACGTTCCCTAAGAGGAAGCCATAACAAATTGTGCAGGAAATTTCTCTCATGCATGGTTTGTACCATTTATTTTTTCACGTAATGCTGCAACCCTTATTGTCTCAAATTTCTACAACATCTAATCCATACAAGCTGCAGAACTCTTTCAGAATCTGCTTATGCCTTCCTGGGCTCAGAACTAAATGATTTCCAAGGGACTTTTTCAGTAATTCCTTCGCATTTGTGAGGTTCAATGTAACTTGTGTTCTGCACAGTCCTGGAAGAGTTACAGATTCAATAATTTCGCCTTCAGCCAGAACCATTCTTTGAAATGCTGCGTCAAGTTTTGCCAGGGTAGCAGGACCCTTAGAAAATGTTCCCTGAATACTCACACCAGTTCCAGATTCAAAGTGGGTGTTAAAGACAAAGGTTTCCACAAGGCTTGTCGCAATGGTGCAGTGAGCCAGAAGGACTTCATCTTCAGAAACAGAGCACATATTACCCATAAAGGTGGGGTTCCCCGTGAGGAGCTGCAGTATATACATGGTTAAAGTGGCAGGCATGTCTGCTTCACACCCTGCAGTTGTACCAGCATCATTCAAGAGAGAAACAGCTAAGCATGCCGTAGTATTCATTAACTCTATGAGATCAAAACACTTAATTCCTAATGCCTGTAATTTCTCTCTTTCAGCTACGTTTTTAATAGCATGAAAAAGGGTCAAAGCCTTCTCTAAATCTTCTTTAGTGCATTCTACCATGTCAGCTTCAAGGGATTCTACCGATGTAACCTGAGAGACTTCCTTCACCACCTGTGATAAGTCGATGTGGACAAATCTTACTCCAAAGAGATTTTCTGCCCGTGAAAAATCAGGTAAATTTATCAGCCAAGGGGAAGGAAAGCCAAAAATCCCTATTCTGGTATTTCTTAATGTTTCAGCCACCTCGAAAATCTTTATCGCTGCCTCAAGTTCTGCTAAACTGGCATCATCTAGCCCAAAGATGATTCGTGAAGGAATGCCCATGGTCTTCAGTGCAGCCAGAGCTTCTAAAGCTGCTGGAAGAGAATTCTGCTCTTTGTGAGCCAAAAGGATTACATTCGGGTTGATTTTTGCAGCTTCCAAAACCAGGCGTTCTGTCCCGCCAGTACATACAAGCACCAGCACCACGCCATCTCTGGGAACTTTTAACACAAGCTCACATTTAAGCTTTGTACGGTAGGTTTGAATGACTTTTTCAACTTTTTCTTTATCGTGCAGAGGAGCCACAACAGGATATAAACCTGGCATAAAACGGTTGTGCTCCAACCTTTAAAAACCATTACCACAGGGGTTTAGAAATTATCGGGTGCTTCTCTCATTGGTGTTGCACGTGTAACAATCCATGCCTTTATCAACCTTGAAAAAATGATAACAAAAAAGATTAAAGTTCTCCACCAAAGACGTGACACTCCTATCTGATAATCTCTCCACGCTAGAGTGTAACTACATACAAGCTGGAATCTACTTAGACCAGTAACCAATAGAAAAGGTTAAAAACATAGCCAAAAATTACTAACAGTGATACCATGATTGTTGTAAATACTGAAACTATTCCCGGAAGGGAGATTGCAGAAGTCCTTGGCATGGTGCGCGGTAATACTATCAGGGCCAAACACATGGGAAAGGACATCATGGCGGGACTGCGGCATATGGTAGGCGGAGAATTGGTAGAATACACTGAAATGCTTTCAGAAGCACGAGAAGAAGCGTTAAACCGAATGGTTGCAGAAGCTGAAAAGTTGAGAGCAGATGCTATAGTCAATGTGCGCCTTACCACTTCAGCTATTTCAGGAGGCGCTGCCGAAATCTTGGCCTATGGGACAGCAGTCAGACTAAAATAGGTGGAACCATGAACATTCTGAGCAAGATCGGGTTTGCGTTGATAGTTTTTGGTGGGTTAATCTTTGCTGGAATGATCATCTGGGGGTTTATCCAGTTGTTCGTTCACGTTAACCTCCCCTGGTTCGTCCAATTAGCTATAACAGCCATCATTCTTGGAATTATTCTCATGTTTGTGTCAGTGCTTTACGATCGAAGCAGGTCAGTGAAAACAGAAGAAGTTCACGAAAAGGTGTAGCTCCGGCAGATTATCCTTTTCCTTTTTTGTCAATTTTCCTCTTCGTCATCACTTCTATCACTCTTTTCATCACTATTCACTATTGATAACCGAAAGCTTTATATGCTATTGATTACTAATAATGTATAAGAACATTGGCATCAAGCCAGACCTCATGGAGGTTACCATAATGAGAAAAAACCAGACGAACCACAAGAGAGTAGTTTACTCACTTTCACTGGTAGCATTGCTCCTGGTTTCAGGAGTCACCGTAGCATCAGAACCTGTGATAGGGAATACACCTGCTTTAATCATTGTAGATGAATCTTCAGAGATTAATGCGGTGGCAGAGGCTGTAAAAGAGATGAACGGAACAGTTTCCCACATATTCCCTCCGCGGGCGATCATTGGACAGTTATCTGTAGAGGCAGAAGAGTATTTGCTGCAGGATTCAGATATTACAGTGTACAGAGGGCCTGTTGATATAGAAGAGTGTGAGAACTGGGGTAAAGAAACGAAATACGCTGCAATTGCATGGAACAACAACTACATGGGATTATCAGTGGATGCGGGGTTGAACGAGCCTCCCGTTGATCCAGAATCTCCACCAGATGACATGGAGGTTCTACCAGATATTTCATCCTATGTGGATTTGAACCAGCATGCAGCTCATCCGTACGGAGCAGGGTTCCTGGATACGTCAGAGTATTTAGTGGGATCAGTGGCAGTAGGTGTTTTCTTTTTGGAGAGTAATGGCACCATAGACGAGGACACAGAGCTGTGGACAGAAGAAGAGGAAGCTAAAGTGACATCAGAGATTCAGAACGCGTTAAACTGGTTACAGTATCAAGATTATAAGGCGCACTTGACCTTTGTGTATGAGTGGCACTACAGTGTACCTGTGGGGTACGAGCCCATAAGTAGGCCGCACACTGACGATGATCTGTGGGAACAGCAGGCCATGTTCTACCTTGGGTATACGAATCCCCATTACTTGGTGAACGAGTACACCTTTGTGAACGATTTACGGCTGAAGTACGACACTGACTGGGCTTTCATCATCTTCGTGGTAGACAGCTCAGAGGATGAGGACAATTCATTTGCAGACGGGTATTATGCTTACTCGTTTCTGGGCGGGCCTCGAATGGTTATCACCTACTCCAATTCGGTGTGGGGTATTGCTAACATGGATTCTATTGTGGCTCATGAGACCTGCCACATCTTCTGGGCTTTAGATCAGCACTGCGACAGCCAGATAGGGCAGACAACAGTTTCCGGGTATTTGGCAGGGGAAAATGTGAATTCAGAGTGGAATGGTGAATCCTGTACAGTGACAACACCGTGTATCATGAAAGGAGAACCCATGATGAACAGCACTATCGAGGTGTCCACCAGAAGCCAGCTGGGATGGCTGGACTCTGATTCTGATGGAATTTTAGACGTTCTGGACACAGTACCTGACATTGCTGTAAATCGTGAGGGAGACTACTATACAGGTACTGCTCAAGTATCTCCCCTTCCTAATGAGAATCCAATGAAAGAGGGATCCCCAGTGAGTTTGAACACAATTGCCGCAGTACAGTACAGAGTAGACCAGGGAGAGTGGATAGAAGCAGAACCTGCAGACGGCAGCTTTGATGAACCAGAGGAAGGGTTTGCCTTCACTGTTGATGTTGACAGTACTGTCGCCGGAGAATACACTGTTTCTGTGAGAGCTCAAAACAGTGCAGGAAACTGGAGTGAACCTGCAACAGTGACAGTGACTGTTGAGGAACCTGATGATACAGAAGAAGGCGATACACAGACATGCCTTCACACTGAAATTGCGGTCTCTCCTTCTGCAGTGAACACTGGAGATACTGTACTAGTGACCATGACTGTACAGAATACAGGGGAAGCACCCATTTCGTCAGTGGTACCAGTATTGACTGCCCCTGAATCTGTGGAAAAGGTATCGGGCCCAGAACCAGAATCTCAAGATATATCTCCAGGAGATTCAGTGACCTTTGAGTGGGTGTACCAGGTTACAGCAACTGAGGGTACATTAGTATTTACGGGAAGTGCTCACGGGTACACAGAGTCAGAAGAAGAGGTTTCTTCATCAAGTACAGAGTCTGCTGTTGAAGTCTGTGTAGAACCACTGCTCAACAGTGATATTACAGCCCTTTTGTACGGTGTCATAGAGGGAGCTAGTGTTACAGTGACCATGGAGGTGCACAATGCAGGAGAAGTCGCTTTAGAAAATGTGACTCCCTCAGAGTTGGGTGTCTCCTTTACAGGGACTGCGTCTGCCAGTCTCCTGAGAGGACCGTTACCGGAGTCGATTGCCACGCTGGAGCCGGGTGACACAAAGACTTTTGAATGGAAGTATACAGTTGCTCCAGGGGCACAAGGAGGTACTGCAGTCTTCACAGGAACCGTTTCAGGAGAAGCAGAGGGAGAAACTGCCACATCAGATACAGTAAAAGCTACAGTGGGTGTTGAATCACCTGCAATTTTGACCTGCTTTATCATTGCCACTCCCAGGGAAGTCAGTGTGGGAGAAATCATTACAGTGGCCATGACAGTGCAGAACATTGGACAGGCAGAGGCAGTGGATGTGATACCATCAGAGCTACAGGTTTCGGGAACAGGAAAGGTTGAACTAGAGTCAGGTCCATCCCGCACATCGGTGAATGTACAAGGCCGCAGTTTTGAGATCATCCTGTGGATGTACGTTGCAGTACAGGAAGGGACAGTAACCTTTTCAGGCAGTGCACAGGGCACAGACGCAAGTACAGGAGGATTGCTTTCAATGCCAGAGACGGAATCAAACCCAGTGACTTTCAATGCAGGATCTGATGATACAGGAGACACAGATACAGGAGACACAGATACAGGAGACACAGATACAGGAGACACAGATACAGGAGACACAGATACAGGAGACACAGATACAGGAGA
>JGI2171J19970_10001114_pt1 | contig 14863 bp, 15 predicted proteins | sample DeeMarSWOR324_28_FD_19970 | JGI IMG/M metagenome (IMG submission 19970) | reverse complement strand
GACGGCGCACGCCGTGAAAGCCACCATGGACGAGGCGCTCATGTGCAAGGAGACCGGCGAGGAGAAGACCATACTGACCCTTTTCAGCGGCCACGGCTTCTTCGACATGGCAGCGTACGAGGCGTACCTGGGCGGCGGTCTACAGCCCTTCGAGCTCCCCGACGAGAGGATAAGGGAGACCGTCGGTAACCTGAAGCGGATGTACCCCTTCGCGTAGGGAGCAACCCATCTTTTTTATTAAAACTCGAGTCCTTGTTTAGATCTTTATCTCGAGAAGCTTCTCTATGTCCGTGTTCTCCACGTTCTCAGGCTCAAGCACCATGGTGCCGCCCTCCGCCGTAAACACGGCCTTGCCGTGGGCCCTGACGAGAGGCATTATGACGTCGGTGTACCCCGTCTCCACTATGATCTTCAGGTTGTAGGCGCAGATCGCGTCCATCGGGATGTAAAGCACCTTGTGTAGGGCGTACTCGTATCTGAGAAGCTCCCGCACCTTGTCCTCCTTGAAGAAGCAGGATACCTCCCCCGTGGCCCTGAACCCAAGCCCCTTAGACTGGAAGAAGCTGCTCGTCTCGTGCCACTTGTTCAGAATCTTCAGCGTCTCGGCTTTCCCATCGACGATGTAGAACTCGTCGTAACTCGGCGTCAATATGCTCCCAGACGCCAGGTTAGGCTCCACGTCTATGCCGTGGCTGGCCAAGCCCGTATAGACGTCTTGAGGGGTCTCCTCTGTGCGAATATACATGATACCTTTACCCTGCTTGAGTCCCTCAGCCAGATAGCTATACAATATCCTCCGTTTGCTTTCCTGAGTGTCATAGAATAGCAAGACATGGTCGGTGGTATCGATGCCCTGTATTAGGCTGTCCATCTCATCGGTGGAAAGCATAGTGAGACAATAATCTTAACTGAAACTTAATAACTTTGCTCATTGAGCGGCGGCGATAAAGTAACGCCCCTACAGGGCTTCTAGGAGTCTCTCGACGAGCCCAACGGCTGTATCGGACTGGATCAAAGTGATCCCATAGAGGCTTCCGAGGCTGATTACCTCCTCGGGGAATGGTTTTATCGAGGCCAGTAAGACCCTAGCGTTAACATCCATCTTCCTAGCGCTCAACTCGAAGATCTGGCTGAAAACGTCTTCACCGAGTACGAGGTTCAGGCCGACGACCTTCACAGGGTTCACAGGATCACAGAAGACGATGTTGAAAGAGTACTCTACCCCCGATGCGCCTCTTATCGCCGTGTTCCTCTCAACCGATAGACCCTCCTCTGTCAGCAGCCCCGCCATCAAATCAAGCACCTCGTTGTAGTTATGCTGCTCCACGACCTCACGGTAGATATCCTGCGCTGGCTTCCCGCCCCTCCAGTAGCCCTCGAAGACGACTCTCATGGTATCCACGTAGGAGTTTAGGTTCGACCAGATCGCCTGCCCCTTAAGATCCTTTCCGGATGTGGCCAGCAGGGTCTCATCCCCGTCAACGATTAGCAGAGAGAGGCCCATCGTTGCTCCAGGGGCCCTGACTTCGCCGTATTTCATTACATTCGAAAGTTCTGCACTGTCACTCTCTGTGACCCTCGTCAAGACCCTCACTTTCCTCACTGATTCGTATTTCGGGACCGGTGAGGGGAGATCCTGGATGCTTTTAACGACGATATCAACGCTCTGGGCGCTTCTCTCGAGCATCTCCCTGAATGTTTCACGATACTCCTCGAAGTTTCTGATAGTTATGAACTCATAGGGCCTCTCCCCCGTGAGTATGGTGTTGATGACCGTGGACGCCTCCGGAGCCATGCTCCACAGGGCGTCGTAGAACGGTTTCATGGTCGAAACGAAGCTCTGAGAGTTGGTCCACAGACCCGTGTCGTTCTGGGTTGTCATGCTCATCGAGTCGTCCATGGCGACGGAAGAAAGGGTCTCTTCTTCGTCGATCAACGCGAAACGGATAGGTGTCTGGATGACCATGTGGCGTACATCTATCCTCTTGGACAACTCCTCTATCTCGCGGAGGTTTGTCTCGTTCACACTCGTTAAAAGTTGGACACTCTTGCCGCCGTCCGTTAGATCTGAGAACCTATCGTCGAGCCCCCAAAGAGAGAGTCTTAGGAGATCCTTGGGCGTCGTTATCAGCCTCAGCTTGTTTTCTGCCCTATCACACATGGAAGCTAGCAGCTCGTAGACACGCTGTCTGCCTTGGTAAATCCTGAAACGGGGTTCATCTAACTCGCGCTGCTCCTTGGTTTCCAGTTTCCTGATCTCTTCGATTATCGTCGGCTGGCTTTTCTTCAGTTCGCTGAGTCTCTTCGCGGCTTCATCGATGCGGTTGTTAACAATTTCCTCGATAGGGGCTACAACATAGCGTACAGGTCTGCCTACGACGCTGTGAACTAACCCTTCTTCTTCTAGGTTTTTCAAGAGACGGTAAGCTTTCATTCTGTTGTAGTTGAACCGCTTGGCAACTGTGCTCGCCGATGTGGGCCCCATGGCAGCGAGGAAAACATATGTCTCTGCTTCCCCCTGGGTGAACCCGTATTCAGCGAGCCTCTCGTGAAGCCTGTTGAGACTCATGTCTCTGTAATTCCACCGCCCTATTATAAATTGAATGTACAAACGTTACATATATTTTGCATGTACATTTGTTACAAACTTATCGTTATGAAGGCGATAACATCTTTAAATGGTTAACAATGAGGAAATATTTCACCAGATCAGGTGATAGCGTCTGGCCCACAGTTATCTGGCAGGGAACACAGATCGTTGTCTACTACCTTAACGAAGACGACGAGATCTCGGATATAGTTGAGACACGAGGCATCGACTTCGATGAGCTATTGTGTCACATCGACAAGGGGGGCTCGGTCTTCATCACCACAAAGCCGGTAGAAAATGAAACGAAGGCCAAGGATGAGGCCCACATAGGAGGCCAAACAATTGTACAATGACGCCCAACTGAATGCTACGATTGGGGAAAACCTAAAAACCTGTACAAAATGCGGCAGCGCCAACATAATAATCGATTATGACATGGGTGAAGAGGTCTGCGGTAGCTGCGGTCTGGTGCTAAACGAAGGGCACATGGACCCGGGTCCGGAGTGGAGGGCATTCACAGCCGAGGAGAGAAGTAGCCGAAGCCGTACCGGGATAGGTTACTCCTACGCCCTCTACGACAAGGGGCTCTCCACGGTTCTCTCGGGTTATCGCGACGCTAACGGTAAAACCCTGAGGCGCGAGACCATCCGACAGATGGATAGGCTCCGCAGATACGATAACCGGAGCAAGTTCGACGACACTTGGAGGAGGAACCTCAGCATCGCCATGGCGGAACTAGACCGTTTATCGGCCCTACTTCACATCCCCGGCTCGATCAAGGAAAGGGCAGCGTTCCTCTACAGGAAGGCGCTGAGGATGGACCTCATCAGGGGACGCAGCATAGACGCATTCGTGGCAGCGAGCATATACGCAACATGTCGCCTCGCGCAGCTGCCTAGGCCCCTCAAGGTGATAAGCGCGGCGTCCACGAGGGAGCACTCAGAGATAGCGAGAACCTATAGGCTCATGCTGCGTGAGATGAAGCTGAAGATGCCGATCGACGACCCAATGAAGTTCGTCCCCAGCATCGCGTCGAAGCTAAACCTCAGGAGGGAGACCGAGAACCACGCAATCGATATTCTGAGAAGAGCCAGAAAGCTGCAGGGGCTCTCAGGCAAGGACCCGAGGGGCGTAGCGGCCGCCTCTCTCTACAAAGCCTGCCTCGAGAAGAACGATAAGAGGGTACAGAAGGACGTGGCGGAGGCCGCAGGCACGACAGAGGTAACCCTCAGGAACCGACTCAGGGGCCTCGAGGCGCTGTTCGCCACGAATCCGATCCTCTCCGACTAGAACCGTCTCCGCGGCCCTACAGCCTCATCTAGGACCGAATGGTAATCGTCAGGAGTGTCGACATCCATTCCTTCTTGCAGCTCGGGTCACTTACACCCGCGTCGTAGAAGGTTGTTAGAGCAAACGATTTAGGGAAACGCGTCCCATATCGCGTAAAGTTGAACCCCAAAGCCCATAAACAGGTGGTCAAGGCGATCCTCGTCAAAACCCAGTCAGGTGAAGCCAAACTGGACGAGGTGAGGGAGTCGGTGAACATAACCAGCGAGGCTTTCGACCAGACCGTGGAGGCCATGGTAGAGGATGGAGCCATAACGCTTGACGGCGACGCTGTCAGGCTCTCCACGGAGCAGAGGGTGAGGCTAGCCGTTAGGGCGGTGGAGCTTGGCGCAGACTTTCAGACGGTGAGCGGTAGCCTAGGGTGGCTGGAGTTTGAGGAGCTGGTTGCCTACGTCTTCGAGGAGAACGGCTTCACCGTGCAGAGACGTTACAGGTTCCAGGCGGAGGGGCGGCGATGGGAGATGGACGTGCTGGCGAGCCGTTACCCCTACATATTGTGCGCCGAGTGCAAGCATTACACGAGGGGCATAGGGAACAGCATCGCTAGGAACATAGTGGAGACTCATCTAGAGAAGACGGAGGTCTTCAGCAGGCACCTGCCCGGACAGGCGAAGAAGATAGGCGTCCACAGGTGGAGAGACGCGGTGGTTATCCCCATAACGCTTACCCTTAGCCCCACCAAGATGAGGATATACAGGAGGATGCCCAGCGTCTCGGTGCTGGCCCTCACGAACTTCCTAGCCTCCTTCGAGGGGTACCTGGAGCGTATGGCCCACTTCAAGGTGGAGCTGCCCGAATGGAAGCCGAAGCCCAGGCAGACCCGACTCCGCTGAGGCGCCCGTCAACGTCCATTTTTTAGTCTGGCTAAAGGTAACTCCTAAAAGCTAGTTCCGTGCATGGGTGGAGGATGGACAAACGAGGGATAGCCGCCACAGCCATCGTGGGCGGCGTGGCCATTTTCGGCATCAAGCTTTACTCTTACTACATATCTGGCTCCGTCGCGTTGCTGTCCGACGCCCTCGAGTCCATCGTTAACATCTTGGCCTCCATCATGATGTACATGAGCGTCAGGATAAGCGAGCAGCCACCCGACGACAACCACCGCTACGGACACCAGAAGATCGAGAACATATCGAGCTTTATCGAGGGCTCCCTCATAATCGTAGCCGGGGCACTAATAGGCCGAGCGGCACTGAACCGCCTAATCGAGCCCGTTACCCTGGTGAGCCTGGACCTCGCGATAGGTCTATCTCTCTTCGCCACCGCGCTTAACGGGTTGCTCTCGTGGCTGCTGATGAAAAAGGCCGAGGAGACCAGAAGCATGGCCTTGGAGGGGGACGCCAAGCACCTGTTCTCGGACGTGGTCTCGTCGATAGGTGTGGCCTTCGGTCTATTCATCGGGCAGTTCCTCGGCATCCCGGTGCTCGACCCGCTTATGGCGATGATAGTCGCGTTCATGGTCCTCCGGTTGGGACTAGGGCTAGTCTACAAGTCGGGCAGTGGGCTCATGGACGAGTCGTGTCCAGAAACCGAGGAGAAGGTCAGGAAACTGATGGACAGGCACAAGGGCCAGTTCGTGGACTACCACAACCTCAAGACCCGAAGAAGTGGTGACAGGGTGTTCGCTGAGCTTCATCTTTCCCTCGACGGCAGCCTTTCTGTCCAGGAGGCACACGGCTTCACGGATCACCTCGAGTGGGACGTGGAGAACGAGATCCCGAACGTTGACCTAACGATACACGTGGAGCCGCCTAGGGCAAAGGAAACATAATAAAAAAGTGGGTTATAATCAGGACCTTTTGGAGTATAGTAGATAGGCCGCTAATGATAGTACCACCAACGCCGCCGCGCCGTACAGGAGGTAGTTGGGTCCAGAGGTCTCTTCCGGAGGCTTCTCCGGTGGCTCTTCCGGTGGCTCCTCAGGGACGGTGGGCTCGGTCTCCTCGATGACTGACCAGACGCTAAAGTGGTCTGTCTCAGCCTCCAGTATGTTTTCGTCCGTCAGTGTGCTGTCGACGGGGTCCCAGTGGGTGCCGTTCCAGTACGCCCACGTGAGCCTCTCCATGGCCATGTCTTGGGCCTGAGCCTGCGCGGGGTCGATCTCGACCCCCAGCCTGGCCTGAGTTATGGTTGCGTTGGGCTCGATCTCGCAGTAGAAGCCCATGTGTTTCTCGGGCTCGGCCACCTCCGTGGGTCTGCTCGTCCTCATGTGCATCTCCAGTCTCAGGGCTTCCCCAGGCTGGACTTCCAGCCTGAAGACGCGCTGCCTGAACTGGCTCTCTGCCGTGATCTCTAGCTGGACTTTTCGGGTGCAGTTGAAGTACATGGCCGTGTTCTGGAACTGGAGCATGGTTCCTTGGCGCTGCTCCAGTTTGTACTGGAACTGCTCAGGAACCACATCTGTGTAGTTGTATGCCCTTGTCTGAGTCGGCACTCCGGGGATCTCCGGTGTCGGCATCTCCCTCGGGGATCGCTGCTCTTTGATGGTCCAGACGCTGAAGTGGGTGGTGTTAGCTTCCAGGAACCCGTCCTCCATGAGCCTGCTGCGTACGGGCTCCCAATCGGTTCCGTTCCAGAAGCACCATGTCAGCCGCTCAACGTCGACCGGCCTCCCAAGTTCGCTGTCTATCTCTGTTCCGTTGATGTAGAGCCTCAGCGTAGCCCTCAGCGGCTCGGTGGAGTTGGGTTCGATCGTCAAGTATTTACCCAACCCGTACCGCGGGGCATTGACCTCGGCGGGCGGTGTTGCGTTCGCCTGTATGTCTAGGTGGATGTTTCTAATCATCGTCATGTTCAATGAGAAGTACCTCAGCTTGACGGAGCCATCCGAGGTGACGCTCATGGCCATCCGCCTGTTGGCGGTGACCTCCATGACCATGTTTCTGAACCTAAGCACCTGGGGTACGCCTGCAACCAATTGATGCCTGAACATCTGGGGCACCGTGTCTGTCATGTTCATCTGAGTGCTGCCAGGTCCAGGCTTTGGCGTAGGGAACTCCTTTGGTTTACCTGATGGCGTCTCAGCGAACGCCATAACGGGTGTCAGTATTGTGATTGAGACTATTAGTCCGATCAGTATCGATGTAGTCTTCCTCATTATCGATCAGGTGGATAATCACCCGATTCTATGTATGAGGAATCCCTAGGAACGACCCGGAAAAGATGTTCCAAAAAGAGTTTTTAGGGCTACTTGAGCCCCACGAATTTAGCTAGCTGCTCAGCTTCTTTAGCTAGACCCAGCTTCTTCAGCGTCGCCTTGGTGGGCACGCCTCTCTCGTCCCAGCCGCGCTTATCGTAGTAGAATCCCAGCAGCCTGTCGTACTTATCCTTGTCCAGGTGCTTGCCGGCCAGCGCCCCCTCTGTGAGCGGGTGCTTGAACCACCGCTCCGGCGGGTAGTCCATGTGCCGCCCCCACTCGTCACCGTACTCCCTCACCCAGAAGGCGCGTACCAGCGCGTAGACACGGTCACCCATCTCCCACATGTCGTCGAGGCTCATCTTAACGCCTGTGGCTGCCTCGAAGTACTTGGGGTAGTCCTCGAGGGGGTAGCCCAGCTCGATCCACGGGAACCTGCAGCCCACGAGGGTCTCGAACATGCCGCCGCGGATGCGCTGAAACTCGATGACCTTTTCCGCCTTCTCGGGCCCGTACTCCTCGCGGATGCCGCTGCTGATCTCCCAGCTTATGACCCACGCGTCCTTGTGGTGAGCGCCTATGGGGCTGGTGCCGAAACTCAGCGCCATCCCGGGGCAGGCGTGGCAGTCGTAAGCGCTCACCTCCAGGCCCTTGGTGTGGATGGCAAAGTCGGGTGAGTCTCCACCGATCTTCTCGGCGGCGGCCCTGGTGCCGAGGCCGAAGAGGGCTCCGTCGCCCTTCATCTCCGCCATCTCGTAAAGCAGCTTCTTCGCCCCCTCGAAGTCGCCCCACGTGATGTCGAGATCGACGAGTCCCTTCTCGGCGCACTCCATGGCGAACCCTATGGCGTTGCCTGCGCCTATTGTATCCAGGCCCAGCTCATCGCACATCCTGTTCAGGGTGCCTATCTGAGGTAGGTCGCCGAGCCCGATGTTGCTGCCGAGCATGGTGACGTTCTCGTAGTCCAGCTCGGATTCCCTTCCCTCGCTGTCGAGTATTGTGTTGCCACAGATCATGTTGCAGTTGGGGCAGCCCCGCTGCGTCACAGTGGCGGCGTGGACCGCGTCGCCGTTCACGTTCTCGATGTGCTCGAACACTCCCTCGCTGAAGTTCCTTGTCGGAAGAGCGCTGGCCGTCTGCATCATGGCGGCGGCCATCATGGTGCCCTCCCTCTTCCAGCCGGGGAAGGCGTCAAACTTGGGTATCTTGGCGAAGCCGGCCTTGCCGAGTTCCTTGAGCTTCTCGTGGTCGGCAGCCGGAACCTCCTTGCTCCCCTTGAAGATGAGGGCCTTCAGGCTCTTGCTGCCCATCACGGCGCCCATTCCGGGCCTGCCGCCGGCCCTCCCCTTTTGGCTGACGACGGTGGCGAGCCTGCAGAGGTTCTCTCCGCTCTGCCCGATGAGCAGGGCTCCTGAAGCCTTGCCGTGCTTCTTCATAAGCCAGTCCTCAGCAACGTAGCTGTCCTTGCCCCAGAGGTGGTCAGCGCCCTTGAGCTGGGCCTCGTCGTCCTCAACATACAGGTAGACGGGCTTCTTCGCCTTACCGGTGACGACGACTGCGTCTACCCCGCACTTCCTCATGTTTGTGGCGGCCCGGGTTCCAAGGTTTCCGTCGCCGTAGCCACCCGTCAAGGGGCTCTTGGAGGCGACAACCATCTTACCGCTGTTTGGCACCTGGTAGGCTGTGTATGGGCCGGTCGCGAATATGAGCATGTTCTCAGGTCCCAGGGGGTCGGCCCCCCGCGGCAACTCGTCCCAAAGGAGCTTCACGGCGAGGCCCCTACCACCAATGAACTTCTTGGCTGTCTCCTCGGAGTATGGTACGACCTTCGTTGTTCCTTTCGATAGATCTACTTTGAGGATCTTACCATTCCATCCCTTCATAATTATCGTTTAACTGAAACGTAAAACGGGTTTAAGCGTTTTACCATCGAGCTGCACACACGATCACATCGACTACCGTGTGCAGGGGGGTTACCCACCGACCACGAAGGGCATGATGACGATGTCAGCCTCGTCGAAGAGCTTCGTGTCCACGCCATCCAACAGCGCTATGTTTTTACCGTTGACCATGATGGCCAGGTCCGCGCCGCCGACCTTGAACTCCCCCAGGTAGCCGCGTCTAGTGTTGCCCGCGTTTAGCTGGATGGTGTTCGTTAAAGATAGAACCGTGGCGCCTTTGCTTAACTCAACAGTGTGCTTGCTCCCTACGGAGGATGCCACGTCGCCGAAGACCCTGACTCTGACCTTCATCTCTCTGAATTACTATATGGTATAAGATAAGTGATTACTAGAAAACGAAATGCAGCGGCACTCGGCAATAAAAAAAGAGGGTTAATCTCTCCGGAGCACCTTCCCCGGCAGCCTTCCCGTGTGTATCGAGTCCTCGACGACAAGCTCACCGTTGACGACGACGTAAGGTATTCCACCTGCGTACCTTCTGGGCTCCACCTGGTCTCCCCTGTCTGTCACGGTTTCAGGGTTAAAGACCGTGATGTCCGCATATGCTCCCTCCTTGAGCACGCCACGGTCCCTGAGCTTGAACTTGGAGGCTGGGCTGCCTGTGATCTTCCTAACCGCCTCCTCCAGCTTCAAGGTGTCTGTCTCGACCACGGCCCTCCTCAGATACCGGGCGAAGCCACCGTAGCTGTTCTCGTTGGGGTAGCTGGGTGGCTTGTACCAGCTCTCCCGTTTGTCGTCCACGGCGAATGTGTCGACGCCGATCATCGCATTGGGGTGCTTATAGAACTCCAGCTTCGCCCAGTCGTCTTCACCCCCACGCACAGCCTTGGTGTAGGGGTCCACCATAAGCACGTCCATCAACGCATCCAGCGGATCGAGCCCCTCTGCCTCGGCGATCTCCTGCACCGTCTTCTCCAGATACCTCTCCTCGCTGCACTCCACGATCACCTTGCTCTTCGCCCAGAAGCGGTCGATGTTGGGGTTGAACCTATAGTACCTGCCGCTCATTATCTTGTCCTTGATCTCCTCCCTTAAGTCAGGCATCCTCAGCGCCTCAGCGAGCCGATCCGGAGTCCCCGCTATGTTTAGCCACGGCCTCAGGTTGTGGACCAGCCAGGGGGACGTGCCTACGCCGCCAGCCAAGTGGTTGGGTATCTCGTCGAAGTGGACGTCCACGCCCTCCTCCAGGGCGTTGTCAATGATCTTCAACGTGGCGTCTATCGCCGCCTTCGATAGCTTCCTGTCGTCGCCAGGGACCACGTCGTAGAGGACGCCGAGGTGTGAGACCTGAACGGGCATACCTGTCTTCCTGCCGACGTCTATGGCTTCAAGGACGCCATGGGTCTTTATAGGCGGGAACTCGCCGGGCCTCCTGGGCTTCCTGTGCCCCGTCCGGAGGCTGTGGCTAGCGTACACGCCACCGTACCTGGCGGCTTCCTCGGCGCACGCGAGTATCTCGTCGAAGCTGGCCCAGATGCCGGGGTCGTAGTCCCTCCCCACGGTGAGGCCTATGCAGCCATCCTCCATGGCCTGCCCGGTGTGCCTCACCATCTCCTTGACCTCCTTCTCGGTGGCGTGCCGCTCGTAGTCGGGGCCCATCACGAGGCTCCTGATGTCGCCGTGGCCCACCATGGGGGCGTAGTTGGGGCTGACGCCTTTTACCTCGACGCGCTCCATGAAGCCGCCCATGGTGTCCCAGTCGATCTCCCAGCCGTAGACCTCCCTGTGGCGGCTGTTGAAGGCGTCTCTGGGCATGAGCCAATCGTTCCCATACATCACGGGGTTGATGTCCATGTAGATGTCGCTGTGGAACCAAGGCATGCCTATCCAGTCCCCGAAGGGGCCGACGCTGTTGCCGCACTGCCCACCGATGAAGGTGGTGATGCCCTGATGGAGGAACCCTTCCGCCCGGGGGTAGTGAAGTATGCTTATGTCGCCGTGGTTGTGGACGTCGACGAAACCAGGGGAAACCACGTTCCCAAAGCCGTCGATTACAATGGCGGCGTCGCCCTTGATGGACTCCTTGGATATCGCCGCTATCCTCTCGCCCTTGGTCGCAAGCTCACCCTTGAAACCTTGGGCCCCGGTTCCGTCCACGATCAAGGCATTCTTGATAACCAAATCGTATTCGATGGTCATGGATAAAAAGGACACCGATACATGCTATACGTTTTACTCGACTGTTGAGTTGCGGAGACGCCTCTCATCGCTGCGAGAGATAGACGGCGACTGCCATCATCGATACCCCCAGTAGTGCTAAGCTCTGTGCTGTAGGTGTGAAGACCGTCGGGTTGGAGGCCGTGGTATCGCAGTCTGGGATCCTCGCTATGTCCGGGTAGCCGTGACTCTCCCAGAACCCCAGGTGATCGTAGTCCACGATCTCTACGTGTGTTATGAACTTGACCCACTTGTATCCCCACCAGCAGGGGGTGACGAGCCTGAAGGGGTAACCCTGGTCGCGGTTCAGGGTCTCCCCGTCGGCGTACACGGCTATGATCTTGTCGAGCTCCAGCGCCACGTCCAGGGGGAGGCTGCTGCTGTACTGGGTGTCGTCGCTGAAGACGACGTCCACGGCTCCTTCCTGTACGCTGGCGAGGGCGAGTAGGTCCGACACCCTCACGCCCGTCCAGTTATGGGTGTATACGACGAAGCTGTTGAACCCAGGGTTCTCAGGGGGCGCCCCTACGCAGATGCATGAGGCGTTGACAGACGTCATTGGAAGCCGCAGAAACTCCGAGTACGTCACGTTGAGAGGCGAGTCAACGAGTCCATATATCTGTATCACTGGCTCGTCTTGGGCATGGGCTGTGCTGGCTAGACCCACGAACGCTGTTATTATCGCTACGGGAAGGATGAGCCTGTTGAGCCTCACTACATGCCATGATACACCGCGAAATATAGAGTATATCAGATCAGGGCGGTCTTCACCAGCACGTGGTAAACCAACGAAAGGTACAGGGCGGCCACGAATGGACCATGGAAGAGACGCAGCGTCTTCACAATCCGTCTATTTGGTGACAGGTAATTATTAACCAGGCCACTGGACACCACGACGGTCATGAGCGCCAGGATATAGTAGCTTGGATAGTGCAACGGAACGATCACAGCGGCTCTAGACCTTGAGTGGAGGGCGGCGAATATCAAGGAAAGAACGCCAGCGAGACAGTGTAAGCTCAACGACCGCTCCCTCAGGGCCTGCTTGAACCTTTTCAACCTTAGAACGGTGGATAACATGAAGAGAAGGCCGCCCGATACTCCGTACCAGTGGACAACGTCCTTCAGATCGACTGAAAAGCCTCCAAAGATGCTGTATGGCCTATACAGCACCATTGATGTGAACAACAATACAAGGCCTAGAGTCATGATGACTCTGATCGCCCTCTGTGAGGCAGTCACGAATCTATGATCCTATCTATGTCTTATATACGATGAGAAAAAAGTTGGGCCTTATCTTGTGCCCTAGGATTCCTTGAAGTGGGGCATGACCTCGTTGCCGAAGAGGTTTATGGACTTCTTCTTGCTGGGCCCCAACGGGGACCCCGTTATGAAGTGGGTTATACCCGTCCTGAAAAGGTCGTCGATCTGCTCCACGCACTGGTCGGGGTCACCGCATATGGAGAAGGCGTCTATCATGTCGCTGTTGACGGCGCCGAAGGCCTCCCCCCAGTTGCGTTCCGCGAGGTTCTTCCTGATCTCGTCAGCGCTCTCGACGGGTATCTCGTGCCGTTCAAGGATCTGAGGGGGACTCCCTGCGACGATATACGCGACGACGGGAACGACGCTCTTTTTCGCGCTCTTCCTGTCATCAGCCACCGAGAAGGATGTGTACGCTGCGACGTCGACGTCTTCCATGCTTCTACCAGCCTTGTTCGCGCCTGCTTCGATTAGAGAGACGGCTCTCTCGATGTCACGCGGATGGGAGGCGTTTATCAGGGCGCCGTCACCGATCTCACCAGCAAGCCCCAGCATCTTGGGCCCCTGAGCCCCGATATATATGGGAACCTCACCCTTGGTTTTGAAGTTGAAGCGGGCTCCGGCCGACGTCGAGAACATCCGTCCCTCGTATCCGCTCTTCTCCCTAGCAATCTGAGCCCTAATCAACTCCACTGACTCCCTCATGGCGCGTAGCGGAGACTCCATCTTCCTGCCCAGCATCTCTAGCGTCGTCCTGTCCCCTGCCCCTATTCCACATATGACGCGGCCAGGCGCCACCTCGTTGAGGGACGCTACGCTCTGGGCGGTGTAGACGGGGTGTATGAGGTACGGGTTGGTGACCCCCGGCCCCATCTTGATCCTGTCGGTGTAGTTGGCGATGAAGGCTAGGCTGACGTACACGTTCCTGTTGTTGAAGTGGTCGGTGATCCAGACGCTGTCGTAGCCCAGCTTCTCGGCCTGCATCGTGTAGTATGTGGTCTTCCAGAACAGCTCCATGGGCACAAACTCTATCCCGAAGCTCTTCATCCAGTTCTACTCCCGGTGGGCTTCTACGCTGGCTGGAGAGCCATCCTGAGCTCCTTCAAATCGAAGGTGTCTATCACCTTGAGGGTTCTTTCGGGGTCTGCCTCGAAGGTCGCCTTCAGCAGGTTGGTCAGCCCTGCCTCGCTGTCCAACTGGTCTCTCTGCCAGTAGTGGAGAATAGTCTTCGCCAGGGACGGCGGAATAGCTAGGCTCTCGTCACCCTCAAGGATTATATCTATTAGGTTCTCGGATAGAGGCCCTCTCATAGTCCTAGGTACCTGTTTTACGAACTCGTTGTAGTTCATTTCCATTCCAATAATACTGAACAGGACACATACAAATTAATAATGGAATACATAAAATACGGATTTCGTATTATCTATACAGGAAAAACATACCTTTTCATTACTGATATAGGAATATTTGTTTGGAAAACGAGACATATATATAGGTTTTTCTTCATTTTATATTTAAAAGAAGGAATGAAAAAAATTGTACAAAAATAGTAAAACCGTCCAAGAAATCTACCTCCTTTTAACAGGAAACAAACGAGAAAATGTCATTAGATCGTCTTGACCTGAGGATAATCAGATCCCTGAGCCAGAACGCCCGGAAACCATATAGTACTATAGCGAATGAACTCGAAGTAAGCGACGCCACCGTGCGGAAGCGCGTCAACCGTTTGGTAGAGGAGGGAATCATCAAGCAGTTCAACCTCCTCCTCGACTACCACCGGATAGGCCGCATAGTGAAGGCGTTCATCGGGCTTCGCGTGAACGCCAACAAGCTCATGAACGTCGTCGGCCACCTCGAGGGAAACCCTGACGTCCAGGTTCTTTACAGGACCACGGGAAACGTAGACCTGTTCGTGGAGGTCATCTTCAAGGATATGGAGGAGCTGAAACAGTTCCTGGAAAAGGAGCTGAACATCGACGGCATATCGTACACAGAGGTGACCGTCGTGATCGGCCCATACAAGAGATGTCCATGCACGGGCCTATAGAGTCTTCGCCAAACACTCAGACGGGGCGTAGTATGATCAGCTCGCCCCCTTTAACCACGTGGGTCTGGAACTCCACCCTGAAGAGGCTCTCGAGGTATCCTCTGAGAAAGGTCAGCGGTACGCCCAGGAACTCCACCACTAGCTCGTTGCCGTCCCTGGTGAACCGGCCCCAGCCTAAGTTCTCCAACTCGCTTAGTATGATGCCCCAGTTGTCGACGCTTGTGAGGTCTAGGTTCGGGTCAGCGGAGCGGAGCACCTTCCTCTTGAGCGCCGTCGCCCTGGCGACGTCGTAGAGGCGTGACTCAGACATGGTACTCAGTATGTCGTTGAATGTGCCGTGGTCGACGATGAGGAGCCTCTCTGTGCCG
>JGI2171J19970_10001105_pt1 | contig 14910 bp, 16 predicted proteins | sample DeeMarSWOR324_28_FD_19970 | JGI IMG/M metagenome (IMG submission 19970) | reverse complement strand
GGGCCCTCCATTCCGGACGGTACTGAAACATCACGTTAGTTCTAACCCATGTTCCAAGGTTTTGGGCTATCCAGTTCAAAATAGGCTTTGTACAACAGTCAAGATGCCCTGGCAAGACTAGGACGCGGATAAGGAGTTCACCGTATTTCTTGCCATATAGATGATTCCGTGTGCATGCCTCCCAGTAGCCTGATGCGTCGGAGATTCTTTTGGCACACTCGTTTGATCCATACTTGAAGTCAAGAAGGTAGACATCTACAAACCCAGCGAGAAGCTTAGCTGTTTCTTCGCTGTAGTAGGAGTTTGAGTTCCAAACCACTGGAACGTTCACGTTGACGTATCGGAATGTTTCCAGCCATTGTTGAAGCCATGGCGTTGGATCACCCCCAACAAGATTAACGTTTCTGCATCCACTATTTCGAAGGTTCTCCACTGGTTTTGCCAGCCGTTCTGGCGAGAAGATTTCGCCTTTTTCATACCATTGAGATATGGCCCAGTTTTGGCAGTGACGACACTGCATAGTGCAGCCGAGTGTGAAAATTGTTCCAGACGGGACGAGTTCGGGTTCTTCGCCTGTGTGCTGGAACATAGTGGAGACTGTTATTTGGGTTCCGCATTTGCAGTTTCCAAGTTCGCTGGCGAGTCGGTTGAAACCGCATCTACGAGTGCAGAAGTGACAGCTCTCCAGAATACGATTTGCAATTTCAATCTTCAAGTCGAGATATGACCTCCCTGGGGTTTCTAGTTCTTCTAGCTGTTTTAGATGAGCATCAATCTTCTCTTGTAGGCTGTAGAATTCTTCAGTGAGCTGGGCGTGGAGTTTCCACAGTTTTGCAAACGAATCGTGTTTATTGAAGTTTGCGGACAGTTTTTTGGCGATTATGAACTTGGCTGGAGTGTTGTCTTGCATGACGGTGAAGTATCTGGCTAGGCTTTCTCGAGCCTTTTTATCCTTCAGAACGGATGTGGCGTCGGGTCTCCAGATATTCCACATTGCGTTTGTTCCTTGAAGTAATTAGTTGAAATCTGGTGTATAAAGTGTGATGTTTGGAGAGCTGGGAGAGACAGAGATGGTATAGCCTCTCTGTGCATATTACTCGATCTGTTTCTTTATTCTACCTTTTAGCCAACCAATTTTTACATTCATTCTTTGATCAAATTGTGGGACGTACGGTTTAATGTCTAGCAGAGGAGTTCCGTCCAGTACATCAATTTGTCTTACTCTTAAGATGTTTCTTTCTCTTTTGATAAGTTCAACGATAGATATACCAATCGGGTTTGGTCTATTGTAGTGTCTGGTTGCAAAGACTCCGTGCTTTTGAGCATCTAGAAAAGGTTTTACAAGAGGCGCATAACCCGTAGTTTCATGAAAGTAATAAATCAGATAAATGTGGGAAAAGCCTTCAATATCCTTCAATGCTTCTTCGAATTCACTAAATATCTCTACTTCGCCAATTTTATCTGATTTATATCCTTGGCAAGGAATTTCTTTCTTGTCTTTGTAAGGCGTATATACTATTCCTATAGGCTTTAGTTCAAACTTCATTCTTGTACACCCCTTAAGTAATTTTGATTTTGCAAGTCGCCGAGAAAGATTTGTGCTTCTTTCCACGTAGAAGTCAGCTTGTTCTCCAACAGTTTCGCTATTACCCTATCTTTCGCATCCTTTTCACTTATTGCATTAGCCTTTTCAAAAGGCGATTGCGGCATCCAACGTTCTATCAGATCGTATATATGCGTCATTCTTGGTGGTTTTTCTCTGCCGACGATTGCTAATGTGAAGGCCATTTGCAGTTCGTCCATAGCCTTTGTGAACACATATTTCTTTTCCTTGCCCGTTAGATCAAGGCTTTTTCGTAAGACTGTAGTTGATGCAGAACCATGTGCCTTTATGAAGTCTAAGATTTTTTGTACTGTTGTGCTTAGAGTTTTCTCTCTGCATAACCTGTAGAGGTAAGGAAAGAACTCCAGAGACACCAACGTGACCTGTTTGCGGACCAATTTTCCATAATGGATCAGTTTCTTCATGGCTAGGTCGTCTGCCCATTTCCATGCGTTATCAAATTTCTCCTCTCTATTTCCTACAGTGGCTTGATACAAGTTGGGAAAGATGATTCTCCTTATTGGGAATAGCGTCACAAAACCGTACTTGTTTATGAAGCTAAGTGCCTCTTCTTCACTGTTTACTGTATCCTTGTCTATCGTTATTGTCGCCCTCAAACTTGCTTCTCTTAATGGAATGGAGACTAAATTACTAAATAACGTAATACGGGTAAGAGGCACCGCCTGGATAAAATTGACCCCGTATGGCAATTTTTTGTCCACATGCTGGGCAGCGCATGTCCTTTGTCAGATGCCACTTCACGATGTCGAAACTGAACCGTTTAATCAGCAACTCTCCACAGTCCGGACAATAAGTATTTTCGTAGCGGTGCCCTGGAACATTTCCCATGTACACATAGTTAAGGCCAACCTCACGCGACGCATCGCAGGCGTGTTCAAGCGTCTCCAATGGAGTTGATGAAATCTCGGTTACCTGATAGTTGGGATGAAACCTAAGCAGATGGAACACAGTGTCTTTCCCAAGGTTATCTCTTATCCACATAGCTAGCTCACGAATTGTCTCAATCGAATCTCCTATCTTCGGCACGACTAGGTTAGTGACTTCAATATGTATACCGCATTTCTTCATTTCCTTCAGGGATTCGTAAATCGGCTCCACGGATGGAACCGCTGCAAATTTCTTGTAGAATTCCGGGTCTCCCGCGCCCTTAAAATCCACTGTTACAGCATCTAGGACTGGAGCTATTAGCTGGACGGCTTCAGGAGTCATGTATCCGTTGGTCACAAACGTGTTGAAAAATCCTTCCTTATGAGCCAACATCGCCGTGTCGTACGCATACTCAAAGAAGATGGTTGGTTCAGTGTAGGTGTAGCTTATCCCTTGGCATCCATTATCCTTCGTGGCCTTCACAACTTCTTCTGGCGGGAAGTCGTATCCCTGAATTTTCTTTTCTTGGCTGATCACCCAGTTATCGCAGAAACGACAGCGGAAGTTGCATCCAACTGTGGCGACGGACATGACCTGCGAACCGGGATTAAAGTGGGAAAGAGGCTTTTTTGTTATCGGATCAACACATACGGAGCAAGCTTTGGCGTACACGAGCGAGTAGAGTTTCCCTTTCTCATTTTTCCTAACCAAACAGAACCCTACAGAGCCTTCAGCTATTATGCAACGCCTTCCGCAAAGGCTGCATCGCACCTTGTTTTCCGGCAACTCTTCGAAAAGCATGGCTTCTTTTGCCATCTTACTCCTTCTCCTCCTCCAACTGAATCCCATTTCCATTAAACCGTATTGTCAACGCCCTTGTTACGGCTTTGAAACCCCGCCTAGACCCGTTCAGCTCAACGAGGTTTGCTTCCCTAAGCTTGTTCATGTGGAACCAAATAGTCATGCGTGGCTCAGACATTATCTGTTGCAGCCTAGAAATCGTTAGCCTATTTGGATATGCCTTTATGAGCTCCTGCAGTATACGCATTCGGCTGGGAAGACTAAGAGCTTCGCATACCTTGTGGCCGTCTAATTCTTTTTCAGAATGCATTTCGCGAACTCTCATACTGTTATACTAGTATAAAGGCATAAATCTTTCCTCCTCAGAAAATGAGTTAAATTCTTATGCTATGTATATTCATCTAGTAAAATTAGAGATTAAGGTGGCTCAAGTTGAGTAAGACATCCCAGATTTCAGGATTCTACAAACTAAGCCCAAAAGAAAGAGTGCAAATTGTGAAAGATTTTGCTGGTTTAACAGATGAAGAGGCTCAAACTCTATTATCAACGGGTTCTCTAAAACTGGAGTTAGCCAACCGAATGATCGAGAACGTCGTGGGAGCATTCCCCCTACCCCTCGGAATCGCAGTGAACTTTCTGATCAATGGACGAGACTATTTGGTTCCAATGGCCATTGATGAGCCCTCCGTGGTGGCTGCAGCCAGCTACGCGGCGAAAATGGCGAGGGCAAAGGGTGGCTTCTTCACTAGCAGCACTAAGCCAATCATGATTGGACAAATCCAAGCGGTGAATATAAGTGACCCGTATGGGGCTAAGATGGCTATTCTGGCGGCAAAAGAGAAAATCCTCCAGAAGGCGAACGAGCAGGACCCTATGCTGGTTTCGGTTGGAGGGGGCGCCAAAGACTTAGACGTGAAGGTGATACAGGCTAATAGTGGCCCAATGGTCATCACCGAGCTTCACGTAGATTGCAGAGATGCAATGGGTGCGAATGCTGTCAACACTATGGCAGAGGCTGTTGCTCCGCTGATTGAGAGAATTACGCATGGTCGAGTGTATCTCAGAATTATTTCTAACCTGGCTACAAAACGGCTGGCAAGAGCTTGGACTGTCGTGGCGAAGGAGGAATTAGGCGGAGAAGAAGTCGTAGACGGCATTATAGAAGCTTACAACTTCGCCGCCGCTGACCCTTACCGCGCTACAACACACAACAAAGGCATACTCAACGGCATAATCGGCGTCGTAATAGCCACATGCAACGACCACCGCGCTGTAGAGGCGGGAGCCCACGCCTACGCGGCAAGATCAGGCCAATACAGTTCGCTAACAGTTTGGGAGAAGAACAAAGACGGAGATCTCGTAGGCTCAATTGAACTGCCCATGGCTGTGGGAACCGTTGGAGGCGCCACAAGAGTGCACCCCGTGGCTAAAATAGCATTGAAGATTCTAGGTGTAAAAACCGCCAATGAGCTAGCTGAAGTTTTATCAGCCGTGGGGCTGGCACAGAACCTTGGTGCATTGAGAGCGTTGGCTCATGAGGGTATCCAGAGGGGCCACATGGCGCTGCACGCTCGAAACGTGGCGATTATGGCTGGAGCATCTGGGGAATTGATCGACCTAATAGTTGAAAAGATGGTTGAAGAACGGAAAGTAAGGTTAGACAGAGCCAAAGAATTAGTTGAAAAATTCGGGAAAATGAAGTGAGACTAACTCCAATTAATTGTCTCACTGTTTCTTTTCTATTGGGTTTTTGTGGTCTTCCATGGAAGATTCTCCATTTTTAAACCTAACTTAGATGTTAGAAAGCGGATGAGTAAAAAGGTGAGTACTGTAACAACTGCCCAGATTAGGCCTTCTATTCCGAAACGAACTTCGGGACTTAATCTTTCATAGTCGAAACTGAACCCGTAAGCGAGGGGTTGTATATCCAAGAAAGCATGTAGGAAGATTGGGCCAGTCAGTACACCGCTTAGGTAATAGAGATAGCCCAGTATAGAGCCACTTATGAAGACTCCTAACAGATGGAAAAACATCATCCAAACATCATATCTCCAAATAAGTATATCTATGGGAACATGTGCCAACGCGAAAAGCATCGAACAGAAAACTATCGAGAATCTTGGACCAAAGTGTTCCAGTAAACGCGTTTGAAAGTATCCTCTAGTCTCTATTTCCTCAGAGGGACCGACGACGAAAAGGAAAGTCAGGGGCATCAGAAAAATTGAAATCAAGCCTAAGTTCTCAGGGTTCATAGTGAATGTTATTGGACCAGCTCCTAATGGAACGAACAGAACGTATGCAAGGCAAGCAAATGCAATGCTATTAAATAGTGAGAGAAAAACCCCAAAGAATGCGTTTCTAACGAATCTTTGCCTAGATAAACCTATTGACCCTATTCTTCTTTTCTCAACGTAGCGAACGATGAACAGTATTGGTAACAACGCTAGTAACGGTTGAAAAACAATCTGCGTCAGAAAGAACATTGTCAAATTCATCTCACCGTCACAAATGATCAAGTTTACTGACCATAGTCGATAGAGAGTCCAAATCCCCGTTAATATCAGAAAAACTCCAACGATCTTCAAAAAAGCTCTCAGCTTTTCACTCAAAGGTTTCAGCCTCATAGGCATGATAGTTTTTAGAGGATTACAGCTGAATTGGAAGTTATCTTTTTCGCTAAGTTGTGAAGTTAGGAAGTAAACTGGAAAACCATGTTCTTAGAACGATAGTTATAACTCTGTGTACAATACTATTTTCTCCACGTGAACACATATTGATAGTAATTCCAGGTCCAGCGTCCGTAGAACTAGGTCGAAAGATCGCGGACATGCTGAATATAGAGGTTGTTCCAGTAGAGTTCAAGCGTTTCCCCGATGGAGAATCTTACATTAGATTTGACGGAAACGTAGAGAATGAGGACATTGTTATTGTACAGACGACAAGTCCTCCTCAGAATGAACGTTTAATTCAACTCTTTATTATGGCGGATAATGCGAAGGATCAGAAGGCAAAGAGCATTACCGCGGTTGTTCCATATTTTGCGTATGCCAGACAGGATAAGCGCTTCAGGTCCGGTGAAGCCTTCAGCGTAAAAACGTTGATGAAGCTTTTGGAAAAGTGCGGTGTAAACAGAATAGTCACCGTAAACTCTCATAACCCCAGAATCCTAAAAACCTTCAAAATGCAGATTGATGATCTATCAGCCATCAGTCTCCTAGCTGAGTATTTTAAGAAAAAAGGCTTTGACAAAGCGTTTTCGCTGTCGCTTGGCAAAAAAGCATTAGATACAGCGGTGCAGGCAAACAAGATCTTGGAAGGTGGATACGGATGTATCTCAACTCACAGAAATCGAATAACTGGAAAAGTTGCAATTGAGAAAGAATCTTTGCCGGTGAGGAATCGAAACGTAATCATATTTGATGACATCGTCAGCAGCGGCGGGACAATGATTAAGGCTGTCAAGCTGGTTAAGGCTGAAGGGGCTGACAAAGTGTTTGCAGCGTGTGTGCATTCTCTTCTCATCGGAGACTCGAAAGACAGAATTCTGAAAAGCGGTGCTGATGAAATAGTGGGCACAGACTGCGTCCCCAGCCCTGTTAGTGTTGTCTCGGTTGCTCCATTAATCGCGAAGGCTCTGGCTAAAAGAGGAGTCTAAGCGTGGCTAGGCTTTTCTTTTTACTTTCAGGCGAACACCCAACCCTACCTCAAGCCGAACTTCAATCGATTTTGAAGGCGGAAGACTATGAATACCGAATTTTGGAGAAATTGGATCAAGTTCTTCGTATAGAAGCGAGTTTAGACAGCGTGGGATCAGTTAGATCAAGGTCGGCTATGACCCGAGTTTGCGGTTTGGAGCTATTAAATTGTCATGCTACTATTGCCAACATCAAAAATAGGATGAGCTCCGCCTCTTTAGATGATATAATTGAACTAGACGAAGCTTTTGTTGTTCGAGTAAGAAGAGTCAGAGGAAGCGGTTCACCTGCTACTAGAGTGGAACTAGAACGAAAACTCGGTGAGCTAATTCTAAGCAAAGTCAAAGGTACTAGAGTAAGCTTGAAGAAGCCTCAAAAGACCTTTTTCGGAATTTTAACAGAAAATCGATTTATTTTCGGACTAAAAATAGCTGATATCTTACCGAAGCCTTTTGTCGCGAGAGGACCCCGAAAACGACCTTTTTTCCATCCTTCAGCCATGCCTGCAAAGCTTGCAAGGTGTATGGTGAACTTAGCTCAGCCGAAGGCAGGAGAGTTGGTGCTTGACCCTTTCTGCGGAACGGCCACAATGCTTGTGGAAGCAGGATTGATAGGGTGCCGTGTGATCGGTTTTGATGTGCAACCACGCATGGTGAAAGGGAGTCTCCAAAACCTCCTTTACTACGGTGTGCAACCGGAGGGGATGGTGGTTGCAGACGCTAGGCACTTTCCAATAGCCAAGACTGATTGCGTCGTCACAGATCCTCCTTATGGCAAATTGGCAACAACGCTTGGATGGAACACTCGGCAGATTGTTGAGGATACGCTGTCAATGATAGATGGCAAACTTCCGGAGGGGCGGCGAATCTGTATGGCCTCTCCCAAGTCAATAAAGATAGGCGAAATCGGTGAACAACTAGGTTTTAAGCAGGTAGAGTCTCATTTTGTGTATGTACATAGAAGTTTAACAAGAGAGATAGTCGTCTTTGAGAGGACTTGAAATGAGCTTGCGTGTTGTCTTTCTCGGAACCGCGGGAAGCATTCCAACGTCTCAGAGAAGCCTGCCAGCCATTTCTGTTCAACGAAAAGGTGAACTCCTATTGTTTGACTGCGGCGAAGGCGTTCAAAGACAGATGATTAAAGCTAAGGTGAGTTTTCATCGAAAAATGAAAGTTTTCATTACGCATATGCATGGAGACCATGTACTTGGTTTGCCTGGGCTTCTTCAAACCATGTCCTTGTTGGATAGGGAAAAGAAGCTGGAGATTTATGGGCCTCCTGGGATTAAAGCATTTGTAGAAGGGATTAAGCAGACTGTTCAGTTTGTGCTCACTTTTCCCATAGAAATTTCTGAGATTGAGGACGCTGGCGTGGTCTGTGCGGAGAAAGAATACGAGGTGGATACAATTTGGGCGGAACATGTTATTCCAAGTCTGGCCTATGCGCTGGTGGAGAAACCTCGACCGGGAAAATTCCATCCAAAGAAGGCGAAATCTTTACGGGTTCCAGAAGGACCTCTATGGTCAGAACTACAGCATGGTTCAGCAGTCAAGCTTCCAAATGGACGAATTGTCAAGCCTGAAGAAGTGTTGGGTTCTCCACGCCCGGGAAGGAAAGTCGTCTATACAGGGGACACCAAGCTTCTGAATAGTATCATAAAGTTCGCTGAAGGCGCGGACTTGCTGGTTCATGATGCCACATTTGATGATGAATTGTGGGAGAAAGCTGAAGAGGACGGGCACTCTACTCCCAGTCAAGCAGCGGAGGTTGCGAAAAAGGCGAAGGTCAAGTGGCTGGTATTGACTCATATTAGTGCGCGATACAAGACAGTTGACATTTTGCTTGAACAAGCGAAGAAGACGTTCCCTCGCGTAGATGTGGCTGAAGACTTTATGAAGATTGACCTTCCTCTTTTAGATGCTTAGGTGAAGAGTCTCTGTAGTTTTTGAAGACTTTCTTCTACATGTTCTACCGATTCTAAGATGATAAGTCCGTTGTATTTGGCTTTCTTAAGCGCCTTCGCGACACTATTCCAGTCTATGGTTCCGTATCCTATTCCAAGATGCCGGTCACCAGCTCCATCGTTGTCACTTGCATGTATATGGACGATCTTATCAGAAAAACGTGCGATGAAATCCTGAATCTGACGGTTGATGTTCGCGTGGCCTACATCAAACACTAGTCCTATGTCTTCGTCGAGTTCTTTGTAGAAACGTGAAAAGTCCTGCACACTCTTCATCAGAAACGGATGTGGCTCAGGAACATTCTCAATCGCTATTTCCACGCCGTGCTTCTTGGCAACTCTTAACAACGTGTGCACAGAATCCAAGTTCAGTCGCCATTCTAATCCAGGATAGAAGGGGCTGACCGCCGTCTTTAAGCCGGGATGAAAAACCCATGGTCTGCAACCTAGTTGAGATGCGTAGAAAATGGATTTTTCTTGTCGCTTCAAAATTGCCCGTCGTAAAACTGGATTAGGAGAAGCTATGTTGATGTCTGCAAATGGCGAGTGAAGCGACAGCTCAAGGCCACAGGACTGAATTAGCTTCTTCAGAGCTTTTACTCGTCTGCCGTTAAGCGTGTGCAAGCCCTCGTCAAGGAGTTCTACGTGAGATACGTCAATGGTTTCAAGGCGTTTCATGAGAGAGAAGAAGGGGGCTTCAAGGCAGAAGAGCATGGATAGGCCGATTCTTGCTTTGGACAATGGAATCACTTGTCGATTATCTCTGTTTGCGTTCGGTTGTCTTTGGGGCCAACCATTTAATGAGTTCTTGCGGACTATCACAGCGGATTTGAACCTTGATTGGTCCCAAAGGCGATTCTCCCACAGGCTCAGAGAATGAGATGTGCCCCGCATACGCAACTTGCTTGTTCAAGTAGAAGACTACGGATTTCTTGCCTAGCCCTTCAAAAAACACGCCACGTGCAGCATCACGAATCCTCTCCCTGCGAAGCAAATCATGAAGCGTTGTAAGTGCATCGATGCCCTTGGCTTCTCCGACGAGCAGACTACCCCGTTTTTCAGGTGTAACCGTGGACTCTATGTTTCCAAAGATGTTTTCTACCGCCTTCTTCACCTTTTCCAAATCCTCGGTAGGATTGATTTTGATCTCAATGTGAACGTCTATTTCATCCACTTCTCTATCACACTCTCCAAAACTTTGCGTACTCTTCTTTTAAGTTGCACCCTCGTTTCCTCGTTTATGAGCATGTAATCCGCAGTGGCTATGACATCTCCTAACCCGACGCTGAGCTCCCTTAAATCGCGTTCTANGAAGGTTTTCCAGCTCTTTGGGGCATCGCTTCGCTTCCTTTGAAAGAGACGTTGAAACCTTNTTTCAGGCGATGCATGAATTGCAATAAGAAAGAAGTTCGGAAAGCTTTTCTTGAACTCGTTTACCTCACGCAAGCTTCGAATCCCATCAACCACAACAACCTTTTCTTCTGCTCTTTCAATTTTTAAGGCACATCGTCTGGCTACTACGGCCTGACCCTCCTCTTCTCTCAACTTGAGCATGAGTTGTCCGAGGTTTTCAGGCGTGGGCTTCAGTTTCCTTTGCTTAGCCTCTTCACGTATCTCGTCTCCCATCACAACCATTGAATAACCCATTTCTTGAGCAATCTCTTTGACCGTTGCCTTCCCAGAGCCCGGCATGCCAGCTACGCCTACAACAATTTTCTCCTTCATGCCACATCATACTCGCGTGTTGTAAATGTATCCATGTGCTTGACTTAAAACCTTTAAACGCAACAGAATCAATAGACTTACGAGAATTGGCAGGAGTGAGTTGTCATGTCAGAGATGATTCGAAGCTTCATCGCGTTTGACATTGACAGCGAGTCGTTGCTGAGAAAGTTTTCAGAAGCTCAAGGCATCCTCATTAATACGGGCGCAAGTTTGAAGCTTGTTCAACCACGAAACATACATATAACTATGCGATTCCTCGGAAACGTATCCATCAGCATGATTGACTCGATTAATGAAGAAATGGACAAGGTTTCGTTTACTCCGTTTGATGTGGAAATTAAAGGCTTAGGCGCGTTTCCCAGTTTAGAATACACACGGGTTGTTTGGGCTGGAATCCGAAAAGGCACAGACGAGCTTACAGATGTTTCCAGCCAGTTGGAACCACGCCTCCAGAAACTAGGTTTTAGACCAGACCCAAAGGGATTCAGTCCTCACCTAACAATTGCACGCGTGAAAACAGGAAGAAATAAGGCTGAGCTCGCCCGATGCATTGAGGAGTTGGTAGACTTCGAGTTCGGCGTTGTTAGGGCTAACTGCTTGAAGCTGAAAAAGAGTGTTTTGACGCCAAAAGGACCGATCTACTCGACCTTAAGAGAAGTCTGCCATTGAAGCGCAGAAAACGGTTTCATCGGTGATATCATTTGGGCTTGACTCTTGAAGAATTATGTGCAGATGTTTTGAAGAAGGTTACTCCAGGTAGCGAAAGAAGGAAGCATGTTCTCGAGTTAGCAGACAGGCTAGTAAACAAGGTAACAACTGCGGCTAGAGAAGCTGATATAGATGCTAAGGTGAGGGTAGAGGGATCAGTTGCAAAAGACACGTGGCTGAGCGAAGAGCCAGACATAGACATTTTCATGCGGGTTCCAACCGCTCTATCACGCGAATCGTTCGGAACCACATGCCTAAAAATCGCTAGAAAAGCCACTGAGGGCTTCAAACAGATTGAAAGATTCGCTGAGCATCCTTACCTTGAGTCTGTAGTCGACAAGGTGCGAGTAAACATCGTCCCGTGTTATCAAGTCAAGCCGGGAGGGTGGATCAGCGCCACCGATAGAACTCCGTTTCACACGGATTATGTGAAACCTCTCTTGGATGAAAAAACACGTGGAGAGGTCAGGCTGCTAAAGAAATTCATGAAGGGCATCGGCGTTTACGGCGCCGAAATAAGGGTCGGCGGGTTCAGCGGATACCTCTGCGAGCTTCTTACCCTAAACTACGGATCGTTCATAGAAGTCTTGAAGGTTGCGGCGGATTGGAAGGAAAAAGGAATCATTGATTATGAAGGGTACTACAAGGGAAGAGAAAGAGAGGCAAGAAGGATTTTCGAAGAACCGCTTGTTCTGGTGGACCCGGTAGATAAGGGAAGAAATGTGGCAGCAGCTGTGAGAAAGGAACGGTTGGATGAGCTTGTTGTTGCGTCGAGGGCGTTTCTTCAAAGTCCCAGCATGAAATTCTTTTATCCAGAAGATGTCGAATCCCTGAACACTAAAGAGTTAATCACTGCCTTAGAAGCTCGTGGATCAACCGTCGTTTTTGTAAAATTCGTAAAAGTGAAAGCAGTATCAGACATTTTGTGGGGCCAACTCTACAAATCTCAACGATCACTACGTAAAATGCTACAACAATACGATTTCAATGTTGTTCGTGATGTCGCTTGGAGCGATGAAGAAAACCTTAACCTGTTTATCTTCGAGATGGAACAACGCGTCCTTCCGCTTGTGAGGAAACATTTGGGGCCTCCAATCAGGAAAAGGGCAGAGTGTGAGAGGTTTTTGCAGAAACATGTTGGAGCATCGCGAACAATCTCTGGACCATACGTAGAAGCGGGTCGCTGGATAGTAGAAACAGAAAGAAATTATGCAGATGTGGTAAAATTGTTCGCCGAGAAATTGAAGGACGGCGGAAGACGTGTTGGCGTAGCTTACCTGATTTCTCAGACTATTCCAATTAGTCTCGAAGTTCTGGTGAATGAAGAGGTTATAAAACTGTATTCATCTAATCCCGAATTCGCGAAGTTTCTAACGGAATATTTAGAAGGAAAGCCTAGGTGGCTTTGAAACTTGAAGGCTTCTCGTGCATTTTCTTCATTGGTGGGGTCGCGGGGATTTGAACCCCGGACCTCGCACGCCCCAGGCGCGAATCTTGGACCATGCTAGACCACGACCCCACAGGGATAGACCACAACCTCTACTTACACATCAATTTTTTGTTAGTTGCCTTTCTAAGCTTTATGAAGTTTGCATGCATCCGAGACATTTTCGAAGTTTTCCCGCGTACGCCCTTGCTTATAGTTCCTCAAGGTCTCTATCAGTTGTGCTCTGTCGATTTTGCCGAGTTTCTTCTTAATTATCTTTGCGATATGGCTTCCTAAGAAGANATANTGACAGATTGAAGTTAGGTTGGAGACTCTTCGGTTGACGCTGGCGGTTTCGAAATCCACTATGTAAGGTTCGTCGTTCACGTCTATTAGAATGTGTTTTGGAGCTGTGCTCAGCTCTCCATGATCTATGCCTTCTTCATCAAGCCTCCAGCACTGCTCTAAGACATCCTGCAAGACCTGTCGAATCCTAGCTCTCGTTCCCTTTCCACTTGACGTTTCAACCCACTTTGGAAGCAACGTTCCTTCAATAAACTCCATTAGAAGGAAGTTTTCTGTTACATCAAGCAGATTTGGACCAACCTCGACAGCGTTTGCTTTTCTCAACATCTCCGCTTCATGTTGCATGCCAGCTCTATCTGCGTCTATTCTGCGGATTTTCAGTGCAGCTTTTCCTCTGTCTGTGTGAGCCGTGACTACTATGCCTACGCAGCCCTTACCTAAAACTGACACGTTGAAAGCTGTTTTTCCTCCAGAGAACTCTAGTGTCTTAATGCCGAGCCTCTTCAACTCCTCAAGACGCCTTCTTAATTCCTTCAAATCATATTTTGGATAACATAAGACCCGAGCATATTTCTCCTCATTAAGTTGCTCCAGAGGAATTTGTTCGTCTTGATGCAACAACGCTTTTCAGTTTAATGATGAGGTTTCAGAGAGATAAAGGATACTAGAAATTGCTGTTGAAGTAGTTCAGCGATTCAGAGTAATGATACAAAAAATAACTGCTCATCTGTCGAGTTTCACATCTTCTAATCACACATGGATAAAGATATCAAGTTCTTACATGAGTATAGTTGAAATGAATCTCCAATTGTTCTCTAACAGATTGTCCATATATTACTCTAAGATACATCACCGTAAGATATTTGCAAAAAATATATATAGAAATTATGATCCAAACTCTGTTCCCTATGAAGGGGTGCGTGTATAGAAAAATCTCTCCTTTCTCTTTCAGGGCTTATTTTTCAAGCCTAACACGCATTCCCTGAGTCCCTTTTCTCATTTCTAGAATTTCAAGTTTATGGAGGAATCTTCTATATCTGATTGCTTCTAGGTTACATCTGAAAGCGTGATTACCTTGGTGAGGTGTGGGATACGTCACAACTTATGCAAGAGGTCAAAGGCGTAGTTCGAAAGTATTATGAACCCGAGAAAGAAAAGAAATACGAAGACTATGAGGTTAACCATACCGCTTATAACGTTGCTTTCAGATTTTGGTGCAAAAGACCCATACGTGGCGGAAATGAAGGCAGTGGTGCTTTCTATCTGCCCCGAGGCACGCATCACAGACATAAGCCATCAGATTGAGAAGTTCAACATACGCATGGGCGCTTTTGTGCTCGCTTCTGCGGCGCCATATTTTCCGGCGGGCACTGTTCATGTGGCTGTTGTAGATCCTGGAGTTGGAACCAAGCGGCGTCCGCTCATTGTTGAAACTAAACGTTGTTTCTACGTGGGGCCAGATAACGGTCTCCTCATGCTTTCTGCTCAGAAAGAAGGAATAAACCATGTTTATAACATTAGCAACCCGCACTACATGCTTCCAACGATTTCAAGGATTTTTCATGGTAGGGACATTTTCGCTCCAGCAGCCGCACATCTCGCTAAAGGATGTGTTCCCTCCAAGTTTGGCCAGGAAGTCCATGACTATTTGACTCCTAGATTTGCGAAACCGCGTATGAGAAAAGGTGTGTTGTTTGGAGAGGTTCTCCACATAGATGATTTTGGCAACGTAGTCAGCAACATCTCAACAAAGGACCTTGAAAAAGCGGGTATAAAAGAGAACTGNCTACTTGAC
>JGI2171J19970_10001101_pt1 | contig 14944 bp, 12 predicted proteins | sample DeeMarSWOR324_28_FD_19970 | JGI IMG/M metagenome (IMG submission 19970) | reverse complement strand
CTCTGGCATCCTCTCTCATCTTTTCAGCTTGTCTTTGAGAATTTTTGATCTTATCGGCTAATAGTTGTTCTGCCTCTGCCTTAGCTTTCTCTATTATGCGAATCGCTTCTCTTTTGGAATTCTCTATCCTTGCTTTTACCTCAGTTTCGGCCTTTTTTATCTTATGTAGGGATTCTAAAATCATGCTAAACCTCTAATGCTAATTAAAAATTGTATAAAGGAGAGATATTGCAGCTATTTCAAAACAGAGAGGCCTTCAGTTTTTTTTTGGGATACGCCGCGATCGTTATTTGTCTCTTCTTTTAGATCTTTCATTTTGCAGTTACCCTCAAAAATAACCCCTTCTTCTAAGACAAGTTTTGGAGTCTTAATGTTGCCAAAGAGTTTACCTGGGACAGTTATTTCGATCTTCTTTTCTGCAAATATATCACCATGAATCTCTCCGCTTATTATTATATCAGCAACATGAATCTTTGAGTTAATTACTGCGCTTTCCCCTACTATCAAAGTCCCATTTGAAAAAATCTCTCCAGAAATTTTTCCATCTACCCTGACAGCACCGGTAAAGGAAAATTTACCCTCAAATTCTGTGTCCCTGCCTAAGAAAGCGTTAATCTCATCTTTTGATTTTTTCATCGCTTACTTACCCCTTCCATTTATTTACCAGCGGCTTAATACCATGCTCTTATAGACGATTGCAAGAAAAATTGTATTGCTAAATGAGGTTAATTTTAAAAAGATTTATTAAAGCCTCGGCCTTGTCTATTTGTCATTCCTGAAACATAAACCTCCTCATGCTTATATTCATTACCAAACCCATAGCAGCCATAGTGGAAATTACCGATGATCCACCATAGCTAAACAAGACTAATGGTATCCCAACTACAGGGAGGAGACCGATTGCCATGCTGACATTTATAATGAGGTGCCAGAAAACCGATGCAGCAATACCAACAACGATTAGGGTGCCGAATTTATCTTTGCTGTTTTTTGCTATGTTGAGGCACCATAATATTAAAAATAGATAGACAAGCAAAAGCATGGCTGAGCCTACAAATCCCCACTCCTCTGCTAAAACAGAAAACGGAAAATCGGTATGTTGTTGGGGAAGAAAATGTAGCCTCGTCTGAGTCCCTTTAAGAAAACCTTTCCCCCAAAAGAGGCCTGAACCAATAGCAATCTTGGATTGGGTAACATGATATGCGGCACCCAAGGGATCCAAATCAGGCCTTAAAAATGTTATTATCCGTTTCTTCTGGTATTCCTGAAGCGTGATCCAGAAAAATGGTGCTGAAAGAAAAGCGATGGATAAAAAAATCACTATTGATTTCCAATTAACATTAACAAAAATAATAATCGAGAAGGAGATTATGAGTAACATCAGTGCCGTTCCCAAGTCAGGTTGATAAATGATCATTATGAAAGGAATGGCAATTAAAATTAATGGTCTCAACAAATCTCTAAGTCTGTAATTTTCAGTTCTTTCCAAGTCTGAAAAATATTTAGCGAGAACAATAATAATGGATATTTTGACCATCTCAGAAGGTTGGATAGAAAAATAACCTAAACTCAACCAGCGTTGAGAGCCATATGTAACTTTACCCGACTTTAGAACGGCCACCAGAAAAATAAGGGAAATAAAAAATAACGGATGCGCAAGTCTATCTAAAACATGATAGTCAAAAGTTGTCATTAATAGCAGAATAAAAAACCCTATAATATACCAAAGAATCTGTTTAAAATAAACATGGCCTCCTCCCATAGATCCGATCGAATGGGTAGCGCTATAAAGATTAATAACGCTTAGTGCTCCTATAAATATCAATATAGCTAAGAGTATCCAGTCAAAGTTGTTTATCAATCGACGATCAAACATGCTCGTCTCCCGCTTCTCACTTCTTGTTTTGTTAGCAAAAAAATGGGCACCTATAACGGTCTCACTGTCTCGAAATAACACTCGAGTATCTTTTTTGCAATCGGGGCCGCTACACTCCCTCCAGTACCACTATGCTCTATAAGGACAGCTAATGCTATCGCCGGGTTTTCAGCAGGCGCAACAGCCACAAACCATGCATGGTCTCTAAATTTATACGGAATGTCCCTTTCCTTCGCTAACTCCCTTTCCTCGGGCAAAGCAATTACCTGAGCAGTGCCAGTTTTGCCGGCAACCCTTATCTTATCAAGCCTTGCCCTTGCTCCCGTTCCACGGGGCTCGTTCACAGCCCCAACTAAGGTCTTTTTTATCAACTCCATATTTTCTTTTTTTATGCTCCATCGACGTAATGAATTTGGTTTAAATTTAAAAATTCTTTCCTTGTTCTCTTTCTCTATCCATTTGGTTACCTGTGGTTTAAACAGAACACCCCCATTAAAAAGGGCTGATACAAATCTGACCATTTGGATAGGCGTTACGAGAGCAAAGCTTTGTCCAACTGCCACGGACAATGTCTCCCCTTCCTGCCACGGAACATGCCATCGTCTTAGCTTCCAGGCCCTATTTGGAATAAGCCCTTCCTTTTCGTCTCCTAATTGGAGGTTTGTTTTAGAGCCAAAACCAAGGCTCTTGGCATATCTTGCGATAGTATCTATCCCTATCTTCTGACCCATTTTATAAAAGTAGACATCGCATGATTCAACTAATGCCCTGCGTAAATCAACATAGCCATGTCCTTCCTCTTTCCAATCACGATATATCCTTCCCTTGAAGCTATAGCTTCCTCCACAAAAGATTTTTTCGTCGGGGTCAATAACTCCTTCTTCTAATCCTGCTATGGCTACGACTATCTTGAAAAGAGAACCTGGTGGATACTGTCCTGAGATTACCCTATTTTGTAGTGGAAAGCCAAGATTAGAAACCAATCTTTTCCATCCCTTCTCGTCCATCACTGTGGCAAAGTCATTAGGATTAAAGCTTGGTCTACTTGCCATAGTCAATACCTCTCCAGTCATTGGATTCATGGCAACAATAGCGCCTGCTCTGTTCTCGAGGGAATGTTCTGCCAACATTTGAAGATCTTTGTCTATTGTGAGATATATATTAAATCCTGGCTCTGCCGCCTTTTGGTATAATACCCGTAATCTTTTGCCAGATGCATCTACCTCAACCTGTTGTCCTCCCCTAACACCATTTAAATATCCTTGCCATTTTTTTTCTACGCCGAATTTGCCCACAAAATCACCGATCTTGTTCCTTTTATATCCTTCCTTATTAAGCTGTTCTTTGTCAATTTCCCCAAGGTAGCCGATGAGATGGGCAGCAAGAGGACCATATATATAATGCCTTTTTGGCTTTACTTCGATAATTACGCCTGGCATGTGAAAAATATTAGTTTCTATTCTGGCTAACTCATCTCTCGTGAGGCCCTTTTTTATGTAAACAGAATTAAATGGGTTCTGCCGTAAGCCCTCATTTATCTTTTTTTTAGCAGACAGGCCATCGATTTCTATCAATCTACTGATATCATCTATTAACCCATCAAGATTTTTAATATCCTCTGGGATCACGCCTACGGCAAAGGATGCTCTGTTATCGACTAAAAGCTCACCGTTTCTGTCAAAAACCATTCCTCTCACAGGTAAAATATCTCTTAAATCTATTCTGTTGCTCTCTGATTTTTTCCTATATTGTGCCCCGCTAATGATTTGTAAAAACCACAATCGTACGAACAAAACACCAACCACAATAAGGACAAAGAGGGTCAACGTTTTTAGTCTTTTCTGATATATTTCGGCTTCTATAGGATTAATTTTTGAACGCCATATCATGAATTATCCCTCAAAAATGGCTATAAATATGCTAGGGATCTTTTTTGGGCGTGATCCTGGCTCTCTTGTCCTCTTAGCAAATCTAGGAAATAAAATAAAAATGGGGTAATCAGGCTTGTTATTACAATGGAAACTGATAATAAAACAAAAGGAATCAAGCCAATAAATTGCCTGATAGGGAGAAATCTCACTATAATTAGGAGAAAAGACAACTTAGCCAAAAGAAAAAAGACCACCAATAACATTGAGGTCTTGATATTGTTGAGATCCAAAAATCGTCGACAATGATTAACTCCAAGAAGAATAGCAGAATAGGTAAAAGCAAATAAACCGAGCTGACATGGAGCAAATATATCTGTCAATAGCCCCATAAAAAAAGCGAGGCAGCTCGCCTTATAATTTTGATCTCTTGCGACGAGATATATCAGGAAGATAGGGATTATATCAAGATCTAACCATTCGATCCTTAAAAGATGGTTTATGCTTCCCCTTAAAATTACAAAAAAACCACATGTCAACCAAATTAAAGGATAGAAAAATATCCTGTCTTCTTTCCATAACGTAAAAAATTTACTAATCTTCAATCCAATACCTTTGTGCTTCAATCTGCAAATACGGCGACGTATTTGACAGCCTATTTTAGCAATGTTGCGCACTGAACATTAAGTCCTGAGCAAATAAGTTCGTCATCGAACTTATGAATCGAAGGACTTAGTGTCGTGCATTGTACATTGCCGATTTTCTTGCGAACAGGGTTTAGAGCTTTCTTCTAAAATGGGTCCGCTCCTTAAATCGTCAATCATTCATTTGTGCCCCAGGCACAAAACCTGATCTTAAAATTACGAGAACCTCTTCCAATTTTGAGAAATCTACAGCTGAAACTACCATGACATCCTTGAATAGCTTATCAGGAGAATCCTTTATCTTTTTAACTGTACCCAGGTAAAGACCCTTGGGAAATGCTCTCCCCAATCCTGAGGTTACAATTGCGTCACCTGTTTCTATATCACATGCCTTTATTACATAATCAAAAGAGCATTCACTTAATCCTCTTCCTTTAAGCATGCCTCTGCATCTTGATCTCTGAACCAATCCATCAACAGCACTGTTTTGATCTGTAACCAATAATACCTGTGCGTAATTAGGTGAGACAGAAACTGTCCTTCCCACAACTCCTTTTGAATTAACCACCGGCATGTTTATCTTAAGACCATCGTTTTCCCCTCTCCCAATAATTATGGATTTAAACAATACGCTTGAATCCCATCCAATCACCCTCGCTGGCAAAAAGGTCTCTTCGGTGTTTTCTTGAAATTTAAGGAGTTGTTGCAGGCGCTGGTTAGTCAAAAATAGTTCTTGATATCTGCTGTTTTCTATCTCGAGGAGGTTTATCTTTTTGTTGAGGCGCAAGTTTTCTTGACGTGTCTCGACCAAGAAAAAATAATTCTTCCATATATCCCTTGCTGTGTATATTGTACCGATAAAAATTTTTTGAAAGGGGGCAGTAATTTCAATCGCAAGCTTTTCTGCAGGATTCCATTCTTGTCCCCTTCCAATGCTGAGAGATAACAGGATTAGGGATAAAAGAATAAAAATATATGAAATCCATTTTGCCCTATGCTCTAAAAAAATGGTCAATTATTGTAAACCTAACCGTTTTGATTATTTGACTGTGACCTCTCTTAAAATCGACAGATTATCCAAGACCTTTCCTGCCCCTATAACAACTGTGGTGAGTGGATCATCCGTGATAGTTATTGGCAGACGTGTCTCCTCGCGAAGCAAGACATCAATATTTTTTAATAGTGCACCGCCTCCAGTTAACACGATTCCTTTATCTACCACATCAGCAGATAGTTCAGGTGGAGTCTGCTCTAAAGCAATTCTTACTGTTTCAATAATTGCATCTACCTGTTCAGATATCGCCTTCCTAACCTCGTCAGAATCTATAGTGAGTATCTTTGGTATGCCCGTAACAAGATCTCTGCCCTTCACTTCTATACACTCCGCTTCTTCGGTCGGATACGCATTTCCAACAGTGACTTTGATTAATTCCGCTGTCTGAAGACCAATCAAAAGATTATATTTTCTTTTGATNTGCTGCAGGATAGCCTCGTCCATCTTATCACCAGCCACTCTTACTGAACGTGAATAGACAGTCCCTGCCAAGGAAATAACAGCCACTTCCGTAGTCCCTGCCCCTATATCAACAACTAAATTGCTCGTTGGCTCAGTTATGGGTAAATCCGCCCCCAGTGCCGCAGCCATAGGTTCCTCAATCAAAAAAACTTCTCTGGCACCAGCAGACTCTGCAGATTCACGGACTGCCCTCTTTTCGACCTGAGTTATGCCCGACGGAATAGATATAATTATCCTGGGCCTCACAAGAGATCTTCTATTATGAACTCTTCTAATAAAATATCTGAGCATGGTTTCGGTGATATCAAAGTCGGCAATGACCCCATCTTTCATTGGTCTGGTTGCTACAATATCTCCGGGTGTCCGCCCCAGCATTATTTTTGCCTCTTTTCCTACTGCTAATATCTTGTTTCCTCCCCGGTCTCCCTTTCTTATCGCTACTACAGAAGGCTCATTTAAGACTATTCCTTTGCCCTTTACGTACACCAATGTGTTGGCAGTACCCAAGTCGATGGCAAGATCGTTGGAGAATAAACCGAGTATAGGGTCTAATAGCATTGAGTCTCCTTTCCATAATGTTAGTTTCTAACCTACTATACATAATTAATTTTACAAGATTTATCAAATATAAAATATTACCATATACAATATTACATGTCTCTTTTATCTTGACAACTTACATAACCTATGATTATTAAAGTGATCAATTTTTTAATGAAGGCACATTAATTTATGAAACGAACATTTCAGCCAAGCAACATAAAGAGATCTCGTACGCACGGTTTTCGAGCCAGAATGAGCAGTAAAGGTGGCAGAAATGTGATAAAGAGAAGGAGGGCAAAAGGCCGAAAAAGACTATCTGTGTGACTATCATGCGTAGCAGTATTTTATAATGGTTAGGTTTTGCCCATATTTTAGCGACAAGCTTTTGAGATGGGATTATTTTCTTTTAAACGAGAGGAAAGAATATTAAAAAAGAAAGAGTTCATTTCTTTAAAGCTTCACGGGAGACGATATTATACAAAAAATTTTGTTGTTATTATAAGAGAAAATAGGGGGGGTATTACCAGATTAGGTATAACGGTCAGCAAAAGGATTGGAAATTCAGTAAAAAGAAACAGGATTAAGCGATTGATAAGAGAATTCTTTAGGCTCAACAAACAACAGATTCCAAAAGGATATGATCTTATAATTACTGCTTTAAAAGGAAATAATACGTTCGACTTTTTCAAGGTTCAAGAGGAGTTAGGAAACTTACTGCTAAAAAATGATGGTCCTTTCTTTTAAGCCTCGAGCTTACATAATTTTACTAATTAAACTTTATCAGGTATTAGTATCACCATTTATGCCATCCTCTTGCCGCTTTATGCCTACCTGTTCTGCCTACGCCTCTCTTGCCATTGATAAATACGGTATAATAAAAGGAGGGTTCCTCGCTTTAATGAGGATCCTTAAATGCCACCCCTTTCATCCGGGGGGCTATGATCCTCTCAAGTAAGCCCAGTTAAAATTATAGGTGGAACTTTATGCCCCGTGTGAAGGACAAATCTCCTCTAGGCGTATCTCCTGAAAGCGTCCTCACCCATACACATTCTAACTGGGTAAACATCTATCTAATAGCATTTTTAAGCATTGATAACATTATTTAGCGTTTTATTTGTCAATCAAGCAGCACAGGTTGATAATTTTACTATTAGCTATTATAATTCACTTTATTTTAGAGTGGGATTTTATTTATGGATAAAAAAACTTTGTTGGCTTTAGGACTGTCATTCCTTGTCTTTCTCGTATGGTCCGTTTTATTTGGCCCAAAACCAACGGATACACCAACTAAAAAACAGTCAATAGCCAAAAAAGAGCAGAGCCGACAAAAAGATCAATCTCAACCCGTTTTAGAAGATAAACCGATTCCCACAGGCCCAAAGCGGGATCTTGTGTTAGAGACGGGAAGAGATACCAGAGATATTACAGTCGAGACAGATTTTTATATAGCTATCTTTTCTGGGTCTGGTCCTCTCATTAAGAGTTTTAAATTAAAAAAATATCAATCAACACTTGAAAAAAGCGCTCCCTTAAAAGAATTAATTCATGTGAAAAACAAGGATGGATACGGGTTTAATCTGGGCTTCTCTGGGAAAAATATACCCAATATCAACTGGGCTACCTATAAGGTAAACCGTAAAGAAATTGCTATTAGATCGGGCGATCAGCCGAAGGAACTGATTTATACGCGGGAATCACTTGAAGGAATAGAGATACGAACAAGGTTTATTTTTTATGCTGACAACTACAAAATTGACCTGTCAATACAAGTAAATAATAAATCTGAATACCTCGTTGATGATGCTCTTTCATTAAATTTGGTCCATCTCCCTATCAAGACAAAAAAGGGCTACGGGGCCTTCGAGGGGATGGCCCTGCTTCTTGACGATAAATTAAAAGAGGTTAAAGTTGGAAAACTAAAAGATAAGCAATTTTTTGGCAAAATATCCTGGATTGCCCGTGAAGAACCGTATTTCATGACCGCTATCGTCGATGAAAAGAGTAGAACATCAACTGCAAAAAGCAGCATTCTCCCCGATGAAGAGATAAAAATATCGTATATAATCCCCTCGCTCAACCTCAGACAGGACCAGAAGACAACGGAAAACTTTACTCTCTATTTTGGACCCAGGGATCTCTATATTCTAAAGGCCCTGAATAAAAAACTCGAAAAGGCTATCAACTTTGGATGGTTTGATATTATCGCCAAACCCCTCTTGGTTACTCTACGCTTTTTCAATAAATACCTGTATAATTATGGCCTTGCAATTATATTGCTCACTATTATCATCAAGATACTGTTTTGGCCTCTCACTCATAAAAGTTATCAATCTATGAAAGAAATGAGAAAACTTCAGCCCATGATGGCCAAGATACGGGAGAAATATAAAGGAAATAAGCAAGAAATGCAGAAACAGCTCATGGGTCTTTATAAAACCTATAAAATTAATCCCATGGGAGGCTGTTTGCCTATGATAGTCCAGATTCCTGTTTTTTTCGCCCTTTTTCGAGTCTTACCGAACTCAATAGAGTTACGACATGCTCCTTTTGTTCTATGGATCAAAGATCTCTCTGCACCTGACAGGCTTTTCTCCTTCCCCTTCCAAATTCCTTTTATGGCTCCCCCCTACGGTATTCCTGTGTTAACCTTAATAATGGGAGCATCCATGTTTCTCCAGCAAAAAATGACACCAACTACAGGAGACCCCGCCCAAGCTAAGATGATGATGCTTTTGCCAATCGTATTTACGTTCTTGTTTATTAATTTTCCCTCTGGTTTAGTGCTTTATTGGTTAGTAAACAATGTACTATCAATAGCTCAACAATATAGGATTAATAAACAAGTGGGCTAATTTTAGGAGGAAATTTTATGTCGTCTACAGAAATAGAAGCCAAAACAACGCAAGAGGCTATTGAAAAGGCCTGTAAACATTTTAATTTAAGTGAGGAGGAACTTGATATAGAAGTATTGGAAACCAGATCTGTTGGAATTTTTGGTTTAGCAGGCAATAAGAAAGCTAAAATCAGAGCAACACCAAAGAGGGATAATAGTACAGCGCTTGCCCAAGAAATACTCACAAAAATAGTTACATTAATATCCCCAGATACAAAGATATCTGCAAGGAGAAAAGCTGATGATATCGTTTTAAATATAGAAGGAAATAACCCTGGGATCCTAATAGGACCTAAAGGTAAGACCCTAGAGGCATTGGAGTTTATTATCAATAAAGCAGTAAATAAGGCATCTGAAAAAAAGGTAAGGGTAATTGTTGATGCAGAGAATTACAGGCAAAGAAGAGAGGAATTCTTAGAGAGACTGGCTTTTAGAATGGGCGAAAAGGCGAAAAAGACAAGAAAAACTGTCACGATAGATCCAATTAGCCCACACGACAGAAGAATAGTTCATCTTGCCCTTAAAGGAGATTACCAGCTCCAAACAAAAAGTAATGGTGAAGGTTTCTTTAAGAGTGTGTTTATTATTCCAACCAAAAAGAAGATCGATAAAAACCAAAATGATTAGTCTCGAGTTGCTTTTTTTATTATGGATTATAAAGAGGAGACCATTGCTGCTATAGCTACCCCAATAGGGGTAGGCGGTATAGGAATAATTAGGATTAGTGGGTATAATGCTGAAGATATCGCACGGAAAATCTTCCGATCAAAGTCCCCTGTTAAATCATTTGATAGTTTTCGTCTCTACCTAGGCCATATTATCGACCCGAAATCAAACCTTCCTGTCGACGAAGTTCTGCTTTCCGTAATGCACGCCCCCTTCTCTTATACCCGAGAAGACGTGGTCGAAATCAATTCCCACAGTGGCTACGCCATCCTGTCATATATACTCCAGATAATTCTTCAAACAGGCGCCAGACTGGCCAAACCTGGTGAATTCACCCTCAGAGCCTTCCTTAACGGGAGGATCGATTTAACCCAGGCCGAAGCAATTATAGACTTAATAAATGCGAAAGGTGATATGTCAATGAGGTTGGCAACCGGCCAGCTTATTGGAGGATTCAAAACAAGAATTAATGAAATTAGGCAGGTGCTCATCGAAATCCTTACAGACATAGAGTTTTTAATAGATTTTCCTGATGAAGAATCTTCTGAAGTAACAAAATCACACACAGTAGATCGTCTAAACGAAAAGGTTATAAAGCCGATTAAAAAACTTATAGGAGCCTATACGCAAAGAAAGATATGGCATGAGGGTACCGCCGTAGTTATAGTCGGTAAGGTTAACGTTGGTAAATCGAGCATTTTAAATAGGTTTTTACAGGAGGACAGGGCAATCGTTACTCCAATACCAGGAACAACGCGCGATATTCTCGAATATACTGTTACTATAGAAGGGCTTCCTTTAAAACTGGTAGATACAGCCGGTATGCGAAAGGTTAGAGGAGAGGTCGAAAGAAAGGGTGTACATTTAACAAACACTCAACTTGGCCTGGCTGATCTAACTCTTTTGGTGATCGACCGAAGTAGACCTTTAAATAAATACGATTTAACTCTTTTGCGAAAAGTCGATAAAAGGGCCACTATAGTTATTATAAACAAAATTGATCTTCCCGCGAAACTAAGTGATAAAAAGATCGATGCTGTATTTCAACGCCTTCCCAAGGTTGCTGTTTCGGCCCTCACAGGGGAAGGATTTGAAACGCTAAATAAAGTAGTCTTTAATAAGATTGTTGATAGGAATATAGATATTTATTCAGCTCCTATTGTTCCTAATATAAGACATAAAACTACATTAACTAACGCCTCTATGTTTTTAGAGAAAGCATCTAAAAATTTAATAAATGGTTTTCCATTGGAAATAGTAGCAGCGGATCTTTTGTGGGCGAAAAATGCTTTAGATGAAATAACGGGAAATAAAACGACAGAAGAGATATTGGACAACATTTTTAGTAAATTTTGTATCGGGAAATAACCCCTTAATAATTCCCTACAATTGTCACGCTTAGAGTTAAGAAATATATTGTAAATAATAGCCTAATATTCTATACTTCAATATCAATAAAGATGTATTAATTTATATTTCTAGCCCGCGCTAAAAGTCTAATTGTATTGGGTAAAAAATGGCTTGATTATAGGTTTAGCCTTTACCGACATGACATTAGAGTCACGCATCACATATTAAATCTATCTTAAAAGATCGATAGAGACATTTAATAATCTAACACTAAAGTAAGGAGGGAAGAAAATATGGATTTCGAATTGTCTGAAGAACTTCAAATGCTTAAGGATATGGTTCGTAATTTTGTAGATGAGAAAATTGCTCCTTTCGCAGATGAATGGGAAGAAAATCATCATTTCCCATACGAAGAGGCTATTAAACCGATGGCTGAGTTGGGTTTTTTCGGCACAGTTATCCCTGAGGAATATGGGGGAAATAATATGGGTTGGCTGGCAGCTATACTACTCACTGAGGAAATTGCCCGTGGTTGTAGTGCACTAAGGGTTCAGATTAATATGCAGACAACGGGTAATGCTTTCACTATATATCATTATGGTAGTGAGGAGTTAAAAAGGAAATATATTCCCAAGTTGGTGAGTGCCGAGTATGTAGGAGCATTCGCGATGACAGAGCCTAACGCTGGTTCAGACGTTATGTCTATGAAATCTACTGCCGAGGACAAAGGAGATCACTGGTTGTTAAACGGCTACAAGACATGGATCTCTAATGCCAATGTTGCAGATGCTGTTATTATTTATGCATACACAGACAGGGAGGCTAAGGCGAGGGGTATGTCCGCCTTTGTTGTTGAGCCTAAAAACTTTAATGGAATCACAACCACAGATTTAGACAAAACAGGTACACACGCAACACCAACCGGTGAAATTATCATGGAAAACACTAAGGTCCCCAAAGAAAATATTATAGGTAAACCCGGCGATGGGGTTAAGATACTTTTTGGCTCCCTTGCTAACTCCCGTCTCTCCGCTGCCGCCGGGGGCGTTGGTGTGGCACAGGCCTGTTTAGAGGCCGTTACTAAATATGCCATGGAGCGGGAGCAGTTCGGTCAGGCAGTGGGGAAGTTTCAAATGAATCAAGACATGGTTGCTCAGATGGTCTCAGAGATAGAGGCTGCAAGACTATCCTGCTATAGGGCAGCATGGCAAAAGGATCAGGGAATGTTGGGAAATAATATGGAGGTGGCTCAAGCCAAGTATCTGGCTGGTGAAGTTGCCTACAAGTCCTCTCGATACGCCATGAGTATTCTTGGGGCTTACGGTTACTCTACAGAGTATCCGGTAGCCCGTTATTATAGGGATACACCTCCGTATGGTATGGTAGAAGGATCAACTAATATCTGTAAATTTATCATCGCACAAGATCAGCTCGGTATAAGGAAGGCAAATAGATAAACTTTGTTGCACTACCCCGTGTATAAGCGCGGGGTAGAAAATAGACGGTTTTTAAGTGTGTAGATTGGAGACTGTAAGATTTAGTATATTTTTTTAAACATATACTGGTTGTAAACCGCTGAGTTATAAAAAATATATATAGTAAAAAATATAGTTAAATAAGTTTATTACACTGTTTTTAAACAATTAGGTACTCTCTATTATTATTGTTAGTAGTATATAATAAACTAATAATCTACTTTTAAATTTTTGGAGTAAAAATGGAAATAAAAATAAATAGAGATATTCTTTTAAAAGGTGTGTCTCGTGTTCAAGGGATCCTGGAAAAAAGAAGTCATATGCCTATATTATCTACAGTACTCTTAACAACGAAACAAGATAAGATTGAAATATCAGCGACTGATTTAGAGATTGGATTCCAAAATAGGTACCCGGCTGAGATTGTTAAACCTGGTAGCATAACGATTTCTGGAAAAAAACTTCTCGATATAGCAAGAGAAACTAACAGTAAGAATATCTACATATTAGAAAAAGAAAATAACTGGATTTATATTTCCGATAACAAAGCCCATTACAATCTCTCATCTCTTCCTGTTGACGAATTCCCTATTTTAACAGAGCCGGAAGGTATAATAATGATAGAAATAGATGGTAAAGTGTTGGCTGAGATGATTAATAAGACAATTTACTCGATAACTATGGAAGATACGAGTTTTAAATTGTCAGGTGTTTTTATGGAAATAATAAATAAAGATAAAGAAGATTTTTTAAGAATGGTTGCTACAGATGGTCATAGACTTTCATTGATTGATAAAAAAATACCCAAACTTCAGGAGATAGATATTAAACAAGGTGTTATGATCCCTAAAAAGGGTTTGATGGAGTTAAATAAACTTGCTTTAGAAAATGGAAACATCCTTTTCGGGTTAAAACAAAACAATCTGGTAGGCAAAAAAGAAGAGGCTTTACTTGTGATAAGGTTGTTGGACACAAAATTTCCTGATTACAAAGACGTTATCCTCCCAAAAAAAGAAGATAAAAAAAACATTATTACGGTGAACAGAAACCTTTTATTAGAATCAATGAGAAGAATGATGATAATCGGGGGTGATCAATATCAAGGAGTAAAAATAACCACAGGAACAGATTATTTAGAGATGGTGTCTGTGAACCCTGATTTAGGTGATGTGGAAGAAAAGATAGAAATTAAATATGACGGCGAACCAATAGAGATAGGCTTTAATCCTAAATATTTCATAGACGCCCTTCAGACGATGGACAGCGATATAATCTTTTTAAATATTAAAGATCAAACGAGCCCATGCCTGATTACCGGAGAACAAGATGAGGGTTTTTTGGGTTTAATTATGCCGATGAGGGTGTAAAGAATGACAGATAAAAAAAGGTACACTGCATCGAATATTAAAGTTTTAAAAGATTTAATGGCCGTCAGNAAGAGACCAGCGATGTATATTGGAAATACATCAACAGAAGGACTTCATCATTTACTATATGAGGTNGTTGATAATAGTGTAGACGAAGCTTTGGNAGGGTACTGCAATCAAATAGATATAGAAATATTAAGCGATAATAGTATCGTCGTAAAAGATAATGGTAGGGGGATACCGGTAGATATACATAAATCTGAAAAATTACCAGCCCTTGAGGTTGTAATGACCAAACTCCATGCCGGAGGTAAGTTTGATAATAAAAGCTATAAAGTATCCGGAGGCTTACATGGTGTTGGTGTTTCAGTTGTGAATGCACTTTCTGAGTATCTCGAAGTGGAGGTATATTTAAATGGTAATGTATATCATCAAAGGTATGAGAGGGGAGTAACCGTTAGCCCGCTGGAGATAATAGGAAAAACAAAAAGAAGGGGAACGAGCATCCACTTTAGGCCTGATGAGGATATCTTTGAAACGATGGATTTTAGTTTTGATATCATTCGCCAAAGGATGAGGGAATTAGCATTTTTAAATACAGGATTAAAAATAAACATCTATGATGACAGAACACATAAAGAGAAAAAACTCTTTTATAAAGGGGGTATAGTATCTTTTGTAGAATATTTAAACCAAAATCAGGACATTATACACCCTAAACCTATATATATTAATGGAGAGAGAAA
>JGI2171J19970_10001098_pt1 | contig 14987 bp, 7 predicted proteins | sample DeeMarSWOR324_28_FD_19970 | JGI IMG/M metagenome (IMG submission 19970) | reverse complement strand
GAAGATCTGAAAAGCATCAATCCCCGCGATAAAAGGAAAGCCCCGAGCCGCTATTATTCTTGAATCGTCTCGCCCAGTGCCTCAAGCTGTTTTCTGGCTTCCTCAATTTCAGGGAGCCCAGCGTCGGCATTGCTCCAGATTTCAAGGAACTTTTTATAACACTCCACGGCTTTATCGGCATTGTCCTGCATCTGATGTATTTTGCCCAACCAAAAGAAAGCGAGAGAATATTTATCCCCCCATCTCAGTCTTCCCGTTTTTAAGGAAGTTATTTTCTCGTATTCCTTTTGCGCCTTTTCCCAATCTTCATTCTCATAGTAGGCTGAAGCGAGAGAATCCAGGAAAAGAATATGGATGTCATGTTTAAAATATTCCTCGGGTAATAATGATACGGCTATCTCAAAATCGTCGATGGCCCTCGAGATTTCTCCCTCGGCCAGGGCAATCTCTCCCCTGAGATGATGATAATGCCGCATGAGTTTTTTCCTGTCGATTTCTTGTATCTGTTTTTTGAGCTCATCAGCCGTATCTCTGGCCTCCTTGATTCTCTTCATTCTGGCATAAGCAAGGCCGCGAAAATAAAGGGCACTGTTTCTGTAGTCTATGTAAGCTGCTTTATTCGCGGCCTCCATGGCCTGGACAGTGAGAACCAGGGCTTCGGGGAAAAGTCCTTTCTGGAGTTTAATATAGACATCCAGAATCTGAAAGTTAAACATACCTGGAAGAAAATCGGATTTTTTATAAATCTCCAGCAGTCTGGCAATTTCATTTGTTAGCCGGTCGTACTCGCCTCGCATCAGATGCAAATGAGCCAGCCATAGATTCCCCAGGTATTGAGAAAGAGGATGCTTGGCTTCAATCATTTGACGGAAAGCTTTTTCGGCAGACTCGATATCTCCTCTGATCAGGTGGATGTGGCCCAGGAGTTCATTGATCTCAAAATAATCCGGGTCTAATGACCTGGCTTTATGCGTTTCTTCGAGCGCAAGGTCGTACTTTCCTTCCAGGAGATAGCAAGTAGCAAGGCGTATATGAAAGTATAAGGGGTTGGTGAACACCTGCTGATTGGATGTTAAAATATTTCTGGCCTTCTCATATTGCCCCTTGGCCGTGTAAACATAGGCAACGTTTTCATAGGCCAGTTCTTCTTGAGGATCAATGGCAATAATTTTTTCAAAATTTTCCAGGGCCAGGTCCCATTCCTCCGTGTTTCTGTACCTGGACGCCAGGTAGCCTATCGCTTCCAGGTCATCCGGGTAAAGTTCCAACAGCTTTTGATAGTTTTCCATCTCCATTTCAGGCGTATAGGCAGCGTAGGCCTGAATCAAGTAGTACTCTCTCTCTGAGACTTTGTTGAGCAGAGACAAAGCCTTGGTGAGGTATTTGTCAGCCTGTTCAACGTTTCCCAGATAGTTATAATCTTCGGAAATTTTGACATGGGCCAGGGCGAATTCTGGATCCAGGGCCACTGCCTTTTCCAGGATTCGGATGCTTTCTTGAAATTTTCCCGTTCTGTACAGCATTTTCCCATCGATATAGAGCTTCATGGCTTCAGGGGAATTGGTGGTGATCGTGGTCACGTCCTTGTCTATGTCCCGGGCTATGGTTTCAGGAGAGAGGTTGAAATTTTCTTTGATCTTCCGGGTCATTCCATCCACCATGGAAAAAACGCTTTCTTCCTTTTCCCCCTGCACACTATCCGCGCCGATGGGTTCCATGGTCTTGGCGTTATGAATAGAAGCGTTGATCCTGAACAGTTCTCCGCCTTTGGTTATATGTCCCTGGAGGATAAAGTCGACCCCGAGCAGGGAAGCCACCTGCATCAAGTCTTCTGAAGAGTAGGCGGAGACCTCAAGCAGGTTCAGTTTCTGGAGGATGTCAAAGAGCTTATCTCCGGTTATTACTCTGATGTGCTTTGATTGGAGCAGGTCTGCTATCAACAGCTCACAAAAAGTTTTCCCCATATAGTCCAGATTTTTATCGCCGGTGTTATTCATAAAATACATAATGGCCAGAGAAATTCTTTTCCCTTCCAGGAAGGGGGATGGGGGAGTTTTTTTCCAGAGATTGATGCTGATGATGATAAAAAGAGCGGCAATCGCTGCCAGCGGAACGTACCAAAATCTTTTCAGCCAGCTGGTGAGCGATAGCTGGACAGGTTGCAACTTCAATTTATCTAGTTCGGCGATGATTTCATCTGCGCTCTGATAGCGCTTTTCCCGGTCTTTCTCCAGAGACTTGAGAATGATGTGCTGAAGGAGAGGAGGAACGTTGGGATTGATTTTAGATGGAGGTTTGGGAGTTTCTGTGACTTGCTTTTGAAATATCTCTTCTTTGGTGTCTGCATCGAACAACAGCTTTCCTGTCACCATCTCGTACATGATGACTCCAAGGGCATAGACGTCCGACCTCTTGTCCAGCTTTTTTCCTTCTACCTGTTCGGGTGACATGTACTGGGGTGTTCCGGTAATCGTGCCTTTTATGCTCGCGTCTTCGGTGAACAGAGATCTTGCCAGCCCGAAATCCATAATGTAGGCCTGGCCGCTGTTATCTAACATGATGTTTGAAGGCTTCAGGTCCTGGTGGAGAATTCCCTTTTTGTGGGCGGCCACGAGTGCCTCGCATATCTGCCGGGATATGTTGACTATGGTTTCAATGGATAGGGAACCGGATGCCTGGATGAAATCTCTTAAGTTCTGCCCCTTGATATATTCCATCGATATGTATTTGATGTTCTCGGCTTCGCCCAGGTCGTGAATCCGGATCACGTTATCATGCGAGATGGAGCGGGCGGTGAGTGTTTCTTTTTTGAATCGTTCGATGAACACAGGGTGGGATGAGTATTTGGGGCGGATCATTTTTAAGGCGACCGTGATATTCAGCTCAGTATCTTCGGCCTTGTAGACCCGGCCCATGCCTCCCCGGCCGATTTCCTCGATGATGCGGTAGCGCTTGTCGAAAATATCACCGGGCTTAAACTGGATGGCTTCATCGGCTTGGGCTTCTTCGTCAGGAGTGTAGGAGAGAGTCTCCTGGAATGTTTCTAACGCCGATCCGCACTTGCTGCAAAACTGGCTGTCTTCAGGATTGAGCGTGTAACATTTAGGACATTGAGCGGTTTTATCCTCTTTCCCCATGCTGAAATAATATGAAGAATGAAATCTAAAGTCAATGTTTTATATGTTTTACATCGACGGAAGAAAAATTGAGATCAAAATAGACAGAGGCGATAGGATATTATTTCAATAATTGGGGACAGTCCCCAATTATTTGCGGATCACATTATCATGCGAGATGGAGCGGGCGGTGAGTGTTTCTTTAATCTTTCGATAAAAATAGCATGAGATGAGTACCTGGGGCGGATGATCTTTAAAACCGCTTTTTAAAGATTGGCAGGAACAGGGGACTCGATCAATAAAACAGATCCACTATCCAGACATTGCTTTCATTCATGCGCAAGGAGAAGAAGATCCGTTGCCCGTCCGTGGAAAAGTTAAACAGTCCGAGTCTTTGAAAAGGGTCATCGAAGACGATCTTGAGCTCCGGCTTTCCTCCTGCAGCGGGAATGGCCCATATGCTGACATTGCTGAGCCTGTCCTGGGCGATATAATAGATGGTTTTCCCGTCCAGAGACCAGGCACAAAACTTTGGACTCGTGAAATTTTCGGGATCATCTTGAGCCTGGACAAGGGCCCTTATCTTCCCGTCCCCATAAGAAAAGATTTTCAAACTGTCTTCGGTGATGTAGGCAATAGAGTTTCCTACCGGGGACCATTTAGGGAATGTCCCTCCATCGAATGTGAGCTGCTGCGGCTCTCCCCATCCTTCCTTATCTCTGGATATCACATAGACCTCATTGCGGCCTGTTCTGTCCGAGAAAAAAACGACCTTCAGCCCGTCTGATGACCAATCCGGACTTCTTTCGTGAGACGGATAATCTGTCAGAGTCTGGACTGACTCGCCATTTTTTGTCATGCAGTAGATATCCCTGTTCCCCTGCCTGAAAGAATGAAACACTATGTTCTCCCCATCAGGAGACCAGCTTGGAATAAAGTCATCCCTGGGATGAGAGGTGAGCCGAATAGGTTCTCCTCCCGCTATCGGCATTTTATAGATATCCATATTTCCGCTGAGGTTGGAATCATAAGCCAGCCACCGTCTGTCGTGGGAAATATCCATGGCTTCGACTATCTGGTTTCCCACCGTGACGGGCTTCGCCTCTGAAACCGAGACCGAACCCCTTTCCGGAATATCTATTGACCAGACATTGGAAGTGTAGTCGAAAACTGAGTAAGCCAGCTCTCTGCCATTTCTGGAAATGCTGATGGTATGAGCATCCAGTCCTGTGGTGAGCCGTAATGGAGAAGCTTTAGGCCGTCCTGAGGAACTCAAAGGAATGGCGTAGATATCTCTGGCTCCTCCTCGGTCTGAAACAAATAATAGATGTCTCCCGTCCGGAGTCCAGACAGGACTCACGTTTAAGTGTTCATCAGTCGTTACCTGGACAGAATCGCCGCCTGTCAGGGATACAATGTGAATCGAGCTGGGAGCTTTATTGCCGATTACAGGATAGAGAGCTTCCGGGATATCAAACTCACTGAAAACAAAAGCCAGATTCCCCAATACATAGGCGATTTTAGAACCGTCCGGTGACCAACTCAAGCAGTGAGCTTCCTTGGCGTCTGTGATTTTTTCAGAGTTTCCGGAATCCAAAGAGAAGACGTTGATTGAATCATCCTGCACATAGGCTATTTTTTCCCCGTCAGGCGACCAGGCCGGGCAGTACGCTGAACTGTCTGATTTTTTTTCAATAACCCGCTTAGGGATGCCGCCCAGGGCAGGGACGACGTAGATCGATCCTTCAGAATAAAAAGCGATTTGCGTGCCGTCAGGAGACCATTGGGGCCAGCGCTGATTTCCCGTAAAATCCTGGGCAATATCGAGCGTACGGCCGCCGACGACCTGGCGGATGACAAGGCTGGTTCTTCCTAGAGGACCGGCGGCCAGAGCCACCATGTGTCCGTCTGGAGAGACATTCGCGTCAAATTCCAGACCTGTTTCATAACTGATCTGCTTTGTGGTCCCTATTCTGATGCCTGTCTGGACGCGGTCCGGACGAAGCAGAAAATAGGCCACGACTGCGATCAGGATAATTGCGATGAAGGCTGATATAAATGCCTTTTTCAAATTGAATTTTAGAGTGATCTCCTTTGATGTCAGCGGTTTTCTCTTCGGTACCACTCTTTGGGCCAGCGGAATTTTCTCCTCGATTCTGTTCAAATCTTTAAGAAGGTCCTCGATAGACTGATATCTTTTATCCTTTTCTTTCCTCAGACACTTGATTATCAATTCGTTCAATTCTTCTGAAATGAGAGGATTGATAGCTTTTGGGGCTCTGAATTCCTCACTCTTGTGTTTCAGGGCAATGCTTAAGGGTGTATCTCCTTCAAACGGCAGTTGCCCGGTCACCGTCTCATACAGGATTACGCCGAGAGAATAAATATCGGATCGATGATCCACTTCTTTAGCTTCGGCCTGTTCGGGCGACATGTATTCCGGAGTCCCGATGACGACTCCCGCCACAGTGATCCCTTTCGACTCGAGTGACCTGGCGATGCCAAAATCCAGGATGCGGGCATAGCCATTACTATCCACCATGATGTTTTGAGGCTTCAAATCCCTGTGGATGATTCCCAGCTTATGGGCCTCTGTCAACCCCTCGCACACCTGCGTGGCTATGGAGATAGCCTGGCCTGTACTCAAATTTCCAATCTTCCGGATAAGGCTCTTCAGGTCTTCTCCGCGGACAAATTCCATGGTGATGAAGTGTGCTCCTTCGGCTTCACCGATATCGAACATGCGGCACACATTCTTCTGGGATATCATGCGGGCTGTCTTCAGCTCGTTCCTGAACCTCTCGATCGTTTTTTTATCTAAAACAATTTCAGGTTTAATAAGCTTGAGCGCGATTTCCTGCTTTAGCTTCAAGTCCTCAACTCTGTAGACTCTTCCCATCCCGCCTCGTCCCAATTCTTCGATGATTTCGTACCTTTCTGCAAAAAGGCTGCCGCGGGTCAGTTCTTCCTTGGGCGCTTCCATGGTATCCGTGATACCGCCATTTTTCGATTCGGGAAGGGGAGTGCCGCACTTTTTACAGAATTGGGAATCAGCCGTGTTTTTGGTTTTGCACTTGGAGCATTCTATCCCCATTACACTCTCCGTTTTGGTGAATAGGATAATAATTCAGGAGGGATGTGTCAATTGAAAAAAGGGGTCGCGTCTTAACATTTAACATTCAAGAAAAAAGGGCTTGGCCCCTTTTATTGAACCTTTATTGAATCAGAGAGGTGGAAAGGCGAATCGCTATGGTTACCCTTCAAGCGCAAAACGAGGCTTTTTTGTTTTCCATTGGCCGCGGGTGAAATCCGGGACCTTGACCGGCTCGCTTCCTTTGGCGATGGATTGTTCTGAAAGCGGTCCGTTGACACTCATGATTATGGAGTCGTAGACATCGATTGGGGTTTCGGTCTCATTACGGACAGCCTCTAAGAACAGTCTCAGTTCCAGGTAATCGGTGCCGCCATGGCTGAATTCTCCGGATTGCTGTTTTAAAGCCTGCCACCATACGTGCTCATGCTTCTCTTGATAAGGATCGAATGATTCCCATTTGTGGTATTCGGGGCTAATCCCTGTCAGGTAAACCGCGTTCCGCTGTTCGTTATAGATGCCGCGTGTGCCCTGGATCATCCAGCGGTTATCGTAAGGCCGGGGAAGCTGCATGTCGTAATTGATAACGATGGATCTTCCCTTTTTGGTGCGGACAACGGTGGAGACGATATCTCCCTGGGTGTAGGTTCTCTGGGCATTGGGATGATCGGAGCCGAAGCGGCGGATGAAGTAGTCATTGATCCCGCAGCTGTCTGTGGCCGTCGAGGTAATGTAGTCAAAATAATCCCCGCAGCCTATGTCCATCCAGCTGATGACCGGACCAAGCTGATGGGTAGGGTACTGGTCGCGGTTATGGGTGAGGAGGTACTTGGCCGCCCAGCGGTCCCTACCTGTCTCAGGGTCAAAGAACCAGTGGTCGATGCAGTCATGGGAGTGGGCGCAGTGGCAGTGAACGAGCTCGCCGAGCATTCCCTGACGGATCATGTTCAAGATAGCCAGATTATCCCTGCGGAAGCTCCAGTTCTCGAGCATCATACAGGGAATCCGGGTCTCTTCGTAGACGTTGACCAGCTCCCAGCACTCATCGAGAGTATAGGCAGCCGGGACTTCCACACCGGTATATTTTCCGGCTTTCATCGCGTAGACAGCCATTGGTGTGTGCCATTCCCAGTAAGTGGCGATGATCACGGCGTCGATGTCATCCCGCTCCATCAGCTTCTTAAAAGTATATTCATCTTTGAGATAGCCCTCAGGTTTCTTGTGCCCGGCCTGGGTAACCATATCCATGGCCAAATCCAGATGAGGCTTTTGGATGTCGCATAACGCTGGAATCTTAACGTCAGGCATATTTAGGAGAATGTCGAGCAGGCCCCGGCCGCGGTTTCCGGTTCCCACAACTCCCACCCGGACCGGATTATTTTTCTTTTTTGAAACAGAAACTCCTGAACCTGCTGCGCCAGCAGCCAGGCCCAGCGTGGCTGCAGCGTTGGCGATTAAGAATTCTCTGCGTGTTATGGCCATTTTATCCCCATCCTTTGAGGAATCAGCGTCCTCGTATAATCGATAAATTTCATCAGGAATCCTGTGCATACGTTACCAGATAACCGGTTAGGAGGCAATCTCTTCCGTCATGTTTTCAGGAAGGAGGGATTATGTCGCTTTTTCCCTGGTTATGGGAAGAATATCACAAAATTTATAACTCCATGCCGCTTTAACGGATTTATGGCCTTTTAAACAGGGATAAGAAAGGAAAATTATAGTTCCAGAACCTTATTCGTACCTCAGAGAATGTACCGGGTTGGCCAAGGCGGCCTTCACGGTCTGAAAGATAACCGAGAATAGGGCCACAGCCAGGGTTATCAATCCCGCCAGGATGAACGGGCCGAGGCCGACCGGGGTTCTGAAGGCAAAAGCTTGAAGCCACCTGTTCGCCGCAAAATAGGCCGCTGGCCAGGCAACTATATTGGCCACCAATACCCACCGGGCATAGCTCTTGGTGAATAGGACGACGATGGCGGCGACGCTGGAACCGAGGACCTTGCGAATCCCGATTTCTTTGGTTCGCTGTTCGGTGCTGTAGGCCGCAAGACCGAAGATGCCCAGACAGGCCACAAAGACGGTCAGCTCGCAGAAGGAAATGAGCAGCGATGCCAGACGCCTTTCTTCATCATAGGCCCGGAGATGGAGGTCATCGACATAGGCATAATCGAAGATCTGTTCGGGCAGAAGATCGGACACAACCCCCCGGATTTGGGAAATGACTTCCTGTCTCCCTTCCTGAGGCAGCCGGACGACAAGGTCGGTCGCCGTCTCATCAGAGGCGAACAAGACAGTCGGGTAAATCCGGGAATGGATCGAATTGGTGTGCCAATCATCAATTACTCCGATTATGCTGTACGCTCTATCTCCCCGGTACAGGAATTTCCCAACTAGATTTTCAGGGCCTAAACTCCGGGCAGCTGTCTCGTTGATCAGAACAGTATCCCTGTCACCAGCTCTTCTTTCTTCGAAATTGCGTCCTGCCGTGATCCTCAGCCCCATGGTCGGGATGAAATCCGCATCGACTTCCAGGGACTGGACGATCTTGCCCTCTCCCTCTGTCAGGTCTTCGGTCCGGACGGTGGAGAGGCTGCGGTTCTGAGCTGAGGGAAAGTTGTCCACAGAAGCTGCAGCCAGCGCGCCGGTCCGGCTCAGAATCTGATTTTTGATAATGGTGGCATTCTTGAGGTGGGAGGCATCCCGGTTGTCCAGAACGATCAGGTTTTCGCTGTTGTATCCAAGGTCTTTAGTTTCAGAATAACGGACCTGTTTGAGGACGACCAGAGTACAGACAATCAGAGCTCCGGCAATGAAGAACTGAATCCCGACCAGTATCCTCCGCAACCCCGCCCGTGAAGGTCCTCTAGGAACTCCGGAGCGGAAAATGAGCGCAGCCTGGAACCGGGAGAGGAATAGGGCCGGATAGGACCCGGCGAGGAAACCCACGATCAGCACCATGGCCGCCACAGCGGGAAGGATCCAGGGCGTGGTCACCACGCCCAAATTGAGGGTTTTCCCGAGATAAATGTCCAGACGGGGTTTAAACAGAGAGAAGAGGACAAGCCCCAGACTCATGGCAATGGCCGTGATAAGGAGCGATTCGATCAGGAATTGCGTTATGAGGTTTGAGCGCATGGCTCCAACCGTCTTGCGGATGCCCACTTCTTTCATCCTTCCTGAGATTTTTGCCGTGGACAGGTTGATGAAATTGATGGCAGCGATGACCAGGATGAGCAGGGCAACAGCCGAGAAAATATACAGCCGGGTGATACTTCCCGAAGCGTCCAGATCGTTATTCATTCCAAGGGTCGCGTTTTCGATGTAGATCCGGCCGAGCGGCTGCAGGTAATAGGAGGCATCCTTTTCGTCTTCATCAAGATGGGACCGGACGATGGCTGTGATTTTGGCATCGACCGATGCTGGGTCAGCGCCCTTGACAAGACGAACAAGGGTTGTGATATTTCCCCAGCTTTCCCAGTGCTGTGCCACCTGGGGGTAGATTTGAAGGAGCGTTGAGAAAGAAGCGATCATGGGCGTCCGGATGACAGTGTTGGAGGGCATGTTCCTCATGATGCCTGTGACCTGAAAGTCGTACGTTTTATCGAGTGTCAGCCGGATGAGTTTCCCATAGGGATTTGCGTCTCCAAAGTATTTTTGGGCCAGGTTTTCATCGATGATAACAGTGAACGGAGCTTTCAGCACTGTTTTCGGGTCTCCTCGGAGGAGAGGAACAGAAAAGACCTCCAGGATCTCCTGTTCGGCGAAAAACATCTTTTTTTCCTTGAAGTCTCTGTCCTCAACCTGAACCGGCACATTATGCCGTCTCAGGATGCGCACGCTTTCCTCGATCTCAGGGATGGATTGCTCAACGGCGGGGCCGAGGGGAGCTGCCACCACAGCATTGAGAAGGATTTGTCCTCCCATGGGGATGCGTCCGTTTACCCTGAAAATACGGTCCTTGAAAGGATGCATGGTCTCAAAGCTCAGCTCGTGGATGACATAGCCGGCCATGAGCAGGCAAGCGGCCAGCCCTACGGCTAAACCAGTAATGTTCAGGAAGGCATATCTTTTGTGCCTGAGGATATTCCTCCAGGCCAGTTTAAGATAGTTGTTAAACATAGCAACACTCCCGAAGATAAGATTGGTGATAAACATGGGCAGGGATTTCAGGACCTGGGACCAATACCATTTGCGGGCCGCGTGGAGATCCTGTTCTATAGCCAGTTCTTGGTATATCTCTTCATAATCCCCCAGAACCGCAGCCCTGCCTGCAGGTCCGGATAGGCGGGCAAGGAGCCAGGCAGCAAAACGGGGCGGCGCGTGGTTTTTCATATATTTCCTGTCAGCTACCGTTTTTGAATTCGGGGATGGCTTTCCACAATTTGACCTGATGGCGGCGAGTGGCGTCCAAGGCCTCTTTTCCCTCAGGAGTAAGTCTGTAGTAGGCTCTGCTTCTGCCGCCTCGCTGCGGAGTTGGATCAGCTGACCGTTTCATCAGATATTCCTTACGGACAAGCTGGTCCAACGCGAAATACAGGCCTCCCAGGGTGTAGGCTTTCCCGAAAATCCGGGAGACCTCACGGTTGATGGGAACCCCGTAAGCGTCTTCTCCCAGCTTGAGGACAGCGATAAGAATGGCTTCTTCCAATCGTGTTAATAGTTCCATCCTGGCTCCATATCTATTGGTTTCCAATATATTATACGCCGGCAGCCGGAAAAAAGTTTACAAAAAATTTTATATTTGGCTTGGATAGGGAAAAATCGACTTTGTCAAAAAGGCTGTGCTACAATTTACCGCGCTTGAAATTCATGAGTCATAAGGAGTCGAAATGAAGCGATTCGTCAACAGGGCGGGATTCCGCAGGGCGTTTCTTTCATTTTTTGGGTTCTTTCTGATCGTATGTTTTCTCTCCGCTGAAATCCGATTGCCCTCGATCATCGGCGACAATATGGTGCTTCAACAGGACCAGCCCCTCAAGATCTGGGGATGGGCTGACCCCGGAGAAAAGATTTCTGTAGCTCTTGCCGGGCAGAAAGGTCAGGCAGTTGCAGATGCTCAAGGCAGATGGCAGGTCACTCTCAAACCCATGAAGTCCGGGCAGGGTCCTCTGCGGATGACCGTCAATGGAACAAAGAGCGATTCCGTCGTTGCGAACAATATCCTGTTGGGTGAGGTGTGGGTCTGTTCAGGACAGTCCAACATGGAATGGTCGATGCTCTTGACCCACAGCCCCACACCTGAGATCCTGCGGGCCGATCATCCGCAGATCCGGCTGTTCCAAGTTCCCAGGAAAACAGCCCCAGAGCCGCAGGAGGATGTGGATGCGGAGTGGAAAGTCTGCAGCCCGGAGACAGTGGGCCCATTCTCGGCTGTGGCTTATTATTTCGGGCGTGAGCTCCACCAGAAACTGGGAGTTCCTGTCGGGCTGGTCAATTCCAACTGGGGAGGAACCCGGATCGAGCCCTGGACGCCAATCTCCGGTTTTGAATCGGTTCCGGAGTTGGCCAGTATAATTAAGGAGATAGATTCCGCAGAAGAAGACTACCGGAAGAAGGTTGAGAATTTACTTCCTGAGCTGGAGAAATGGTTGAATGCAGCCAGGACCGCTCTCTCGAACGGGACAAATATACCTGCTCAACCCGAGATGCCCCGTCATTCTGTAGATAACCGTCAATCTCCCACAGCCCTCTACAACGGGATGATCCATGCCCTGACGCCTTTTGCGATTCGGGGGGCAATCTGGTACCAGGGGGAAGCCAACCGCAATGACGGCCTCATCTACGCTAAGAAAATGGAAGCCTTGATCAAAGGCTGGAGGAATGTTTGGAAGGCCGGAGATTTCCCTTTTTACTATGTTCAGCTGGCTCCCTTCAATTACGCCTTCTCACCAGGGGAGGAGGGGAATGATGTCCCGGATTTTTTCCGGCTTCCTCTGATCTGGGAATCCCAGCTTGAAGTTTTGAAGATGCGGAATACCGGCATGGCGGTCATCACCGATATAACCGACCTCTACGATATTCATCCCCGGAACAAGAAGGATGTGGGATACCGGCTCGCTCTGTGGGCTCTGGCCAGGACCTACGGAAAAAAAGACTTGGTCTATTCCGGCCCCATCTACAGATCCATGACGGTCGAAGACGGCAGGATAAGGATTCATTTTGACCATGCTGGAAGCGGCCTGACCTCTCTCAATCACCAGCCTCCCTCCTGGTTCGAGATTGCCGGAAAAGACCGGACTTTCTATAAAGCCAGGGCGGAGATCGATGGAAAGACCGTTCTTGTCTGGAACGAAAGGGTGGAGGAGCCAGTGGCTGTTCGCTTTGGCTGGCACCAGCTGGCTGTGCCTAACCTCGGAAACAAGGAAGGGCTTCCGGCTTCGCCTTTTCGCACCGACCGCTGGTAAAGAAAATAGGGGTTGCGTCTTAACATATAACATTTCAGTAATTGGGGACTGTCCCCAATTAAAAAAAAGGGGCCAGGCCCCAATTATTTCAAATATTCCTAAGTGTAATAAAGAGGTCGCATCTCAACAATTGGAATTTCTGCAAAGAGCGAATAAACGCATGAAAAAAGGGAAAGTCAATTATTTGAGTAACATGTCCCCCTTTTCTCTTTTTCTCGTGGTAACAGTGAAAGAAGGAGAGCATGCCAATTTACTTTCATTTCCCTATTCATGCCTAAGAGGCTCAACAGGATTAGTGGTTGCAGCTCTGACCGTTTTGAGGGCTATTGTGATTAAAGCTGTAAACTGAGCGAGAAGCGCAGGTAAGATAAACACGTCCAATCCCATGTTTATTCTGTAGGCAAAATTCTGAAGCCATTTGCTCATGACCATATAGACTATCGGCCAGGAGATAAGATTCGCCATCAGCACTCCTTGAGTCATTTCTTTGGAAAGAGAAAAGGCGATTCCCCGGACAGTGGCTCCGAATATTTTTCGAATGCCGATTTCTTTGGTTTTCTGCTCAATCGTGAAAGAGGCTAGCCCGAACAGTCCTAGACAGGAAATACAAATGGCAATCACTCCAAAAAAACTAAATATATAGCCCGTTTGAATCTCCGCCTGGTAGAGCTCAGAGAAGGTATCATCCATAAATTCATAGTAAAACAGATAGGCGGGGGCAAATTTATTGAATACACCTTCTATCTTCTTGAGTGTTTCTTGAACGTAGCCAGATTTCAACTTTATGAAAACACGAAAATGCCAGGGACGATGAAACCGGAAAATGAATGGCCCGATGGTCTGATGCATCGAGCCATAATGAAAATCTTTGACAACACCGATTATTTCTAATTTCTTATAGGACTCCGCAAAGCCAGGGTGGTCGAAACGAACTTTTTTTCCTAGAGGAAATTCTATCCCCATCTTGCGAGCTGCACTTTCATTGATTACACAGGTCCTCGTTCTATCCTCGGGAGCGTTTTTCAAAAATCCTGTCCCCTGGATGAATTCCAATTCAAAGGTTTCAAAAAAATCATAATCCACCATTGAGTAAGCAGCGAGGAAGGAAGTGTTTTCGGGTTGTCCCTCCAATCGGATATTGACTTCATCCCTGACCAGGAACGGCCGGCTTGACGAGGCTGTGACATTCAATACATCAGGTTCCTGCAGGAGTTCTTCTTTGAATCCCTCAAACTTCCCTGCTAACTCTTGATTGTTGGAAACCATCACCACAGAATCCGTGTTAAATCTGACGTTTTTTTCTTTGATCATGTGGAGCTGTTTATAAATAATTATGGAGCATATGACAAATCCTATGGCAATAGAAAACTGGAATGTGTTCAAGATTTTTCTGAATGACATGCCCCGAGAACCCAAATTGAAATTTCCCTTGAGGACCTGCGCGGGGCGGAATGCAGATAGAAATATCGCAGGATAGCTTCCCGCAAGAATTCCTGTCAGCAGGACGAGACCGATAAGAGTTAGCCAGAAAAGACTTCCTGTTATATCTATGGCTCTTAACTCCATACCGAGAAAACGATTGACAGCAGGGAGGGTCAAAAGAACAACGGCCAGGGCTGAGAAGAGGGCTAAAACGGACAGGATTACAGATTCCCCATAATACTGAATCACAATCTTTTGGCGTGTTGCGCCAATGGCTTTTCTTATTCCGACTTCTTTTGCCTTTTTTATCGATTTTGCAGTGCTGAGATTGGTGAAATTGATGCAAGCCAGAATCAAGACAAATAAAGCGAGAATGCCAAAAAGGTAGATTTGATTTAAGGTTCCTGTTTCCTCTACTCCTTCCAGGTGCACATGCGTCAAGGGCTGAAGCAGGGGTATTCGAGAAGATGGAGGATTCTCATATTCTCTGAAGAAGGTTTGGATTCTGTCGTTCACTCGGCCGGGCGATGCGGAAGGATGAAGCATCACATAGGAAAAGCCAGACGGATCCCAGCTTTCTAACCTCTGTTTTCCCATCCATTCAATGCGCGATATCAGATCGAATTGGATATGGGAATTTGTGGGGATGTTCTTTATTACTCCGGTCACTTTAAAATCGGTATTGAATTGATGGACGTAAAGAAGTTTCCCTACCGGATCTTCAGGGCCGAAATATCTGGAGGCGGTCTCTTCTGTAATGACTATAGAGTTGAGTTCAGAAAGTACTGTAGAGGCATCTCCTTTGATAAAGGAAAATGTAAAAATTCTAAAGATGGATGGATCAGCAAGATAATATCTTTGTTCATGAAATCTCAGGTCCTTGTGCTGGATGAGCGAGGCATTCTTAAACCGGATTCGGCAAAAATCAATAATCTCAGGATAGTTTTCCTTCAA
>JGI2171J19970_10001095_pt1 | contig 15054 bp, 12 predicted proteins | sample DeeMarSWOR324_28_FD_19970 | JGI IMG/M metagenome (IMG submission 19970) | reverse complement strand
TTCGACGAAAAATTTGATATCATAGAGTTCGATGTCCAGAAAAAGTATGGTACAGCATTAGCAGCCATTGCATTTGTAACCTACATCTATCCAGAAGTTCCTGAATCCTTCAAAGAAGTATCTGGCTAGGTTGACGTATGTCTTCATTTTTTTATTCTTTTTATTTTTTAATTCTTTCAGATTTTTTCCTATATAGACACATTAAGTATAGTTGCTAACAGAGAAATACATTGTTACACGTGTAACAAGATGAGATGACCACCAATAAATCGACAATTGGTTATATTTTGAATGGCAGAATCTCCAAGAAGAGATCTATCAACGTTTCAACTAAAATGCTGGGACGATACCTTTTTAACCTTGACTTTAACCTGTACCCGATGGAAAAAATTGACTTCACAGAAATGGATATCACAAAGGCTATCAGATACATCGCTCTCCCCTCCGTTGTGGGCATGCTCTTCAGGACCATGTATAACCTGGTGGACATGTTCTGGATCGGAAAGTTGGGATATCAGCACATTGCTGCTGTGGGAATATTTGGCATCTTCTTTGAGTTTGCTATCGTGTTTAATGAAGTCGTAGGTGTGGGCAGTGTCGCTTTAATTGCCCGGCATTACGGGGCTAAAAACTATCAACGGGTCAATGAGGTGGTGAAACAAACGTTGTCACTCAAGTTGTTTGTTGCCTTTATCTTTTGTTTTACTGGAATGTTCTTCATAAAATACATTTTAATCGGATTGGGAGCCCAAAATGAGGTCATTGTCTACGGCATCCAGTACGGGAGAGTCATGTCTATTGGATTTATATTTATGCTGTCCAGTGCTACCTTATTTACAGCCATGAGAGGTGTGGGGGACGCAAAAACGCCCATGAAGATCATGATCGTCTCCAATGTTGTAAATATGATTTTAGATCCCATTTTCATATTTACCTTAAACTTTGGCATTACGGGGGCAGCTGTCGCCACTGTTTTATCACAGATGCTCACCTTCACTATTGGATTGTTCTTAATTACCACTGGAAGGCATGTAGTCGAAATTACCACAAGAATAGAATTGGATTTTCGCACCATGAAAAACATCTTATTCATTGGGATCCCTTCAGGTGTTGAAATGCTCATACGAAATGTCACAAACATGATTGCCATCAGAATTATTGCTGGGTTTGGCATGACCGTTTTGGCAGGATTTCAAATATTCTTCCGGTTGTTAGGCGTTGCGTGGATGCCCTTATTTGGGTTAACCCTGGCCTGCGGCACATTAGTGGGACACAATTTAGGGGCAGAAAAACCAAAAAAAGCAGAAAAGACTGCACTAAAGTCAGGATACATAGGGACAGTCACCATGGTGGGAGTAGCTACAGCGTTTTTTGTATTTTCTCACCAGTTGGTATCCTTTTTTAATGCTACAGAAGAAGTCGTTCAAGCTGGTGTATCCAGTTTCAGAATAATTTCTCCTTTTCTTGTATTTTTCGGGTTTTATCTCCCACTGAGCGGCGCATTCTTCGGTTCGGGAGATACCAAGCCGCCCATGGTTATCACCTTTATTGCACACTTCTGTTTCCAGATCCCCTTAATGGTTGCACTTTCCCAGCCTGTAGGAGTGAATGGTGTTTTCTTCGCAGTTGGAGTAGCTTTATTTGTGGGATTTTTTATTACTGTTGTGTGGTTCTTCAAAGGAAAGTGGAAGCACAAGAAATTGGAATAGGCGATTCACTGATGGATATTATTTTTTTAATAGAAAATATAGCAGGGTGCTAATTTATTTCTTAAATTATCAAAACTAATTATCCATAGAGAGTAAAGAATATAATATTATGATGTTACACGTGTAACAAAAATGAGGGAAATACCAATGATTAGAATCTCTTTGAAACGAAAATGCTGTAATTCAGGTAAAAATAAAAAATAAAAAGAAAAATAAAAAGATTATATTACTGCTGCTTGAGCATCTACGAGACCGTAGCCAAAGTATATGTCCCATCCGGGAGTTCCTATGTCTTCTGCCGTATCCCACAAGTGCTGCCTGACCTGGTCGTTGGTGTAGCTTGAATAAACTGCCAGAACCAAAGCTGCCACACCAGAAACGTGCGGGCATGCCATAGATGTTCCAGACATGGTGGCATATCCACCCTCTTTGTAGCAAGAGTATATGTACACACCAGGGGCTCCAAGCTCTATCTCATCACCGTAGTTGCTGAATGAAGCAATGTTGTCACTTGAATCTGTAGCAGAAATGGCCATAACTGAGGTGTAACCTGCAGGGTACAGATCTGGAGATTCTTCTCCATTGTTACCGGCAGCACCCACTAAGACACATCCTGCTGCCCATGCAGCAGCACATGTATCTGCAAGCGCTTGGTCGTAGGTAGTGGAACCCCAGCTCATGGATACAACATCCATGCTATTGTCTGCACACCATTGGACTCCCTCAATGCAGTCGCTGGTCCGTCCGGTACCGCCTTTACCCAGAACTTTGACACCATACAACCAGGCGTCAGGAGCTACACCTATAACGCCTATGTCGTTGTCTATGGCTGCAATAATACCTGCACAGTGTGTTCCGTGGCCGTGGTCATCATCGAAGTTGTTGGGGTCCTTGTATTTTCCTTTTGGTGCAATTGTGTTGATTCCACCCTTGATGTTTGCTGCTAAGTCTGGGTGATCCATGTCAATCCCCGTGTCCACTACTGCAACTTTTACACCTGCTCCTGTCGAGGTAGACCAGGCTAAGTCAGCATCAATCCTGTCAACACCCCAGGGGAGCTCCTGTGCTAACGGTTGAGGGTCTCCATTTGCTTGAGCTGGATCGACATACTGTCTGACGTAATCTGGCTGGATGTACTTCACATTAGGGTTCTTTGACAAAGCTTCTATTGCAGGCTGCGGAAGTGTTGCTACCACTGCTGGAATTATGTGGAAGGTTTTGTGGACCTGTCCATGCTGTCCAACTAAGTGGGCATCGGGTGCATTGTGGAAGACCACAATCACTCTCTCTGGTTGAGGAGCCCACACAGAATAGACTGAAAGCAGAAGGCACGTCACTAATACTCCGGCTGCTATTCTCTTCATCTCTTCACCTCCTCTAAAGCTTTTGGATGGTAGATTTTTCGCAACTTAAGAAACTTTTTATTGTTTATAGTGTTTAATCTGGAAACAAAATCTTTCATTGGAGTTTCAAAATGTTTAAAACCTTTTATTATATTTTAGAAGAGACAAAAATGTAGATATTAAGAAATTTCTATGCAATCGGGACATTTCAGTGGACTTATTGATCTAAAATTGTAGACAAAATGAAGATATGCGAAAAGGTGGCCTTTTTGTGATTAAAATTTAAAATTGAGTCCTATTGATCATTTTTTTACTTTAATTCCCTTCATTCAGCGTTATCAAGTTCTCTCTCCCTCTAAATATCTTTCGAATTACCCCTTCTTCTTTGAGCTCATTCAAAAGAATGGACACCTTAGCCTTTGAAAATCCAGTTAAATCAGGCAGCTTTTTTTGGGCTATAGCCCCTCCATGCTTTCTTATGGCGTTAACAATCAGATCCCTGTCATTCACGTGCTGCTTTTCTGGTTCTTCCTTTTGTTTTTTCGTCTTTCTGAGCTTTATGATCATGATCAGTACAGAGACCAGAAATAATCCCAATGCAATGGGAATGAATTTCTTTTTTTCCGGCTGCAGATCTACATCTTCTTCTTTTTCCGGCTGCAGATCTACATCTTCTTCTTTTTCCGGCTGCAGATCTACATCTTTCTCTATGACCACAGTAGGTTCTCCAAAAGCAAAATTCATGGGGCCTTCCCAAATGAGCGTGGTCTGCCTTTGGTGATCTGGATGTGGAGTCACTGTGACGAAGTGATACCCTTCGGGAAGTTCAACCATCAATATTTCATTCATGGATAGGTAATATCCACCCTCAAACACATCTCCCATGATGACTCTATCATTTTCCAGCACTGCAAATCCCTCCCATGTGAATTGGAATCGTATGACTCCGTAGGTTTTGGTCACTGTAATTTCTTTCCCTAAAAAGATATCAAAATCAGTCATAGCCATAGATCTTTGTCTGGAATATTTTATCTTTTCTAATAGTAAATTCATTTTTTCCTTGAACTCTGACAGTCTGCTATTCTTGAGTGTTTCGTCTTTCTGGAACTCCTCAAAAAACTTTTCATCTTCTTCTGTAGCTAAGACAAGCCTGCTCTCAACTATCCACAATGCAGAACCAGTTGCATCTAGCTGGATAATTATGGCAGTAGTCTCAGTGGGCTGGGCCATAAGGTATGGGATCAACAGCAGAACCACTATTCCGGTGTGAACTATTCTGGTTTGTGTTCTTGTATGCATTCTGATCACTCATGCATGTACCCATTTAAGTGGTTTTCTGAAGGAGGGGTGGCAATCTACCTGGTATATGCTCACCAACTATGAGTGCTTAACCATAAGTATAATGCCAAAAAAAATCGAAGATAGTAGAGACTCTTTCAGACAGGAATTTTGTCTTTTTGTTGAAGCCAGGTTTACTTACCTCCAGTCGGGGCTGTAAAAGTGTCGGGTGATTGTCTCACTTTTGTTACACGTGTAACAATTTATTGCCATTTATCACACCAACCTTGAAAAAATGATAATAAAGAAGATTGGAGTTCTTCATCCCCAGAAGACTTGACAACTCCCTCCAGTCTTGTCCTGTGCTCTGCTGTATTAAGCTGTATCTCCATTCTCAAGAAGCTTAATACTAGTACTGGAAGAAGGATACTGTTGACAAAGGAGAGGAGGATGGTTAGTTGTTCTTGGAATCTAAAGATTTATCAAAGCACCTGAAAAGGGGATTCATGGGATGAATGTGGACCTGTATCTTTGGGTGGACCTGAATCTTTGGGTGGACCTGGTTCTTTAGGTGGACCTGGTTCTTTGGGTGGACCTGGTTCTTTGGGTGGACCTGTATCTTTGGGTGGACCTGTATCTTTGGGTGGACCAGGTATTTTAGGGACATCGGGTGATTCATATCCTTGCCTTTTCATCTCTTGGGATATACTTGCGCTCATTTCAGACATCACAGTTGCCATTTTATTGAACTTCTCTATTAAAGCGAGAGCACGCTCTTGCAGTTCTTCTGATAGTGTCGTGATTATTTCTGAAATTTTTTCTCCAAGCACACTCATAGACTGGGCAACGACAGCCACTTTAGTAGCTAGTTTTCGCATTTCAACTGCAAACTCTTCTTTTGTTATTTCTCCGTCTTGCAGCTCTTGGATCAGGTGCATCCTCTGTGTATTCAGATTATCCACCGCTTCCACCAGTTCATCGGTTTTCTCTTCGAGGATGCTCAGCCTACCCTCTTGAGACGCTTCTGTCGAGAATTTGTGTTCGAAAATGAAATCTTGTATAGTGGCTTGGTGTTCGGTGACCATTTCGCTGAGCAGGACACTCAGCTCCTTCCCTATGGGAAGTTCTTCTTGGGTTTGAGCAAGGGGCATTAAAGTAAAGATGAATAGTATCAATATCAAGACAATAACCTTTTTCATAATCTGGTAAATGTTTTGCAGCATAAAAAGTTTTTTATTGTTTGTAGTGTTTGGTTTGGAGATAGACCTTTTAGTGAAGCCTTTCTAATATTTAAAACCTTTTATTATATTTTAGAAGAGTTAAAAAACGTAAATACTAGATTTGAATGGTCTAATATATTGATTCAGATCTATAAATAGAATAAAATCAAAAAAAAGGAAAAAAACTGGTTCCAAAAGCAGCCTAGACTCACTACATTAGTCTCTCACATTGTGGTTCTTCTGCACCTGTAGAAACGGCTTGAGAAAACAAAAATTGAAATACAATGATTCCTTTTCATATCCCAAACCCCTGGGTGAGGAGCTGGATAAGGAAAGACAGTCTTAATCCAACTCCTCTGAAGGTGGTGAAAACTCCCTAAGTCGAAGACATTCAGACCCAGTCTTTACGTTCCTAGGTAGTTAAATGTGTGGGATACGTGTAACATAAAAAGCCTTTTATTGTTTACAATCTTTAAGGTGGAGATAAACCTTTTATTAAGGTCTCAGAACGTTTAAAACCTTTTATTGTAATTCAAAAAAGTTAAAAAACGCAAAAACAAGATCCTGCATGTAACTATGGTTAGAGCCCTCAAGTTCAAATGGAAAAGAAATCAACTGAAGTCTCAGCCTGGCAATTCAGGATATTTCTACAAAAGTGCAGTTCACAACCCACCCACGATTATACTTTCATTGAGAAGAAGGACGAAATCAATAGAAAAGCACGACATAATGAAATCTTAGCTATTCAATCTGTGAAGGTTGCAGTGATTATTGATAAGATAAGGTAGTGGGAGGTAGAATGACTGAAATGAGAGTGCAGTCTTTAGATTTGAGGATATAAGGATGATGAGGAAATTATTCAGAAAAAGATTTTCAGGAATCCATTGAGAATACTAGTGCCCCTTCCAGTAAGTTAGTTCCTTATTTTCAAGAATATATAATTGGATATACAAACATTTATATACTATAAGTTAATTATTACTTGATATCTATGTGCATCTATGTATGTGAAATTACGGATAGAGAAGGCCAGAGGCTTCAAAAGTTGGTTCGGAGAAGCAAAGACCCTGTAGAAATGAGGCGTGTTGCAGTTGTACTCCAATCAGCTCAGGGATCTAAAGTACCTGAAATTGCCAGATCCCACTTTTACTCTGAAAAACATGTGAGAACCATAATCAAGAGATTTAATGAGGAAGGATTTTCCTCTCTTAGAAGTAACTATGGCGGAGGTCGCCCTCCAAAATTCGATGAAGAGACTCGGTTGGATATCGTTGATACTGCTATGAGTCGTCCACAAGATCTGGGATTACCCTTTACACAGTGGTCTTTGACCAAGTTACGAGCATATTTGATTAAAGAAAAAGTTGTTGACAGCATATCTATTGAAAGGCTGCGTCAGATCCTCAAAGAGGAGGGATTCTCTTACCAACGGTCAAAAACATGGAAAGAATCCAATGATCCAGATTTTGAGGCTAAAAAAAACGAATAAGGGAGTTAATCCGTCATCCACCCTCCGATGGACGTGTCATAGCTATTGATGAATTTGGACCACTTGAAATCAGACCTCAGCTAGGGTCGAACTGGTGTAAAAAGGGGAAACCAAATAGATTTCCAGCAACATATACCAGAGACAAAGGCATTGTCAATCTTTTTGCTGCCCTCGACTTGAAATCCAACAAGATGTATGGGCACATAAAAAAGAGAAAAAGAGCCATAGAGTTTTTACAATTCTTAAAATATATAAGAAGTCTCTATTCAATAAGAGAACGCCTTTATATCATCTGTGATAATTTTCGTCCTCATAAAACAGAGAAAGTCCTTGCGTGGGCAGCTCAAAACAATGTGGAACTCGTCTTCACACCTAAAAACGCTTCCTGGCTCAACCCCATAGAACCTCATTTTGGACCACTCAAAAAGTTTGCAGTAAGAAATTCCAATTATAAATCACACAAAGAGCAAGCACGTGCAATCCGCAGGTATATTGCCTGGCGGAATGGGGAGGCTAAAAAAGGTGAACAACGTTGATGGAAGGAGCACTAGGATTTTTGGGCGTTTAAAGTGTGTTGTCAACTTCATGATGGATTTAAAACTCTTAATAATTCATAAGTATATTGCTCGAATGTAACTTGTTACACGTGTAACAAGTTGCTGAACCCATCAACAGTTGCCACTGTTACAGTAAAGTTTTTAAGGTGCAATCCATTACAGAAGTGGTGGGACCATGACTGCAGCTACCACAAAGATAACAGAAACTGAACCGGTAACTCTTGTCAAAGACTTTGATACATTCACGAATTATCTGAGAGAGTATGAACCTTCTTTGGTGAGGAAAGATCACCTTCTCACCAGAAAAACCCTTTACGAAATTGAGCAGTTGATGAGCCATCCCGATCCAGAGAGTACGCCTAAGACCCCCATAATTTTTTACCCTCATTTGATACTCTTCTACTATACAGTTCTCAGGGGCAACTTGTTTGTGAAGACCAGGGAGCTGAAATTACAGGAAACAGAAAGACTCTCCGAATACCAACAGTTAACCCCTACTGAAAAGTACTTTTTCGTGCTGGAAACCTTCTGGGTGGATTTGTTATGGAACAAATTACTGGGAGAAAAGACCTCTTTATTTCTTATACCAGATGCGCAGTCCATAGTAGAGTTTTTAGCCACAGTACCGCCAGGAAAAGCTGTTTCTGTGGCAGGGTTACGTACTGGTTTGAAACTTTGGTCTATCCATCCTTTTCTCTATGGGTATCTTTCATGCTTTGGGTTGGTTCAGATCACCTACGATATGCGGGGACCCAAAACTAAAGAGAGACGGCTGTACCCTGTAGATTCAGTAACAGTAACTGATTTAGGACGTGAGTTATTCCCCATTCTTGCGAGTGAACGAAATTTGGAACAGTGGAATATCCTGTACATCAGAGAGAAAACAGGTGAATTCATTATTTTTCCTGGGAAAAGTGAACATGGAGAGTATGAGCCATTTTTCAAGCCGTTTCAGGGACTATTCAAAGAGGAAATCCAAAAAACGCTGCCCAGAGGCAGAGAATATACGGGCACTTTTGTTTTCAAGGTTTTTGCCAAGAGAAGTGTGTGGCGCACTATTAAAACATCCAGTGAGCACACGCTTGAGGACCTGCATAATGCTATTCAGGATGCTTTTGGGTTTGACAAAGACCATTTGTACGCCTTTTTCATGGATGGGATACCCTGGTCCCGGTACGCTATTTATGCACCAGGTACTGATGAAGGCCCTTTTTCAGACCAGGTTCCCATTGGCAAATCTGGATTGCAGCCCATGCAGCGGATTGTGTACCTGTTTGATTTTGGTGATGAATGGATGTTTAATATAGAAGTTTTAGAAGTGAGCGGTGAGCCAGGACCTGCCTCCCCAGAAATTATGGAAAAGAAGGGGACAGCTCCTCAACAGTACAGCTGGTGAAGGTGATTATACAAGGTGTGTACATCAGGTAAAGCTGCACGCTTCTAAAGGTCCCTGGTTGTGGTTACAAAAATTTCCAATCACATTGGAGATATCAGTATTTTGTGAGAAATTATACAACAACCCCAACATGTCTGCCCTGTTCCTTTACTGAGAGTCACAACAGGGTTATGTTATAAGACTATGGAAGAGAACCCTTATAAGAGGTCCTGTACAAGAAAATAGAGAGGAAAAGGATGAGAGACGGGTGTCTTCAGCGCCGGGTTCACGTAGAAATGAAGACTGTGTCTTCAATACCAGGCTCACATAAAAATGAAGATACTGCCTCTCGGTTAGGGAGGTGTGAAGATGAGGAGAAAGAGAGCTCAACCAAGAGCAAAGCGCTTCATGATTGAACTGCTTATTTTGGTGTTGGCGTTTTGGCGAGGAAGTCCGAGTTGACGGAACCTTACTTTTCTTTTTTCCATTTTTTCTTTTTTTATTTGATTTTTCTATAATCACATTCCATAACCAGCAGTTACGATTTCAACACGTTCAGGTAGTATGATTTCCAATTCCAAACCCTTTTTATCATTTCCTCGATGTTACCTTAGTAATGTACTGATACACCTGCCCTTCTTTTTTCCTCCTTGGTACCTTCCTGTGTATGCCAGCTCACTTATGATATCTTTCACACAGGACCGATACCTTTTTTCAGACATGTTTTTTAAATCAAGGAGTTGCACACACCAGTGGTATAACCTATGGTAGACTCTCCTTTGATAGAAAATCAGTACGTATTCGCAACCTGGAGCCACCCTATGATATTACTTTTTTGAGGGTTATTTTAAAAAATATTCTGCAAATATACGTTTGAAATGCTTTAAACCTCTTTAATATCATTTTATAAGAAAATGAGACTTTTCGACAATGAGAAAAGATACTAACCTAAGAAAAATTATTATATCTGAGAGATTCAAACAGATTTCAAAAAATGCACACAAAAATTCTGTTTTTGTTCTTATTTTTCATGGTTATAAAAATTGCTCATGAAATTGTTTAAATGGAGAGGATGGGTAAAAAAAGGGAGAAGGGCTTCCGTGTTCGAGCGTGGTCGGAGGATTAGATTCCGGAAATAAAAGCGAGTTAGACAGGCTGAGTTCCTTTGCGGTCTGGAAGTAAAAGGAGAGGATACAAAGGAGGGGTTCTTCAAAGCTTAGGGATGGTAGAGAGGTGGCTATGTCACTTCTCTGCCAACAGCTCGCTAATTTTACAGAGTTGAGATTTCATAATATCAATGTCTATTACAGTATTCACATAATTTCTATCCTCAGAAAGTGAACAGATCATGTTCCTATTTCCACTTTCAGTTCTTTTGCATCCAGAATCACTTCATACCCTTCAGTTCTCCAGACCAGCTTGATCTGCAGTACAAAGGAAACCTGGCTGGCCCCCATGGGTAATGAAGCTTCCATGGTGAATCCTTTGGCCAGTAAATCATTGAACCAGAGCACATCTGTGATAGCATATTCATANCAGTTCCCAACTTCTTCCATNTCCAGCCTGTAGANAGTAACATGTTCGTATTCAGAACAGAAAACAATGTATAAATTCTCCATTCTTCTGTCTTCCTCATTTTTCACNTACACACTTATGGGGACTTTCTCATTCTCTGATGCAGTAACCTTTCCCGGGAGAAGGCCAGCTTCNACTTTTTCAATGTTGACGTCAGGTTTTCTCAGCGTGAACTTGAACGAGGTNTTGGCAGTTTTCTGGTCTCCCTCTGAATCGAAATACTTGACCTTTATGACTGCTTCAACAGTATCAAATTCTCTTTTCTCTTTAAGGATGTCAACAGCTTCTATGGTGGCCTTGACCTCTTTGGTGAATCCTTCTTCAATTTTGTCTATTGTCTCGTATTCAAAGGTGAGTAANGCNGGNATATTGCTTTCCAATTTCACATTTAAGGCAGGAGCATCTCCTTCATTGGTTAAAATGATAGAAATGTCGAATATATCAGAGACAATTAAATTTTCAGGGGGATTTTCTACTGCTACTGTTATTTTTGGGACATTTTCCTGGACTAGACATCCTGAAAGGAGTAATACAACTATGACCATGATTCTTCTCATAAGATGATGTGGGTTAGTGTGCTTAAAAGCTTTTCAGTACTTTGAGTTCTTTGAAACTGCAGATACGTAGAAGGGTTCGCACCTTTGTTACACGTGTAACAAGTCATCAGGCAGTATCTGTATGGGTTAATCCATTACAGGGGTTCATGGTAGGTTCAGTCCAGTAGATTATTAAGGTTAGTTACAGGACTCTATCAGTAAATAATTTAAGTGCGCACACCTCTTGACAATTGTGACAGAAACAGTCTTAGGTATTGTGGCTCATCCTGACGATGAGATTGGAATGGCTGGCACATTAAAAAATCACGCAGACCGTGGAGACAGCGTCGTTTTAGCCTGGATGACTGCAGGAGAGAACACGACCATGCTCAAAGGGACACCAGAAGAGAAAGCGAACATACGAAAAGAGCAAGCAGGAGAGGTGTCAGATCTACTGGGAGTGAACACTCGGTTTCTAGGATTTACTGATTCGCAGGTTTCCTACACTATGGAAGCATCCAAGAAGGTGGCATCATTCATTAAAGAGGTAAAGCCAACCATTGTCATCACCTGGAATGATTACTGGCAAGCAGGAGCTGGACACCCGGACCACAGGAACACGTGTTACATTGTGAGGGATGCTCTCACGTACGCGCGATTTCCTGATTCACTACCTGCGTACCGGGAATTTGTGAGTTTATACTTGTACTACAATCCAGATTCACCCCTTCCAGTGGTGTACGTGGATGTTTCACAGCAAAAAGGGATATTTGAAAAAATTGTAGATGTCTACTCGAGGGTGTATGGGGGCTGGCCTGTCACTGAATGGAAGTACACCAATTTGAGGTTCTTTGGCATGCGGGCAGGCTGTGAGTTGGCTGAAGTTTTCAATGTGGTCCAGAATAGAAGAATGGTATCTCAGTATTTGGATTGACCAAGGAATGTTCAGCTCGGCCTTGAATACTGTATTGTGCTCTGTGGGCACAGGCATACACATAGAGACCACTTATTTCTCGGACATTTATGAAGACCGGTAACCCAAAAAGTGTTACACGTGTAACAGAATGCCCCCAACTTGGAACCCCTTCAGTACATACCTTTTAAAATGCTTACGAGAAACCATTGCATGGAGACAGTCCGCACCCTAAAAAAAGGTGAAACCCTGCTCGTCAAAGGGCCTGCACGTATCACACTGAAAACAGGGAGAATTCGCATTGATGGTACAGACAGAAGCCGTTATGTCGTCAAAAAAGGGAGTTCCTGCACACTGGCAGGGATTCAAGAGTCTCAGATAGAGATTACTCTAGGTTCAGGGGCAGCAGTTGAAAAATTTGAAGTAGCAACTCCCAGGATTTGGTTGAAGTACTCCCATGAGATTCTCCAGAAAAAGGGGGTTATCATGATCATGGGGGCTCCAGATACGGGGAAGACTACTTTTGCCACTTTTCTGGCAAATCAAGCGTTGGAGAAAGGGATATCTGTGGCAGTAATTGATTCAGATATTGGTCAGTCAGATATAGGGCCTCCTTCAACTATTGGGTTAGCCTTTGTTAAGCATACGATTAACCAGATAGCTGATGTTGCAGCAGATGAGTTCTATTTTGTGGGGACTACATCGGTTCAGGATGTGTGTGATATGGTTGTGGGGTTGATGTCCCTGGTAGAAAAAGCAAAAAAAAGAGCTGAATTAGTGATCATTGATACATGTGGGTACGTTCTGGGAGATACGGGAAGGAGACTAAAGGTATTGAAGCTGCAGTCCATTAATCCAGATTTTGTGGTGGCTTTACAGAGGAGAGGGGAATTACACCCTATATTGAGGACGTGGAGAGGTTCCATTATAAAGGCAGATGTTCCCAAAGAGGTGAGAAAAGTTCCTCGGCACACCAGAAAGGAAATTCGTGAATCCAGATGGAGAAAAACTTTTGAAGAAGCTCAAGAGCGTCAAATAGATCTGGAGGAGAAGACGTTATTAAATACGTATTTACTATCTGGGAAGAGCATTGATACGAATCTGTTTAAAAAATTGCTGCAGTGTAATGTTATTTATGCTGAGGAGATCCCTGAAGGGTATTTTATCGTCAAAAAAGAAAAATTTCACGAGTACCAGCCGAAGCAGGTTTCTTTTTCTGGAAATACGTTGAAAGTGCTTGATGTGAGCTGGGAAGAAAACTTGGTGGTAGGATTACGAAAAAAGGGTACCTTTGTGGACTTGGGCATTGTAAAGAGGGTTAACTACCACAACATGATGGCAGTCATTTCATGCAGAGAGCATGACTTTGATACTATTAAATTTGGGAGAATAAAAGTAGATGAATCTGGATGTGAACGAGGATTCATTGATTGGTGTTAACAACTGTATTGAAGAATCCAAGGTTATGAGGTCACCTACAATAGTCTAATTGGGTTTGGTTCTTGTTTTTGTTACACGTGTAACATCTGCTGTATTTATTGGTCTGATTATCATTTGGATTGAAGGGTTTTTTACTCAAATATTCTGCAAATTGGTTCATTAACAGCCTTGAGCAGTATTCAATCTAATTACCCTAATCGGGTATATCTCACTTTGTCCAAATCCTATCCGAAACCTTTATAAAGAGGGGTGGTTTACCATGGTTATGAGGTCTGAAGAGATACGTGGAAGAGTAGATAACAGTTATGAGAAATACGGGTGGACGGATAACCAGAAAGAGGTTTTTGAAAAATTCATAAAGGAGCGCTACGCAAACTATGCGAACCCAAAAAATACTGTGGGCCAGTACCTTGATCTTTTGAATTCAATAGTTCTGAAAATTAAGAAACCTTTCTCTGAAATCACGTATGATGATTTGGAGCCTTTGCTCAGTGAATGGCAGGAGAAATACGGAAAAGCTTCTCTACATGGTAAGAGATCTAAGTTGAAGGCATTTTTGAGATGGGAATCAGGGAATAAGCATGATCAACGAGCAGAAAAGATACGATCAGGTGGATATGTATCACCCATAACGATTCACGATTTGTTAACTGATGATGAGATCACCAAATTGAGAGAAGCTGCGAAAGCTGATCCACGAAATTTAGCTATGGTTGATTTCCATTTGCTGTGGGGACCACGACCTTCCGAAAGTGCCAAATTAAGAGTAAAGGACGTGGAAGTAAATGATGAGTACATTGTGGTGAATATTCCCCAGACAAAGACAATATACAGACCTGTTCCAATTCCCTTGACCACTGAGAGTGTCATACAAGATCCAACATTTTTGGATTGTGCTTTAAATGCATATACATCTTTGATGCAGTACTTGAATGCACACCCCGGGTATCCTGATGATCCTGATTATCCTTTGTGGTACGATGAAAAGAAAGGGAGGAAACACTTAGATCGGTACTCATTAAGCAGGATCTTTAGAAGATTAGGGAAACAAGCAGGGTTAGAAAAGAGTATCAGTACCTACATGTTGCGGCGTACTGCATTTAATCGGTTCAAAGGTGTGAACAGGGAGCTTTTGTGTGCTGGCTTCGGATGGAAACCGGGAAGTAAGATGCCTACTCAGGTGTACAATAAATTGAGACCCCAGGATTATCTAGAGACACTAATAAATTCTAAATCCAAAAAAGTGAGAGACATTCAAATATGCCCACAGTGTGGAAAGGAAAACCCACAAGATAAGAACTTCTGTGTGTGGTGTTCGCATGCCCTCAAGGAGTCATTAATGGCAGATACAGTTAAGCGCTTCCATGCAGATCAGACAGCTCAAAAGGAGCTTGAAGAACTGAGAGAAAAAATGACTAAAATGGAGGAACTGCTGAGTAAGATGGTAAATGTGCCAGGGTTTGAGAAATTCATGGAAGAGGCTGTAAGAAATTCAGAATGATTATTCAGTTTTCCACGAAGAAAATCTATCCAGCATATCCAGAACAGGATAATGATATATTACACGTGGCATGTTACACGTGTAACAAGAATATCCAGGATACGTGATCTGGTACTGG
>JGI2171J19970_10001091_pt1 | contig 15104 bp, 14 predicted proteins | sample DeeMarSWOR324_28_FD_19970 | JGI IMG/M metagenome (IMG submission 19970) | reverse complement strand
GAGGTGGTCGTAGCTGTAGTGTTCACGGCAGAAAAGTGTCGCCTCACGGCCGTCCATGAAGCAGTCGGCGAGCCTTGTCCTGCTGAAGATATAGCTCTGGGGGCCTACGGCTATGGGCGCCTGAGTTTGCCTTATAACAGTCCTGAGTAAAGCCGGGCCGTACCACACGTCGTTCATGTAGCCACCGCCATCGAACAGGACGAGATCAACGTCCTCGGGTATTTCAAGCAGCCTGAAACCTGCGTCGATCCCCATCCTCCAGAAGAGGATGTTCATGAGGTATTTTCCACCGATTACCGGGTTGCCGCGGTATATGTGCTCGAGGTTGAGGGAGTTGTAGTCGTAGCCTTGTTCCTCGAGTTTCTTGACCAGCCCCATGTGGATCAGCGTGTCGCCGTGGTTCCCGCCCGGGGTTATGGTTATAGTCTTCCTGTCCCTGTTCTCCTTGAGGAACTCGGTGAAGGCGTCCATCTGGCTCTGATCACGGTTTCAGGGTATTTCGCTGTTGCTCTCAACCTATTTATGGCTGAGGAGGGGTGGGTAACCGTGGGGCTAGTGTTGAGGCGTGGCAGGTGGGGCGTCGCTTTCACGGTGCTCGGCGCAATTATCTTCGTTGCGTACCTAGTCTACACGAACCCCTTCAGATTTCTCGCCGAGGCTGGGCGGTTCGACCCGCTGATGTTCGGCTTCGCTGTGCTGCTTAACTGGGTGGGTCTCCTCTTCCTCGCCGCGTCGTGGCACACGCTGCTCAGGGTTCTTCATGTGAGGACGAGCCTGTGGCGATCGGTCCAGATGACCTTCGTGAGCATGTTCGTTGTCTGGGTGCTCCCAGTCCCTTCCGGCGTGGAGATCATCAGGGCTTACCTGGTGCGGGGCGAGGAGGGTAGCAACTTGGGTAAGGCCGTGAGCTCCGTCATCGTGAACAAGGTCTACTACTTCATCAGCTTCGGCGTCCTCATAACCCTCGCCGCAGCTGTCTCGCTGCTGGGCGGCGACGACATACCGGTTCAGCCGTTGATGGTCTGGTTCGTGGTGCTCTACGCCCTCGCCAACACCCTCGTCTTCGGCCTGGTTCTGACGCCTAGGCGCCTGCGGGGGCTCTACGAGGGCAGCCCGGGATGGGTGCGGCGGAACCTCCTCGACAGGATATACCACCCCGAGATGGGGTTGGGCGGCTTCCCCGTGTTCGTAGAAGAGATAGGCAAGGCCATGGAGAGCCTCCGGGGGAGGCCCCTCGAGAACCTTCTCTCCCTCCTGATGGTGGGGTTCCACTGGAGCACCGGCGCAGTGACGGCGTACCTGGTCGCCTTGTCCCTGGGTCAACGCGTCAGCTTCTGGGTCGTTGTGCTCATCTACGCGGTTATCGAGTTCATCCAGCAACTAAATGTGGTCATCCCCAGCGGCCTCGGCGTTGTTGACGCGGGGCTCACAGGCGCCTTCACCGTGGTGGGGGTGCCTCTCGAGGCCGCGTCGGCCATAAGCCTGCTGACCCGGCTCGCCACTTACTGGTTCGAGCTGGGGCTCTGCGGGGCGGTGAGCCTGCATTTCGGGTACAGGGAGGCCCTAGAGGGCTTCGAGGGGTTGCGATAACCTTTTATTCAACTATCGTGCTGTATCGCTAGTGATATAGATGGAGTTCACGTTAGAGTTGGCTCAACAGGTCCTCCTATACATAGCCACATACCTCCTAGGGATGGCCTTCGCCGGCAGCTTCCTGGGCCGAAGATGGATGGGAACCGTGGACGTCTTCCTCCACAGGACGTTCAAGCTGGACGTCACCATCGGCAAGTACCTCTACTGGAAGCACTTCTGCTGCATACCCAACCCGCCCAGGCCCAAGAACCTGAGGAAGCCCACAGGCCTAACGGACATACTGTTCGCGAGGTTAATAGATTAGCGCGCCGACCGGAAACATAAAAAAGCCTCACGGGGGTCAAACAAACATGCTCCGACTCGGGGTCATCGGATGCGGCCGCGTCACCACCATGTTTCACCTCAGAGCCATCAGGGACGTCGCAGAGGTGGAGGTAGCAGCCGTAGCCGACGTCAACGAGGAGCGGACGCGAACCGTTGCAGAAGAGTGTAACACGAAGGGGTACACCGATTACCACGAGCTTCTCGGAGACCCCGGTATCGACGCAGTAGTCATCAACACGCCCCCAAGTCTCCACGAGAAGATGGTTCTCGACGCCTTGGGCAGCGGAAAACACGTCCTCTGCGAGAAACCGCTGTCGGAGACGGTGGAGGGATGCATGAAGATTAAGGAGGCACAGCTTGAGTCGGGGCTCGCGGTGCTTCCCGCCCACAACTACGTCTTCACGCCGTGCCTGACGCGCCTCAACGACCTCGTGGACTCGGGCACAGTAGGGGATGTGAGGAAGCTATCCCTGGTCTTCGAGAACAACCTCAAGACGTACAGGCCTCAGACTGACTTCAGGATCACGACGGGTAACGGCGTCGTCGAGGACGTGCTGCCGCACATTCTCAGTGTGTCAGCGCCGGTCGCAGGAGACGCGGTGGACGTGAAGGAGCTGCGGTGGTGGTGCGACGACTACGAGGTCTGCGACAACATGGAGACCACCCTCGTCACCGACCGGGGGGTGGACCTTGAGTGCAGGCTGAGCTGGACCAAGCTGGTCCCTAGGTTCGGCGTCGAGGTCCACGGGTATGAGGGCAGCCTCAAGGCGGAGCTGATGATGAAGCCCTACCAGGTCTCCCTTGAGAGGAGGGGGAGAAAGAAGGTTTACAGGGACCATCTGCTGAGCTGGTACCTCGACCTCGTACGGTTCAAGCACCCCAGTTTCAGGAACCAATACATCCACTTCGACCGCGTGGTCCGCGGCCTGGAGGCACCCAAGATCACGGTGGACGACGAAGCCAATATCCTCGGAGTAATAGAGAAGATCTCAGAGATGATGTAGTGGAGGAGCGGCGGGTTGAACAGTGTTTCAGTGGTTCGCGTCGGTGGCGACGTCCCCGTGGCCGTTCGGCGCAGCGTAGAACTCATCAACGCGCCTCTGCCCAGCGGCGTCGACGCCGTTGTCAAGCCCAACATCTGCAACGCCAAGAATCCGGACGGCATGGTGATAACCGACTTCAGGGTCATCGAGGCCGTCGTTGGCCTCCTCAAGGAAAGAGGCTGCAACGTCACGGTGGTGGAGTCAGACAACATCGCGGGCACGGCGAACGATAGGGCCGAGAGATCAGGCCTGCTGGCGCTCCTCGACGAGCTCGACGTGCAGTGGCTTAACCTGAGCCGCGACGACTACGAGGAGCACGAGGTGGCGGAGACGGTCCTCAGATTGCCCAGGACGGTCATGGACGCCGAGTATTTCGTCAACCTACCCAAGATGAAGACCTGCGCCCACACCCTGGTGACCCTAGGCATCAAGAACCTCTACGGCGTATTCCAGAGGAAGAGCAAGAGCAGGCTCCACAGGCACCTAGACGAGATACTCCCCTACCTAGCCGAGGCCGTGAGAAACGACCTGGTGGTGGTGGACGGCCTGACCTGCATGGAGGGGAACGGGCCCGTCGTCGGGAACCCAGTCTGCCTCGACGTATTGGTGGCAGGCGTCGACATAGTCTCGGTGGACTCGGTTTGCAGTAGCCTCATGGGCTTCGATCCAGCCGGGATACCGCATATCGTGTCATCCGTAGGGCGTGCACCTGGCGTGGTGGACGTTGAACGGATCGAGGTGGTGGGGGAAGACTGGAAACGGCTCGTCCATGGGTTCGAGCCCCCTTACAGCCTCAAGGCTACTCTCAAGAGCCTGCGCGCCATCAAGGACGTATACCTGACCAGATGACCGGGGGCTCCGCTCAGCTCCGTCCAAGGTAAACAATATATTCCGTTGAGGCTCCCTGACAGGGGATGAATAGAGCCATTAAGGTGCTTCTGCTCTCCGTGTTCGTGGCTATGTTGGGTCTCGGTATCGTCAGTCCCATAATGCCGCTGTATGCCGAGAGCCTGGGCGCCACCTACACCCAGGTCGGGCTGCTGAGCTCGGCGTGGAGTATATCAAGGCTCATATTCAGCGCCCCCGCGGGGAGGCTGAGCGACTCCACGAGCAAGAAGAAGGTGATCGTCGCCGGGCTGTTCGTCTACGCTGTCGTCAGCCTCATGTATGTTTTCGCGTGGGACTTCAACTCGCTCCTCTCGTTCAGGTTCATCCACGGCCTAGGCTCCGCCATGACCATGCCCATCGCGATGGCATACGCCGCGGAGCTGTCGCCCGAGGGCGAGGAGGGACGTTACATGGGCACCATGAACTTCGCAATGTTCGGGGGCATGGGTTTCGGGCCCCTCCTCGGAGGCAGCCTCACAGACATGTTTAGCATGAGCGCCCCCTTCTATTTCATGAGCGGCCTAACGGCCATAAGCCTAGCGCTAGTGATGCTGTTACTGCCCGACCTGGGCTCGACAACGTACACATCAGAGAAACCCAAGCCCTCCTTCAGGAGGGTCTTATCCAACAGGGTCCTTCTGGCCAGTTTCGTCTTCCGCGCCGTGAACGCCCTAGGCCGCGGATCCATCATGGGGTTCCTGACCATCTTCATGACCACTGCGGTCGTAGACGGCGGCCTGGGGCTATCAGTTACGGAGGGAGGCATCGTGCTCTCCGTTGGCCAGCTCTCCTCGGCGTTTCTCCAGAGGCCGTGCGGCGAACTGGCGGATCGCCACGACAAGAACAGGTTGATCATGATGGGGGGCTTGGTGGCGGTCGTCGGGATGGCCTCGTTCCCGTTCTCCCACAGCTTTTGGCAGGTGCTGAGCGCCAGGTTGCTGTTCTCGGCTGGAAGCGCCTTGATGACTCCAGCCATCACCGCAATAGCGGCTATCGAAGGGCGAAGCCTAGGCATAGGCACCACCATGAGCGTCCTACAGAGCGCCATGAGCCTGGGGATGATGGCTGGGCCGCTCATCTCCGGGGTGTTCGCCGACATGTTCAGCCTGAAGCCTGTGTTCTGGCTGGGCTCGGCGATATCCCTGCTCGGCCTGGGCTTGTTCGTGGTGCTTCAGCCAGGAGCCGACGCCAAGCAGGCGACAGTGTAGCCTCCCTCGCCCAAGGAAAAGGCTGATGTTCGTCCCACGTCGTAGGGGCCTTCGTTCACTGTCGAGCAGCTTTAAATACGATGCAGGCGAGTTTGATAGATACGATTTCGATAGTGATCACCATTGAAGACAGCTAGACAGGTCGGCGTAGTGGGGTACGGAGCCTATGTCCCCATCTACCGGCTGGAGGCCTCCGAGGTGAACCGAGTCTGGGGGGGAGACGGCGCCCCAGTGGAGGAGAAATCTGTGGTGGCTCCAGACGAGGACACGGTGACCATCTCGGTGGAGGCGGCGAAGCAGGCCGTGAGGCGCTCAGGCATAGACCCATCAGAGATAGGCGCCGTCTACGTGGGCACCGAGTCCAAGCCCTACGCGGTAAAGCCATCCGGCACCATAGTGGCCGAGGCAATAGGCGCCACCCCGAGCGTGTCCACGGCTGACTACGAGTTCGCGTGCAAGGCGGGCACTGAGGCCATGCAGAACTGCATCGGCCTGGTCGGCAGCGGTATGCTGAGGTACGCCATGGCGATAGGCGCGGACACAGCCCAGGGTAGGCCTGCGGACGCGCTCGAGTACACCGCGTCGTGCGGCGGAGCCGCGTTCATCTTCGCGGACCGCAGCGCCGACACCGTCGCCTACCTCGAGGCCTCGTACAGCTACGTGACCGATACGCCCGACTTCTGGAGGCGGGCCAAGGAGATGTACCCGAGGCACGGGAGCAGGTTCACGGGCGAACCCGCGTACTTCAAACACATACAGGGCGCCGCCAAGGGGCTGCTTGCGGAGACCGGCTACAAGCCCGAGGACTTCGATTACGCTGTGTTCCACCAGCCCAACACCAAGTTCCCTATACGCGTGGGTAGGGGGCTCGGCTTCACTATGGACCAGATAGACCCGGGGCTCGTGGCCCCCAAGATAGGGAACACGTACGCCGGGAGCACACCGGTCGGCCTCGCGGCGACGCTTGACATCGCGGAGCCTGGCGACAGGGTGTTCGCGGTAAGCTACGGCTCCGGCAGCGGCAGCGACGCCTTCGTCTTCACGGTCCAGGAGGCGATAACCGAGAAGCGGGGCGGGCCGAAGGTGGCCAGCTTCATCGACCGCAAGAAGTACGTGGACTACGCCACGTACCTCAGGTTCAGGGGGCAGATCATCCAATGAGGAGGGTGGCGGTGGCGGGCGTCGGCCTCGTGAAAGTCAGCGAGCACTGGGAAAAGCCCATCGGCGCCCTCTTCGCCAACGCCGCGCTTAAGGCGATGAAGGACGCCGGCACAGACGAGATAGATGGACTCTACGTGAGCAACATGAGCGGCGCCTTCATGCAGGAACAGCTCAGCATGGGAGCGCTCATGGCTGACGCCATAGCCAAGCCGGGGCTCCACGCAGTGAGGGTGGAGGCGGGCTCGGCCAGTGGGGGCGTCGCGTTCCACGAGGCCGTCAAGGCGGTGGCCTCCGGGTACAGCGACTGCGTGCTAATTGCAGGCGTCGAGAAGATGAGCGATGTCCTCCCAGAGGTCGTCACCAAGAGCCTCGTGATGGAGGAAGAGCAGGAGTACTCGGCCTACACGGGCGTCACTAAAGCCGGGCTCAGTGCCATGCTCCACAGGCTCTACATTGACCTCTACGCGGAGCCCAGCGATGTGGGGATGATGGCGGTGCAGAGCCACGAGAACGCGGTGGGCTGCAGGCACGCCCAGTACCCGTTCAGGATGAGCATCGAACGCGCTATGGACAGCCCCATGGAGGCGGACCCTATACACATGATGGAATGCGCTGGCGTCGGAGACGGGGCCGCCGCTATATTACTGGTCCCGGCGGGCGCTGAAGGCGTCGAGGTCGCAGCCACGACGGTCGCCACGGATTACTGCAGTCTCCCCATGAGGGAGGACCCGCTGTCTCTCGGCTCCGTCGAGAAGGCCGCAGAGAAGGCATATAGGATGGCTGCCGTGAAGCCTGGCGATGTCGACCTAGTCGAGGTTCAGGACGACTTCACCATCAACGGGGTCCTCAGCCTGGAGAGCCTCGGGCTCGTCGAGAGGGGGAAAGCNGCCAAGCTCGTGGCCGGGGGAGGCGCAGCCAGAGACGGGGAGCTCCCGACCAACACGTTCGGCGGCCTCAAGGCGCGAGGCAACCCTCTAGGAGCCACCGGGGTCTACCAGGTCGCCGAGGTCGCCCTACAGCTCAGGGGCGCCGCGGGTGACCACCAGGTAGAGGACGCCGAGGTGGGGTTAACCCAGAACATGGGGGGCCTGGGCTCCACGTGTGCGGTGGCCATCTTGAGGAGGCTGGGAAGATGAGCGTGCCACGCTACTGGAGGGAGGAGGTCCCGAGGTACCGGCTGCTGGGCATTGAGTGCACGGGCTGTGGGGCCAAGTTTTTCCCCGCGCGGCCGGTATGCACCAAATGTGGCTCCACTGAGTTCAAGGACCACAAGCTAGCGGAGGCCGGGGAGGTGGTCACGTGGACAGTGGTCAGGAACCCGCCCCCAGGCTTCGAGAAGTACCAGCCCTACGTGGTGGCTCTGATCGAGCTGGAGGACGGCATGAGGCTGCTGAGCCAGGTGGTGGACGTGGACCCTGAGGAGGTCCACGCGGGGATGAGGGTCGAGGCCGTGTTCCGCAGGGTAACGGAGGACGGCAGTACAGGCATCATCCAGTACGGCTACAAGTTCAGGCCCGTCGTCGAGTAGCCCCACACTTTTATAATCGCCGCACCCCCTTCTCGCTCTGATAGCGTTGCCTCCACAGACAAGGTACGACACCATATCGGAGATAGCGAAGAGACGGGGCTTCTTCTGGCCCAGCTTCGAGATATACGGCGGTATGAGCGGCTACGTCACATACGGTGACTTGGGCACCAAGCTGAAGCGGAACATCGAGGCCCTATGGAAGGAGTACTTCGTGAGGAGGCAGGGCTTCTTGGAGTTGGACGACCCCATCATCAACCCCGAGCGCGTCTTCGAGGCGTCGGGGCACTTGGAGAACTTCAAGGAATACTCCGCCGAGTGCACCCAGTGCGGCAGCAGTTTCAGGGCCGACCATCTTGTCGAGGACAAGACGGGTCTGGAGAACGTGGAGGCCATGGGAGGCGAGGCCATAAAGCGCCTCATGGCGGAGCACAGAATCAGGTGCCCAGCCTGCGGCGGCGAGCTCAAGGAGCCCGTGCTCTTCCTACCCATGTTCAAGACCGAGATAGGGGCCACGGGCGGAGAGGTAGGATACGCCCGCCCCGAGACCGCCCAGGCCATGTTCCTCAACTACAAGCGTGGCTACCAGCACGCACGCGAGAAGCTGCCCTTCGCCATCGCCCAGAGCAGCAAGGTGATGAGGAACGAGATAAGCCCACGCCGGGGCACTATAAGGGTTCGCGAGTTCACCATTATGGAGCTGGAGCTCTTCTTCGACCCCCAGGACTCGGGGTGCCCTGGGTTCAGCGAAGTCAAGGACGTAGTGATCAAGCTGTTCACCGAGGAGATGGAAGAAAAAGAGGTAAAGGAGCCTCTGGAGATATCCATCGGTGAAGCCATAGAGAAGGGCCTCATACTCACCGAGTGGCAGGGCTACTTCATGGGCATCAGCCAGAGGTTCATCACCGCCCTCGGAATCCCCCAAGAGGAGCAACGGTTCAGGGCCCACCTCCCCGACGAGCGCGCCCACTATAGCGCCCAGACCCATGACCACGAGGTCTACTTCGAGACCTGGGGCTGGATAGAGGTCTCGGGCTGCGCCTACAGGACAGACTTCGACCTCCGCAGCCACATGGAGGTGTCCGGAGTCGATATGACTGTGCTAAGGGAGGACGGCACTAGGTACGTGCCCCACGTCGTGGAGCCCAGCTACGGCCTCGACAGGCTCTTCCTTTCCGTCCTAGAGGCCACCTACGAGCGGAAGCAGAAGCGAAACATATTCCACCTGCCACGGGAGCTGGCGCCCTACCAAGTCGCCGTCTTCCCGCTGGTCACAAAGGACGGGCTCCCCGAAAAGGCACGGGAGGTGCATGATCTCCTCTTAGACAAGGGGTTCTGGCTTGTCTACGACGAGGCAGGCAGCATAGGCCGTAGGTACGCCAGGGTCGACGAGATAGGCGTCCCCTTGGCGGTGGCCGTGGACTACGACACCCTGAACAGCGACGTTCTCACCATCAGGGACAGGGACACTTGGGAGCAGGTGAGCCTGAGCCTCGCAGAGCTACCGGGGGCCCTCGAGGCGTACTTCAAGGAAGAGAAGGACTTCCTCGACCTGGGGACCCTAGTCATAAGGGGCTAGAGTTCACACATTTCATCCGTTAACCCTAATATTCAGCTGAAAATAGTAAGCCCACATGANTTCAAAGAGTATAGCCGGAGTGGCTGAAGAGCTGATGGGTAGGACCCTGGTCTTCTACATGGCGACGGTGGACGAGCATGGATTCCCCAATGTCAGGGCAATGGAGAACCTGAGGTGCAGCAAAAAGTTTCCCCATCCCGCGAAGGTAATCGCGGAAAACGAGCCAGACCCGCTTGTCTCTTACATCTCCACCAACACGTCGTCGGAGAAGTTCAGGCATTTGAAAGCCAACCCGACGGTGGCGCTCTACTACTGCGTACCGGAGGAGTACAAGGGCGTCATGCACCAGGGGAAGGCCGAGGTGATGGGCGACACGGAATTCAAGAAGAAGCTCTGGGTCGAGGGATGGGAGGTATACTATCCCAAGGGATACACGGACCCGGACTTCACGCTACTTAGGGTGAAGCCGACGCTACTCAAAGCGTGGTACGACTTCCAGACACATCAGCAGGCCATTGACTAAGAGAGGATTCGTTCTCCCTAGGTGTTGTTTCTTGGGCCTATCGGCTCCATTCTGCCGCCGCCCGTCTTCTCGATCCTACTCATGTAGTCGGCTAGGAACCCCGTCATTTTCGCCTCGGCCTCATCGTGGGTCGGCGCCTCTAGGACGAAGTCCACCTTGATGGTGTGCACCTTGTCCCTGTCCTCGCCCTCCACGGGCGGCGTCGCAGCGTTCTTGATGTACATGTCGGGGTAGTCTCTCTGCATCTCCCTGTAGAGGGGGAAGAAGTCCTTCCACACCATGCTCACGTTGTAGGTCTTGGCTAGGAAGACGCTGTCAGCCCGGCTCTCGATCATGGGGGCGATGTGCGCGTCGAACATGCCCTTCATCTCGGAGGGGACGCCGGGCAGCGTGCATATGGTCTTGCCCGCCTCCTCGATGCACATGCCCACGGCGAAGCCCACGGGGTTCTGCATTGGCCTGCTGCCCTCCAGAATCCTGGCCATCCTCTCGCCCCTCCTGTGGGAGGTTTCGTCTGTGATGCCCCTCCTGTGGTAGACCTCGCGGATCTTGGCGGCGCCATCCTCGTCGATGACCGTCCTACGGTCCAGCGCCCCCCCTATGCTGTCCACCGTGAGGTCGTCCTCGCTGGGGCCCAGGCCGCCCGAGAATATGATGAAGTGGGCGTCCCGCCTTAGGGCGTCGTGGAGGGCCTCGGCGATGGTCTCCGGCTCGTCGCCTATGGTGGTGACTCGCCTGAGCTTGGCGCCCATCTCGGCGACCCGCTGGGCTATCCAGTGGCTGTTGGTGTCCAGTATCCTGCCGTAGAGTAGCTCGTCGCCTGTGGCGATGATCTCGACGTTGACGCTGCCGGTGGGCTTCATACTCTATGGCTCGGCGTCGGACGCTTATACAGATTATCCTTATATTGCCCCGCCCTGTGAAACATCTGGATAGTCATGGATATAGAGAAATGGACCCTCGAGAAGGCTCTGGAGGTGGGTGCGGAGATGGAGCTAGAGAGCTACACCCTCTACACGGAGACCGCGGAGAAGGCCACGTACCCCGGGGCCAAGAAGCTGCTCACGGAGCTGGCGGCGGACGAGAAACGGCACCGCGAGTACTTCCTCCAGGGACTCAAGGACCCCAAGAACGTCAAGATGCGGACGCTGAAGGAGCACATCCCCGACCTGAAGATAACGGATAAGCTGGTCAAGGTGCCCCTCGACCCCATGGCGGACTACCCACAGATACTGATCTACGCGGCGCAGCGCGAGAAGACCACCCACGACTTCTATGTCCAGGTAGCCCGCAGGTTCAAGGACACCGAGCTGGGGAAGATGTTCAACAACTTCGCCAAGGAGGAGCTCCGCCACAAGTACCTCATCGAGAAGGAGTACGACGACGTGGTCCTCGNCGAGATGTAGCTCGGCCCCAAACCTATTCTATCGTGGCGTGGCGCAGCCTCATCGAGTCCACGCTGAGGCCCAGTCTGTTCATGAGTTCAGCGATGATGGAGTCCAGGAATATCATGGTCGTGCCCTCGAACATGGTGCCCATAGGCGCTAGGCTCTCGTGCTGCCCCTTCAGCTGCCTTATGTGGTACTCGTCCTCAGAGGCGATGTCCTCCCTGCCAGGGATGTCGACGACGAGGTCCGCCGTCTGGGCCAAGGGAGACTCCTCCTGGCTGGTGATGGCTACGACTTTGGCGTTGAGGCTTTTGGCCATCTGGGCCGCTGCCAAGGGCACTGTGGTCTTCCCGCTCCCGGAGATCACTATGACCATGTCGCCTTCGCCGACGTTGGGGTTGATGGTCTCACCCAGAACGAAGACTTGGAAGCCCAGGTGCATCAGGCGCATGGCGAACGCCTTGCCCACAAGGCCGCTCCTACCGGCACCCACGACGAGCACCTTCTTTCCTCGCGTCCTCGTGTCCATCAGGCTCTCAAGCAGAGTCTTAACCTCCTCACTGTCAAGGCCGCGGAGCGCTGCTGAGATGCTTTTAATCAGCTCCTCGTAGGCTTGGGCGAAGTACTCCATTTCGTATGAAGGTGAGTAGGGAAGGGTAAATAACAGTTAAGGTAGTGCCAACAATAGTTTAACGAGCCTTTCTGGGTAGTTTTTGATATCGAAATCCCGATTCTAATGCTCGTTTTCGGTCTATCTTCAAGTCTCCCACATAGATTTTCTGAGTGAATCCTTTTCCCAGTTTTTGGAGCCTAACAATCTTGTAATCTCCACCAGAACTGCATATAAAATCCGCGCCACAGTTGAGCATTCGTTTGCATATTTACCTCTAAGCAATGCTCTACTCATGACCCCAACAATAAATCCAGCCTTCTTATATGAGCACGCGAATATTGAGGTGAGTATACTGGTTACTAGAAAAACTGTTTAGCTGTATCATCAAAAGCATCTTGGTTAATATATACATACTGAGCGCGCAAGAGATTCATGGAGCATGAGAGAAGCATTATATATTGAATCAATCTACGTCGTTTGATGTCTATTAATATGGATGAGTATGAAATACAAGTATTTACATTCGTCTCAATTTTTGTGATACTAGCACTGTGTTATCCGATCTTCACTAACAGCATAATTGCGGCACATGGATCCGAGTCATCGTCTATAGTTATCTGGGCTAACGATGGAGGAGACAAGATAACAAGAGATGAGTTAAGAGCATACACCGATCCTGCTTCTGTGATTAACTCGGTTTGGGATGGAGAGGAGATCTACTTGTTTGGTGCCAAGAACGAGGTTGTGTCATTCAACCTAGTGCTAGAGGCGCCCACCGCCGACATTGTCGATGTAGATGTCAGTCTGAACATGCTTATAGGGTCGGATGGTAACAAGATAACAACTCGCTCCGCCTCAGGAGACGATTTATTCAACTTCGAGGGCCGTAATATCGAGCTTTTCTATGTGAGGTACCTAGAGATCGAGGGGTTGAGTACCAACCTAGCTTTCTCTGGAGTCGACTATGATGAGCGGCACATCCCGAGACGTTTCCAGCGTCCTTATGACGAGAATTATGAGGGGATCGGCGTATGGGAGGATCGGGTCGACCATAACAAGATGTATCCTGATATCGCCGTTCCACTGGAACTAGAGTCGCCTTTCACTGTAAGTGAGGGAACATCACAATCAATTTGGGCTGATATCTACATCCCCAAAAATACTCCAGCAGGTGATTATGAGGGTGTGATCTCAATCCTTGTAGATAGAGTAACTGTTCTTCAAGTTCCAATTACTCTTAGGGTCCGAGGATTCGCGTTACCCGATTTACCCAGCGCCAAGACGATGTTGGCTTATTCCCCTGAGAACATCAACAGCCGGTACCTCGACGATGAGTATCCTACCCCTGGAACCGATAAATATACTCAATCCATTGAATTGCAGAATCGACACTTTCAACTTGTGCATCGTCACAAGATCTCTTTGATAAACGACTGGGATTTTGACGTTACTAACGAAACCCTCAACGACGAGCTACTTGACGCATGGATATCACGCCTTAACGGTACTCTATTCACCCCAGAGTATGGCTACGAGGGGATCGGTGAAGGTGTCGGCAACAACGTATTCTCAATAGGCACATATGGTAGCTGGTACTGGCAGGAAGGTACAGAAGAGGACATGTGGGAAAACACAGACCCGTGGGTGAATTGGTTTGACAGTCAAGGCTTCTCTACACCTACTGAGTACTTCCTCTATCTAGTAGACGAGTCTGATGATTTCCCCCAGATCGAGCAGTGGGCGATATGGATCGAAAACAACCCCGGACCAGGTAAGAACATGATGTCAATGGCCACCATCCCTCTTACGGACGCGGTTCAACACACGCCGTCCCTCGATATACCCACATCGGAAGGTACGTTTGGTCTAACAGAGCGTTGGGAAAACTCTCTCGCTACCCACAGAGACAAGCAAGGGACTAGGTTCTACATGTATAACGGACAGCGCCCAGCCACAGGCTCTTTCGCCCTCGAGGACGACGGGGTAGCCCTCCGTGTTCTTGCTTGGGGACAGTATAAGATGGATGTCGACCGCTGGTTCTACTGGGAGTCCACTTACTATGACAACTATCAAGGAGATGTGGGCCCCACAAACGTGTTTCAAACCGCACACACCTATGGTAGTTTTGAAAGAGAAGATGATGTACTGGGGAAAACCGGGTGGAACTATTTTAATGGAGATGGCGTGTTGTTATACCCTGGCACGGACCTACAATTCACCGAGGAAAATTACGGTGTTGAGGGGCCGTTCGCTTCCCTGCGTTTAAAACAGTGGAGGAGAGGAATACAGGATGTCGATTACCTCACGTTAGCAGAAAATATTGATCCTATACGTACCGCCCAGATCATTGATGAGATGATACCTGTGGTTCTGTGGGAATTAGGATGCGAGACATACCAAGGTGAATGTGATGGATGGATAAAAACAGATATCAGCTGGCCAACCGACCCAAATGTCTGGGAGGAGGCAAGAGCAAAGCTAGCAGACATTATAGAAGGTGGAGACATCTCAACGAAGCCTGAACCGGAGCCTGAACCGGAGCCTGAACCGGAGCCTGAACCGGAGCCTGAACCAGAGACAGAACCGGAAGAAGATAATAATCTTCTATTATACATGTCGGCTGCGTTATTTCTAGGAATCGTATCTTTGTATGTTCTTCGTATTCGTAAATAGGTAACTAGTGTGATTCGAACCATACAAACAGAAATTCCTCTAAATCCTCTTTGCGCACGCGCAGTCATGGTGTGGGCAGGCCAGTACTAATAGATAGCTAAATTACAATAAATGGAAAGATGGGAAATGAGATTAATACAACTTTAATCAACCCATTACTGAGTCAGCATACTACGTTGTTAAATAATAAACATCATGCGCACGCACATAATTAGCCATAAGTTGGCAAATTATTAAAAAATCTTGGCAATCTGCTAGTAAATGATTAACACACCCTTTCTGAATGTTTTCATACTAATGATACGGTTTAATAGAAATGAATAACAGTTTAGCAGTGGCCGAGGAGCCTCTCCGCCGCCCTGCTGCGGCCGAACACCACGTAGTCCTTGAACCCCAGCGCCTCCGCCTTGGTCTTCTTGCCATTGGCCACCGAGACGATCTCGTCGAAGATGCGGCGTCCCACGCTGTTGAGGCTCTCGCTGCCGTCCAAGATGGAGCCGGCGTTTATGTCTATGTTGTCCTCTAGGTTCCCGTAGGTCTTGGGGTTGCCCGTGATCTTGATGACGGGCGCCACGGCGTGGCCCGT
>JGI2171J19970_10001084_pt1 | contig 15151 bp, 13 predicted proteins | sample DeeMarSWOR324_28_FD_19970 | JGI IMG/M metagenome (IMG submission 19970) | reverse complement strand
TTTTTATGTGTAATTTTTATAACTTAATTTTATCCATTACGCTCTGTTTTGATTCTTCGGTTCTCCTTTTCTCTTGTTTCCAATCTATTTTAACGTCTTCTTCTATTATGATGAAAAACATGGGTGGTTCATGTGCGAGCATCATTAGTCTCAACCAGTTTTAACGTTCTTTAGCACGTCTAGCAGTATGTCTACGCCGCTGTCAGCCTGTTCCTCCGTGAGTATGAGGGGCGGGGCCATTCGGATGCTGCATGGGCCCGCGGCCAACAGGAGTAGCCCCTTCTTGAACGCGTCTATGATGGTTTGATCTCGTTCCTCCACCGCCGGCTCCTTCGTCTCTCTGTCCTTCACGAGCTCCAACCCGATCATCAGGCCTTTACCGCGGACGTCGCCAATGATCTCCACCTCGTCCTGGGCCTCGGTTAGGCGTTTCTTTATGTGTTCCCCGACCTTTGCGGCGTTCTCCCAGAGCCTCTCGGCTGTGAGCACGTCTATGACAGCGGAGGCCGCCGACACTATTATCGGGTTCCCGCCGAGGGTGTTCTCGTGGGCGCCTTCCTCCCAGTCCATCACCTCGCCCTTGGCCGCGCACACCCCCATGGGCAGCCCCGCGGCCACCGCCTTGCTCATGCACATGATGTCCGGCTCAACGTCCCAGTGCTGGCACGCCCACATCTTACCGGTCCTGCCGAAGCCTGTCTGCACCTCGTCGTCGATCAGAAGGATGCCGTGCTCGTCACACATCTCACGGGCCCTCGGCCAGTACTCTTGTGGCGGAGAGACGTAGCCGCCTGCCCCCAGGAGGGGCTCGAAGATCAGGCCAGCCACCTCACCAGGGGTCACGACGAACCTGAAGACGTGTTCCTTGATGTAGTCGAGGCAGTACAGCCCGCAGCCGGGGTACTCCTGTTTGAAGGGGCAGCGGTAGCAGTATGGGTAGGGGGCCAAGACGGCTCCGGGCATCATGGGCCCGAAGTGTTTCCTCGCCTTGCTGCTGGTGGACGTGAAGGCGAGGGAGCCCATGGTCCTGCCGTGGAACGACCTTATGTAGCCGAGGAAGTACATTCGTCTGCTGTGGGCTCTGGCGAGCTTGATGGCGCACTCGACGGTTTCGGAGCCGCTGTTCCCGAAGAAGAACCGCTTCGACCCTTCCCAGGGCATTACCCGGGCTAGTTTCTCGGCGAACTCCACCTGGGGAACGGTGAAGTAGTCGCAGCTGTTGACGTGGTCGCATCTCTGCGCCTGCTCGATGATGGCTTGGGTGACCTTCGGGTGCCGGTGCCCGATGTTTGCCACCGCGATGCCGGAGCCGAAGTCCAGGTATATGTTGTCGTCGATGTCCTTGACCCACACACCCTCCGTCTCCACCCCCACGAGGGGGGCCGTGCGGGAGAGGGAGGGAGAAAGTAGTTGCCGGTCTCTCTCGATGAGCTCCCTCGCTTTCGGCCCTGGGGGAGTTACAACGATTTTTGGGTGAGCGTCCTTGTTCATTTTCCCACCTTACCATTACTGGATTATTTGGAGTTAAAAGGCTGTCCTGAAGCACTGGTTGACGGGTAACAACCTTTATTTCTCATCCCTGCAGAGTATTGGTCCTTGGTGAGTTGATTGGCGAGGGATAGCCTTCCGATCCGTTGAGGACGAAGAGACGTTATCCCAAGTCATTGAAGTCGAGGGCCACCTCATCGACTCCATGATCCTGTCTAAGATTCTAGACGCCATAATGGATCAGCGGGGCGAGTTCGAGTTCCTCGAGTTCAATGTTGGGAAGCAGAAACACGACTACAGCTCCACGAGGATCCGGGTAGCCGGGGAGACGGTGGAGCATCTTGACGACATTATTGGTGAGGTGCTGCGGCTTGGCGCGACGCTGCCGGAGACCCCTGAGGTGGATTACCTGCCCGCCCCGGCGGACATGGTGCTTCCAGACGAGTTCTACTGCACCACCCATCACCCGACGTGGGTGTACATGGGCGGCGGCTGGGTGCGAGTGGAGGGCCTCATGATGGACAAGCAGATCATAGTGGAGCCCGAGAACAGGAGGGCGTACTGTAAGCCGATAAGCATGGTGGAGAAGGGCGACCTTGTGGTGGTGGGCGAGAGGGGGGTCAGGATAAAGCCCCCGGAGAGGCCCCGCGAGGGGGTGGGCGTCTTCGAGTTCATGGGCAGCGCCGTCTCACCCGAGAGACCCGCGACTTCCATAATCCGCGAGATAGCCCGGAGCCTAAGAGAGAGGGCAGGGAACGGCGGCAAGATAGTGGTGGTGGCTGGTCCCGCGGTGGTTCACACAGGCGCCGCGTCGTACCTGGCGAGGATGGTGGAGCTCGGCTACGTCGACGCCCTCCTCTCGGGTAACGCCTTGGCGGTCCACGACGTGGAGAGCGCCCTGTACGGGACCTCCCTAGGGGTGGACCTCGCGCAAAACCGGGTGCAGAGCCCCAGGAACCACATCGCCGCGATAAACGAGGTCATGAAGGCGGGCTCCCTTAGGGCCCTGGTGGAGAATGGCCGGCTCAAGAGCGGTATATTCTACCAGCTCATAAAGAACGACGTACCTTTCGTCCTAGCTGGCTCCATCAGAGACGACGGGCCCTTACCCGAGGTGGTGAAGTGCATGCACGAGGCCCAGGCGCGGTACAGGGAGCAGGTGAGGGACGCGGACTATGTGGTGATGCTGGCTTCGACCCTCCACAGCATAGCGGTGGGGAACATGCTCTCCAGCGGCGTGAAGATCGTCTGCGTGGACATCAACCCGGCGGTGGTTACAAAGCTGAGCGACCGGGGCACCAGCCAGGCTGTTGGGGTGGTCACGGACGTGGGCACCTTCCTGCCGCTGCTGGTGAACGAGCTGCAAGGCTAAGGCCCTGGATGTACTCAATCAACCCCTCTTGGTATCCTTGGTACGATGAAGGGCGTTCTCTCCCTGTACTTGATGTAATCCTGTCCGAACCTCTTCACCAGCTCAGGCTCCTCCCTGTTCTTGATCCATAGCGAAACAAGGGCGACGACGGCAGTCGATAAAACGAACGCCATGGCGAACGATTCATAGTACAGCCCCACACCCATAATGAATAACCCGTACCCGAGGAGCATCGGGTTACGTGTGTAGCTGTATAATCCCACTGTGACCAGCCTGGAGGACTGGGCGTCTTCCACGACGTCGCCCCAAGGCATCCCCGAGCCGTAGGAGTACAGCTGCCAGATCGATGTAACGCTGAGGAGGAATCCTGCAAGGAACACGGGGACCCCGGCCAGGTGTATGGGCTGGAGCGTTAGGGAGGGAACCATGTGGGCGTCGAGGCTTCTGCCTACGTACAGCAGGGTCTTTGGGATGACGAATGGGAACAGAGCTGCGGCCGCGAGTAGACGAAGTTTGTTCATCGAGTATAACCCGTCTTAGACGGAATCCGGCGCATGTAACTTTCCCAAGGATGTATTTACTTCTTCTTGAAAGATGTGTGTAGGATGAAGAGAGGTTTTGGGGTGGACCTTACTTATAGGGTTTCCCAGCTACCCGCGTCCTCCAGCTGAGACGCTAGTCTAAAGAGCAGCGCCTCGTCACCGAATCTACCTATGAACTGGGTCCCGATGGGCAGGCCGTTCCTGCTCTTGCCCAATGGAACAGACATGGCTGGGTTTCCTGCTGCGTTGGAGATGGCTGTCATGTTCGCGGCTCTGACTACTTTGCCGAAGTTTTTCATGGGTTCCTCGTAGCTCGGGTTTACTTCGCCGAGCTTGAAGGGAAGGACTGGACTCGTGGCCGTCAAAATCACGTCGTAGTCCTTCAAGAACCCGTTCATTTCACGCCCGAACTGCTCCAGTGTCTCATGCGACAGCTGATAGTCTGTTGAGGACAGCCCCCTGCTTCTCTGGTACAGCCCCCAGGTGAGGTCCTCCACCCACTCCCTCTGGGGAGGTACGCCCGCCCTCATGGATACCTTCTGTAGTATCGATCCGCTGAGCGTGCACCATATGTTCAGGAACGAGTCTATCCACCGCTGGGGGTCCATGCGTATGACGTCGCCGAGTTCGACCTCCTCTACGACGTGTCCCAGCTCCGAGCACAGCTCAGCCGACTCTCTGACCTGCGTCTCGACTTCGGGGTGGAAATCCTCGTCCTCCATGGTTCGGGTAAGCAACGCTATCCTGAGTCTTCCCGGGTCCACGCATATCTCTTCGATGAACGGCCTGGTCTTCGGGGGCGCCCAGTAGGGCTCACCCACGCAGTAGCCGCCTATGATGTCTAGGAAGGCGGCGCTGTCTCTCACGGACCTCGTCAAAGCGTGGTGGATCGATAACCCGACTATCGCGGAGCCCGAGGTTGGGCTGTAAGGCACCCTCCCTCTGGAGGGCTTTAAGCCGAACACGCCGCAGAAAGATGAGGGGATTCTAATCGACCCTCCCCCGTCGCTTCCGTGAGCTATGGATACCATCCCGCTGGCTACCGCCGCCGCAGCTCCCCCACTGGAACCCCCGGGGCTGTAATCGGTGTTCCAGGGGTTACGTGTGGGTCCATGAAGCCTGGGCTCGGTAGTGCAAGTCAACCCGAGCTCCGGCATGTTCGTCACCCCGATTATGATCAGGCCGGCGTTCTTCATCCTCCTAACTATCTCTGAGTCGATACCCGAGACATTATCCCTGAACAGGTAAGCCCCGCTGGTTATCCTCACCCCCTTCATAGAGACGTGGTCCTTGACGAGTATGGGTATCCCTGAGAGCGGGCTGTCCGGTAGTTCCTGTGACGCCGTCTTCCTTGCCTGTCCATATGTCTTTGTTATCACTGCGTTCAGATCTGGATTAAGTTCCTCCACCCTCTCTATGGCGGACTCGACAAGTTCTACTGCTGACGATGTCCCGTCTTTCATCTGAAGCGACTTCTCAACGGCGTCTATCGAAGATTCAAACCGAGGACACATGAGCTTTAATACTTTAATTTGTGAATAAAATCTTCGATCCTGACTTAAAATTAGTATTTCTTGAAATACTTTTGGGCTAGAGTCTCGTGAAGAAAAGGGCGTTATTTGGATTTTAAGCCCAATTTCTCCCCGCTAACGATGACCATATTTTTATGGGGTTTTATTAAAATCCCTGATCGTTTCCTTAGCCTTACATAATTTTATTAAGGAAACCTTGTTTTTATCAGGGTCCAAGGTTTTATCAACCATCATATCTAGCGGCGGCTTCTGGGTGGGTTCAAGTAAAAATTAAGGGTTGGTTTCTCTTATCGCCTGAACTCGACGTGGTCCTCAGTCATCCTCTGCTTGGGCCAATCCAGATCAACTAGTGTTTGGATCTCTGATTACATGCCAGTGAGCTTTAGGGTCCGGGAATGAAGGTATGGAGAGAGGAGGAGTCGAACCTCCACGCATTCACCAATCAAGGTGCCGTTCTCCCGGTTAAACTATCTCTCCTCGCTAATGAAAGGGTTCAGACGACGTATCAAATTATCCCTTTGCGCCGTGGGGAACCTTTCTGTCGCTGCTGGTGAACGAGCTGCAGCGCTAGGGGATCGGTGGCGTCGGGAGTCAGGTCTCGAACTCGGTAGATCGAGATGTCTCATTATCACCATTTTTCGTTGTGTATTCGTGTCTCGTCGTACTGGGTTCTAGGCTCTTTTTCCTCGGCGGGGTGACCGACTGCGATTAGATTCTGGGGGACTATGTTCTCAGGTATGCCCAGGAGGCCGCGTACCATTGTCTTCTGCTCGTCGAGGGGCAACCCTATCCACACTGCGCCCAGCTTCAGCGCGACTGCGCCGTGAAGTATGTTCATCGTCGCCGCCGAGCAGTCTTCCACTATGAACTGCCTGGGCAGGGGTGAGATGGCTGGGTCTCCGCACACTGCGATGCACAGAGGTGCCTCGTACAGCATCTTCCCGTATGGATGGTTCTCGGCTAGTTTGTCCAGAGTATGTCTGTCCTTCACGGTGATGAAGTGCCACGGTTTCCGGTTTCCGCCCGTCGGCGCCGCCATCGCTGCTTCGAGTAGCTTCTTGATGTCCCTGTCTTTCACAGGTTCGGATGTGTATTTCCTGATGCTGCGTCTGGCCAGTAACGCTTCATATCCATCCAACGAGAATCACGTTAACCTATTAAAGTGTGTGTGGGGATAAAATTATGGCCCCAAACCCAAAATACATGATCCGCTGTAAAAACTAATCGCCTAGATGTTTCTGTATGCATATAACCATCTTAATCAATTATTTACTCGGATGTTCATAAGTAACTGAATTTTTCTAGTTGTATTATCTTTTCTATTGTTGTATATCTGGGACCTCGTGGGCCTTAGAAACCGAGAGTCGGTACAATTTTTAAATAAATACTATTAATAAGCCAAATTTAGATCTTCGTTATAATGTCTTTAAACCGCTTTAGAGTCGCGATAGTTATACTATTAATTAGCGTTTTCACATATTCGGGATTAATTTACCTTTCAGCAAGTACTGCTGACTTTCAAATATCGGTATCCTTGACTGAAAAAGTTGATTATCAAAAAATATCTAGTGAAAAATCATTCCCTTTGAAATTTACTCTAGAGGTGACAGGGACAGGACCCATATCATCCTCAGCAGAGAATCTATACGCGGATGTATTTTTAGAAGACATCTATATAGGTACATTAGAAACTACTCGAAACATTATCGAGATACCAGCATCTGACTCTGAGACAGTTTATTTGAGGTTTATTCAAGATACTGCTACTATATCTGATTCAGATTTTCGATATATTTTGAATTCAATCGAGGAGCACAATGGAGAGATCAAAGTTGATGTTATTGGAGAAGTAAAACCAAATATTCTTCTTTTTTCTATTAAGAAGGATCTTTCAGGTTCCTTTTATTTTCTTGATGAAGATAAGCCGGTCATTGATAAGTTGAGTTGGAATAAGAATATAACTGGTTTAGGTGAAGAAGTGTCCTTTGAAGTAGAGGTTCGAAATGTTTACAGAGGTTCAAGAATTGAGGGAATCTTATCTGTTGATGTTCTTTTTAATACTTCTTTTGGTGATAGTGCCTTAGAGGAGCCTTCTGTTTTTGTGGTTTCTTTAGGTCCAGGTGAGGTGAAATCTTTCTCTAATGAGTTTAACCCGACTAACGAATCTAGATATGTTCTTTCATGTGAATGGGATGACGAATTGATAGTAGTTGAAGATGAGGATTCGATTCAGCGATTATTTGTTTATGAAGGTACAATATCTCTTTTAGATGTTTATTGGGAAGTTGATGGTGTCCGTGTGTCAACTGCGAGAATTAACGACTATGTTAAAGCTCATGTTGTCTTAAGGGCTAACTCTGCAGGTGTTTCTGATTATATTATTATGAAGGTTAGGAAAGATATTGCGTATGCCTCTGACGTCGACTTGGTTATGCAGTCATTTTCTTTTCTAATTTTTGAGGGTGAAACTGAGGATTGTGTTATTTCTTTTTATCCCGATGAAGTGAGTGGATTTTCGTTTCGAGGATACTTCCTTGAGGTCTTTTTTTCAGATGATACTAGTTGGTTGATGGACAAATTATATCCACCGAGATTAAAAGTAGTAGAATGAGTAGGATCAAACTATGGTTACTAGGGGTATCCATAGTTGCTTCAATCCCAACTTAAAGTGTGTGTGGGGGATAAAAATATGGGTAGAATGGTTCATGAATCCTCGATTGCGTTATCTTCTCCATCATCAATCACTTTTTCGTCTTTACCTATTTTTATCACGTTGTTAGCTGAGAACTTGTCCAGCCATACGTGAGCTGTGGAAGATTCTGTGCGTGAAGCTGCGAATCTTCTTCCATCAGCGTGGTTGTCGCTATATTCATCGGGTTCTCTTATCCGCAGGCCGTCCATGTCGTTGCCTTCGACCAGATTGTTGAGGGCCTTCTGGTCTCGTTCCCCTGCTTTTCTGCGTCCTGATATCCTGATTCCATAGTATGCCTCACCTGATATCTTGTTTTCAATAACCTCAAATTTGTCGCATTTCCTGACATGTATTCCTTCATACCCATCCTTCAACTGTATGATGTTGTTCCTTATTGTGCCTCCAGTTAGTTTTTCGGCTCCTTCCCGAGACGTCGCTGGGCCAAGCGCTACTATGCCGCTGTAATTAAGTTTATCCAACTTGATGGTGTTATTCTCTATCTCCACATTGAATCCTGGACCTGAAGTGCTCAGAACACTCTGAGCTAGAATGCCGGCTCCAGCCTCGTTGCTTGAGAAAGGATATGACCCATAGACATCGGATACAACGGTGTTGCGTCTAATAATGGCGTTTGTCGATGCGAGGTGGCCTTCCGTGGCTATGCCTCGCCCGTTGACGTTTCGAACGATGTTGTTCTCGATTCTCACATCGCCAGAAACGCTGTTTACAGCAATACCGAAGCTAAAATAATACTCGTGGTTGAACAGGTCTGGGCGGTACTCCGGATCTTCCTCAAGCCCACCTCGTGATACGTGTCCACCCCATATCGGTCCAGGCGCAAAGTCAAGATAGTTGCCTTCAACGACGACTCCGCCCTTAAAACTGTGCGCCGCCTCTACCTGTATCCCAAGAACCATGTCACCGAATGCACCGTATGTCATCCCTCTGCCATAGCCTGTGGGTATAGTAATCCTGTTGTCTACGACGCTCAAGCTGTTTCCACGACGACCCCCAATGCATGAGCAGTTGAAATCCGTGAAGCGTAGGTTCTCTATTCTAACGTCTGCGCCTTCACCGGCCACCAGGAAAAGATAGTCCCACTCTCTGAAAGGAAACATCCAGCCCTTCTTGTATAGGGTGGTTTTCGGTACGTCGTCTTCACGGCCCTCTCCCCTTATTACGATGCTTCTTGTTATCTGGACCATCGAAGTTCCGAAATTGAATGTCCCCTTAAGCGTAACCTCGTCATAGTTGTCCACGGCATCCTGAACCGCCTGGGCATCTATCTCTGGGTTCTCTCGACCTACAACTACAATTCGATCCGACGTCCCCTCCTTCCATGAAATCCGTGCCCGTTCGACCCTTCTGACGGGAACGGGCATCCTCTCTTGGGCCCCCTCCCAGTAGTACTGAAAGAGTTCCGCACACCATTGGTGCGCTAAGTCCTCCGTGGCCATGAATCCCTTATAGTCAAACTGGCCGTCAACTGTGGGAAACGCCAGTATACACAAAGTATCAGAGACAAGGATGTATACTCTGACCTGGTCAACCATTCTCTGCTCCACTAGAGGAGTGTGTCTGGTTCGGCTGAGGGCCTGGGTCTCCTCGGACGTCATGACGCCGAGATCTGGGTTGAGTACACGGTCTCTCGGTTCGATGATCCTGACTTTAATTCCGCGATCAATAGCCTCGACGATGGAAGATAGGGAGTTCATGGGAAATTGGTCGACAAGAAGCCAGACACGTTCCTTTGATTCCCTGATTAGAATCTCTGTGTGTCGGATGAAATCCATTGGGTTATCTAACTTGACGTTCTTGCTTAGTTCACCGACTCGTTTGATGAATCTGGCTGGAATGCCTGAAGGCGTGTGAGTCTTAAAGTAGTCTCTATTTACCGATAGAAACTCGAATTCCTGGAACAACAGAATAGATGTCTCCCCGTATGGCGTCAGATGATAGTATCCCCCGACGTCTCTTTCTATTAGACCGACATCTCTGAGCCTAGTCATGTGTCGCCTGATCTCAGGGTGGTTCAGGTCCTGCTCCTTCGCGATCTCTGTTATCCGCATGGCTTTCCCCTGAAGCAGCACTAGAATTCCATGCCTAACCTCATGAGATACCTCGAAGAGAAGACTATAGAATCCTTCCAAGGCTGACACTTTATTGTTCAGTCCTCCCCTCGATGTACCGATGAGTATTTGATGTATTGATCTTACGGAGTTGAAATAAAACTATAGTCTTTTCCTGACCTGAAGGTAAGGCCCGGCGATGTAAGGTTTGGAAAGCATGGAGCACGCGTTCAGCATTGAATTGAAAAATAAACGACACGTGAAGAACATATCCATCTCAGACGAAGCCCATGATCGGGTTCTGTTCGAGGGAAACCTCGGAAAACTGTTGAGCATGTCGCTCGTCGAAGGCTACATCCTTGAGCTCATCGGCGTCAACGGCGTTCTGAGGATAAGCCTCACCAGGGAACAGTTACAGGAAACCATCAAGGCTGCGTCGCAGGTCGAACCCTAGCTCCGAGGTGGGGAGCTTTAAAAATACCATGTAAAGGAGATGAAGAAATGAAGCGTAAAAATGGATGTACAGGACTACTAGCTCTTCTAGTTGCATCATCGTTATTGACTGTCGCTCTATCCGAGGAGGGCTACGGCTGTTTCCTGTCATTAGAGACGCCAACGCCTGAGGGCAACGAGTGGTTCGGGTACAATGTGAACATATGCGGAGACGTCGTCCTTTCCAGCGAACCTTACGGAGATTTAGACGAAGAGATAGATGCAGGTAAGGTATATCTTTACGATATCGAAGGCAGCCTTGTCTCAATCTTGGTATCGCCGAACCCAGACTCTGACAATAAATTCGGAATCTCATCTGATATATACGAAGACAAAATCATTGTGGGCGAATCAGCTGACATTGGTGAGTTAGAGTGGGCGGGTTTGGCCCATATATTCGATTCGGAAGGCAATCTACTGAAAACCCTTCAAGCCCCTAATCCAGAGGCCGGGGAACACTACGGTGCAAGCGGTGTGGCGATAGGCAGGGATAGAATCCTCGTGTCTGAGCACGGTAAAGACCTTGAGGTCGGGCTCTCAGGAAGAGTCCACATGTACGACCTCCAAGGTAACTACATGAAGACGTTGACCTCCCCCTCACCTAAGGTTCGGGGATACTTCGGTAGCTCACTCAAGGTAGGGGACGACATTATACTGATAGGTGAGATAGGACATTATGGATCCGATAAGGTAATCGGCGGCAGCGTATACGTATACGATCTCGATGGAAACCATTTAATGACGTTACAGGCTCCAGAGCCAGAGGAACACGCATGTTACGGAGTCTCGATCTCGACTTCAGAAGATAAGATCGTCGTAGGGGAGTGCTACGCCACCGTGAACGACGCTTGGAGGGCCGGCAGAGCCTACCTATACAACGAGAACGGAGAGCTCCTACATACATATGTTGCACCCGTCCCCGAGCAGAACGCTAGGTTTGGATACGACGTAGCCATAAGCGGAGAAACCGTCGTCATCGGTGAATGGAACGCTGATGTTGAAGCCGCCATGAACGAGGGAAAGACCTACATATTTGACACTGATGGAAACCTGCTAGCCACGATCACAGCCCCCGAGCCGTGTCCAAGAGCAGCGTTTGGGTTCGCCGTCGACGTCGAAGGCGACACCATCGTCGTCGGCGAGTGCTGGGCCACAGTTAACGGCAACAGCAACTCTGGGAAGATCCATTTCTATGGGAAGGGAGCAGAACCAGCCACGCCTGAGTCTGAAGAGAGCCCAATTGAAACTGTGGCTGAGGAAACTACTGAAGATCGTGCTGAGGGCATCCCGGGCTTTCCCGTTGAAGCGTTATCACTCGGAGTCATATGCATAGTTGTCTTCTATGGCCTCATGCAACGGAAAAGATCCTCCCCTTTTTTCTAGAGCGAATTATGGATATAAACTAAGGATGTAATCAGAGATTTGGTCAAACCCCATAAAATTATCGATTGAAAAAAAGGTATGTTTTTTGGTTATTTGTATAGTTCTCTGAGTTCATTATAGTCTTTGATCATATGTATCTCTATTTCAAGTACACCAGCGTAGTCTTGTCTGTATTTTGCTAGCTTCATAGTATCATCTGTCTCAACAACCATGAAGCTTGAACCCGTTGTCAAAATGTTATGAATGGGGAAGAGCTGTTCTTTTCCCCAGTTTTCACCTTTCTCAACTCGTTTTTTCTCTATCCGAAACATCTTTTTGACGTTTTCATCATAAGGCTCCAGTAGGCTCATATAAACTAGATATTTCATCCGATTTCCTTCCCTCTATGTTCCACTTTTTCAAGTAGAACCTAAATATTGTATAAAATCAAAACTTTTTAACTTTAACTCAGCGATGAATCAACCATACCATGAGTTAGGGTGATGTGTGTACAAAATCTACTATCAATAAAATAAGCTGCTTTATAGCTTCTATAAGTGAAAGAAGGGATTCTGTGTTCTGTGTATAATAGTATAATATAGAGTCCTAGAGGTTCATCATTCTTCAAAGATTCTTTCTACTTCAAAGACGATACCGTTCTCAAGATCAGGGCAATGTACTCTATACTTGTATGGTTCATCTCCCCAGAATTTACCATTCATATCTAGATGCAAGAGATACGAGGATAGACTATCCCATGCATGGATACATATTCCTTCTGGTGTTACACCTTCAACAATCCAACCATCACCAATTACATGGTTTCCTCCTTGACAGGTTCCCTTAACCATGGTAATTCGTTTCTTGACAGGTACATAGGATGACTTTTCTTCACTCAATTAAACCACAGCACAAATTTAAGTGAAGTGAGGATAAAATCTTCGATCCTGAGAATAAGGTTTCCCCGAAAAAATTGCGGATGAGTTGGCTAAGGAAATAATCAGCAACTTGGTTAAACCCATATGAACATGGATACATTATTTCTGTCTGTGAGGCTTCTATGATCGATGGCGTCGAATACGTGTTCCGAAGGTAGAAAGGCGCTCTTGATGGGTAGCAGCAAGTACGGGGCTGAGAAGCTGCCTCCGGAGGTCAAGGAAAATTTTGACGACGCAATAGAAAGTGGGGTGACGTTCATCGTGGCTGAGGCCAACGGCGCGTGCAGGCACACAGCAAAAAAATTTTAACATTTTAAATTTCTATACCTTGCTGTATCCGGGGGTCTACTGAGATGATGGGTGGTTACGCTGGAAAGTTCTTGAGAGTCGACCTATCAAGAGAAACGCTGTCAGAGGTCGCCTTCGACGAGGAGACGCTGAGGAACCACGTGGGCGGGGCCTCGCTCGGCATTAAGATCCTCTACGACGAGGTACCACCCACTACGCCCTGGTCGGATCCTTCAAACAGGGTGATACTCGCCTCGGGGCCCCTCGGAGGCACGGATCTCCCTGGAACAGGGACCATATCCGTGGTCACCAAGGGGGCCCTCACAGGAGGCGTCGCCTCCGGCCAGGCCAACGGCCTGTTCGGCTCATACATGAAGTTCTCGGGCTACGACGGCTTGATCATCCACGGGGCGGCTGAGAGGTGGCTGTATCTAAACGTCAAACAAGACGAAGCCGAGCTGGTTGACGCGGGGCATCTGGCGGGGAAAGGGACATACGAGACATACGACGTACTCATGGACGAGCTTAGGAAACGTAAAAGGGAGTTGAGCGTCATCTCCATCGGGCCGGCGGGAGAGAGCCAGTGCCTTTTCGCGGGCCTCTACGAGAGGAAAGGCCACTCGGCGTCAAAGAACGGTCCAGGAGCGGTCCTGGGGGCCAAGAAGCTGAAAGCTATAGCCGTCTCCATGGGAGTTAAACGCGTAGAAGTGAAGCACCCTGACAGGTATAGGGCCTTAGTTAAAAGGGTGAGAGAGAACGCGGCGAAGTTGAACGGTACCCTAGGGTCAGTGTATGATCTCCAGAAGGCAGGACAGGGCGTTCTCCCTGTGAAAAACTACACGACTAACATCTGGGGGATCTCCGACGAGGAACTAGAAGGCTTCAAAGGATCTAATATACGGCAGCGTTATAGTCCGAGGCCGAACCCCTGCTGGGCGTGCCCAGCGAATCACAGCACCATGATGACCATCCCGGAGGGTCCTTACGCTGGGATGGAGATCGAGGAGCCCGAGTATGAGCAGCTAGCCGCCTGGGGCCCCCAGATCGACAACAGGGACGTTGACGCAGCGGCTATGCTGAGTAGCGTATGCGACAGGCTGGGGTTCGATAACAACGAGATGGGCTGGATGATGGGCTGGCTCATGGAGTGCTACGAGCGAGGCCTGCTGACGAGGGAGCAGCTTAACGGCCTAGAGTTAACCTGGGGTAACGTGGACGCCGTCAGGGAGATGATGACTATGATAGCACATCGCCAGGGTGTCGGGGACCTCCTCGCCGAGGGGATCATGAGGGCGTCACAGAAGATAGGCGGCGAGGCGGCGAAGGCGGCGATATATACGTTGAAGGGTAACGCGCCGAGGGGCCACGACCATAGGACCAGGTGGGGGGAATTGTTCGACACCATCGTCTCCAACACGGGGACGCTGGAGAACCATGTAAGCATATCCGGGTTGCCGCCGTACTCGTCGTGGGCGGGTCACCCCGAGGAGGTCTCCGACGGGGAGGCCCTCACGAAGGGTGTCATGATATTGAACGACTCCCTCGGCAACTGCCGGTTCCCCACGGGGCTGGACCTTGCCTTGTTCACCGAGGCCTTGAACGCCGTCACGGGGTGGGGTTTCACGCAGGGCGAGGCGAATGACGTTGGGCTCAGGGCGGTGAACCTCATGAAGGTCTTCAACTTGAGGGCGGGCATCGGTAGGGAGCTTGACGCACCGTCAGAGCGGTACGGGTCTACGCCTGTCGATGGGCCCAACAAGGGTGTTGGCATCAAGCCGGTGCTGGAGCCGATGCTGAGGAACTATTACAGGCTTATGGGGTGGGACGAGGAGACCAGCGAGCCTCTTCCCGATACATTGAGGAAGCTAGGCTTAGAATACGTGATCGGTGACGAATCGTAGGAAGGCATCCATCTCTCAACGGGAGTTATGGTTACCTTATTTCTGTCTGTGTTGGTTCTAGTTATCGAGAGTGTGGGGCTTGATTCCTGAAGGGAAAAAGGTGCTCTTGATGGGCAGCAGCAAGTACAGGGCGGAGGAGCTGCCCCCAGAGGTCAAGGAAAGACTCGACGCAGCCATGGATACCGGGGTCACCTTCATCGTCGCAGAGGCCCGCGGGGCTTGCAGGCTCTTCCAGGACTACCTAGCCTCGAAGGGGTACAGGGACGTGGTGGTCGGGCACGCTAGGAGCCTGAGGTATAACGCAGGGGGCTGGAGGGACTTCAAGTACGGCGACGACCTGAAGGAGCGGGAGAGGAACATGATCAGGGACTGCGACTGCGCCGTCGTGATCTGGCAGGACGAGAGCGGCGTCATCGCCGAGAACTTGGAGTATCTGAAGAAGCTCGGGAAGCCCACCTATCTCTACGAGTACGAC
>JGI2171J19970_10001076_pt1 | contig 15188 bp, 9 predicted proteins | sample DeeMarSWOR324_28_FD_19970 | JGI IMG/M metagenome (IMG submission 19970) | reverse complement strand
AGCCAGCGCCAGGCTGGCTTCGCCCCTGCATATCCATCCCGAGCAGCTCCGCGGCGGAGCCAGGCAGTTTCCAGCCTACGAAGCCCAGACCACTTTCCCCAATCCCTGGCCCGGCGGCTGGTGGCGGCTACGGGATATCGTCGAACAGAAGAAGATCTCAGCCTGGGCACTCCTGGACCTGGCAGCCCGGAACAAAGAAACAGTACTCTGGAACGCATACCTCAAAGCCAAGCGGCAGACAGAACGTGGCGCTCAGGGAAATCCCAAGGCCTATGTTGTCCCTATAAACCAGCATGATCGTTTGACTGCCGTGAAAATGATCAACACCCTGCTTCTGTCCGGTGTCGAGATCAAACAGGCCAAGAAAACGTTCACCGTCGGCAATGCAATTTATCCGCAAGGCTCTTTCCTCATCTCTCTGGCTCAGCCCAAGATGGGGCTGATCAGGAACCTGGTTGGACAAACATTTTACCCCGATAACGACTGGACCAGGGGTGATGATGGTTCGCCGCTCCGCCCTTATGACCTGGCCACACATACTATGAACGAGTTCATGGGAGTCCGGGTCGACCCGATTAACGAGATAGTCGAAGGCGACTTTCAGATACTCGCCGGACAAGTTCCAGTCGCAGGAGAGGTGGAAAGCGGCGGCGACGGATATGTGCTTGACGGAAGGCTGAATGACAGCTTCAGAGCGGTAAACCTGTTGCTGGATAAAGGGATTTCGGTTTGGCGGGTTGACAGGGCAGCCTTAGGCCTTCGTCCCGGAGACTTCATCGTCTCCGGAGGAAAAGAAACCGTCCTTAAAGGTATTGCTGAGCAAACAGGCGTTGATTTTAAAGCGCTGAAAAGCAAAGTCAAAGAGGGGACGCATCAGGTCCAAAAACCTCGCCTCGCAATGTTTCAGCGCTATTATGGCGGAAACATGGATGAGGGCTGGACCCGTCTGGTTCTTGAAAAATTCTCGTTTCCTTATACATCACTCCTGAGCGATGAAATCAAGAAGGGAGACCTTATCAAAAAGTATGATGTCATCATCCTGCCGGACGATTCGTCCGGAATGATCATGGGCGAGATCCCCGCAAGGTTCCGCCGTTTCATATCAGCTGTTCCTCCCGAATACAGAAGCGGCATCGGCAGAGAGGGAGTTGAAGCCTTAAAGACGTTTGTGAATCAGGGAGGAACCCTGGTCACTCTCGGCGAAGCCAGCGAATTTGCCATCGAAAGGTTCGGATTGGGCGTCCGCAACACCGTTGAAAACCTTGACTCCAAGGAGTTTTTCTGCCCGGGTTCGACTGTAAAAGTGAACATCGACAACACCCATCCGCTGGCCTACGGAATGCCTTCGGAAGGTCTGGTTCTTTACCGCTCCAGCCCGGTGTTCGCGGTCACGTCGAGTCAGGAAAGTGAGCGGTACGAGACCGTTGTTCGCTATCAGGAAAGGAATCTTCTGCAGAGCGGCTGGCTGATAGGGGAGGAGCATCTGTCCAATATGCCAGCGATGGTCAATGTCAGGCACGGTGAAGGCCAGGTAGTTCTGGTCGGGTTCCGGACCCAGCACCGGTGCCAGACTCACGGCACGTTCAAACTGCTCTTCAACGCCCTTATTCGTTAGCTCAGCAGTTCTCTAGTTTTTCTCCGGTTTTCGAACCGAAGGCCGGATTAAATGGATTATTTCTTTTTATGGTAGTTGGGGTAAGCCGGGCGTTTCGGTTTGGGTAAGGGATTTTTAGCCAGATCGTCCATGACGATCTCGATGGCTTTCTCTAACTGGGGATCTTTTCCCTGACGGACAAGCTGGGGATCGAGTTCCACCTCCACATCCGGTATGACTCCGATATTTTCCGCGATCCATTTCCCGTCCGGGCTCCAGACACCCGAGCTGGGCGCGGTAACAACACCGCCGTCCATTAGGCTGGGAGCTCCGGCTCTCCCGACCAGGCCGCCCCANGTGCGTTTGCCCACCAACGGTCCCACCTTGGCTCTTTTGAAGTACCAGGGCATGGCATCCCCGCCAGACCCGGCGAACTCGTTGATGAGCATGACCTTGGGCCCGAAAATAGCCCCTTGAGGCTGGACCTCGTCGATGCCGTCTCGAGTGCCGACAAGGCTCATCAATTTGCGCTGAAAACGCTCGATGATGTCTGTGGCCAGCATACCACCGCCGTTGAATCGCTCATCGACGATAAGCGCTTCCCGTCCGACTTGAGCATAGAAATAACGGTTGAAATAGGTGTATCCGCCAAAAGCTGTGTCGGGCATATAAACATAGGCGACACGTCCGTTGGTCACCCGGTCGACATAGCGCCGGTTGTCTTCGATCCAGGCAAAATTGCGCAAGGAGGTTTCGCTGCTGACCGGAACGACCGTCACCTCTCGCGTCCCTTCGAGCCCCGGGTTGGGGCCCACGGTGAGGACAACCTGTTTTCCTGTTTTGGCTTCAAAAAATCTGTAAATATTATCACTGCCATGGATCTCCTGCCCATCTACGGCTAACAGGTATTCGCCCGCTTTGACATTGACTCCGGGTTGAGTCAGAGGGGCATGGAATTGAGGATTCCAGTTCTCGCCGCTGTAGATCCGGTAAAAGCGGTAGCGGCCGTCTTCGATTGTGTAATCTGCTCCCAGAAGACCGGTGGGAACCCGGTCTGCTCGTGGGATGTCTCCGCCTCCGACACCGAGATGTCCAACAGTCATCTCGCCCAGCATCTCGGCGAAGAGATAGTTTAGATCCTGTCTTGAGGCCACGGCTTCCACATAGGGAGTGTATTTTTTCTGGGCCTTTTCCAGGTCCAGGCCGTGGAGGTTGGGGTCGTAGAAAAATTCCCGTTCGATGCGCCAGGCTTCCCGGTACATCTGACGCCACTCCTCGCGAGGCTTGACTTTGATCTCGATGTTCTGAGTCGCCAGTGCCTCTCCGGAGGGCCTTGCCGCTGAAGGAGGTGGCGAGGGCATGCCAGGCGGAGGCATAGGTTTGAGTGTTCCGATAAACCAACGGCCTCTCTGGCTGTAAAGGTATTTTTTTCCGTTACGGGCCATCTCAAAAGCACGAATTCCACTGATGACCACGTCTGACTTGCGCGCGGTAAGATCATAGCGGTGCACTGTGTTTCCCTCAGAAAAGTACTGACCAGGGAGGGGAGGGACAGACTCTACAGCCAGAAGCACTCCTGCATCTCCTACTTGCAGGTCCACATAGGTACGTGTCGGCAAGGGAACGGACAGGATCCGCTGGAGGATGCCATCCAGGTCGATCTTGACCTCGACGCCTTTAGGGGGTTTTTTGTCCGCTGGTATAGGTTTTGATTTTTTCGCTTTTTTCTCAGGTTTATCTTCAGGTTTTTCGGGTTTTTCAGCCGGCTTTTCTTCATCGCTTTCCGGAGCAAATGGCGAGGGGTCGATCTTAGACAGCACAACCAGATAAACAGTCCGGGTCACAGGTCTGAAGATACTGTGGATGTCCGGCTGAAGAGAGGCGCCCGAATCCGTGCTGGCTGTGAAATAGAGGTATTTTCCGTCTGAATCGAAGACCGGCATGCGCGCATCGCTCATGCCGTCGGTGACCTGGGTGCTTTTTCCGCTTTCCAGGGAATAGAGCATTACGACTCCCAGATAGTTGGGCAGCCGTTTGGCGTAGGCCAGCCACTTGGAGTCAGGCGACCAAGTGGGAATGAGGTCACCGGTGCCTCCCCAGAAGCGGTCCTTGTCCACCCTGACTGGCTTTTTTTTATCCAGGTCCACATACCACAGAGTCAGGTGACAATCCACATAGGCGATCTTCTTGCTGTCAGGCGACCAGCGGGGCAGGTAATAAAAAGAAGGATTCTTGTCCAGAGCGATGCGCACCACCTCTCCTGTTCCTTTCTGGTCCCGGATATGGAGCATGTATTCACCCGATTCATCCGAGAAATAAGCGATGTTTTCTCCGTCAGGGGACCAGGACGGATAGCGTTCCATGACTCCCGGAGTGTTGGTGAGATTGCGGTAGTCGCCTTTTTCTGCAGGGATGGATATGATTTCGCCTCTAGCCTGAAAAACAGCCCTGACTGCATTCGGAGACAGGCTGGGCGAGGAGAGAACGCTTCCGACGTTGACAAACTTATCCCGGATTTCCATCATATCGCCGGCCACAGAAACAGACAGGGTTTGTGCCTTGCCCGTAGCCAGGTCGAACAGATGAAGGGAACCAAACTGTTCATAAACGATGGCTCCTGGTCCGGCAGAAGCTGATTTGAGGTCCAGGCCGTCATTTGCCAGCACCCTGGTGACTTTTTTTGTATTGACGTCATAGGCAAAGAGAGTCACCGGACCTTCTCTATCAGAGAGAAAATAGACTTTATCGCCGATCCACATCGGATTAAAATCATTGGAATCCGTACGGGGCACTTTCTCGATACTCGAATCAGACAGGTCAGCTATCCAGATGGGAGTGGCCAGCCCTCCCCGGTAGCGTTTCCAGACTCTGAATGCCCTGGACAAGGGAACGTAGGCTATGCGTTTGCCGTCAGGTGAAAGGCTGCCCTCGAAGCCCATGGGCAGAGGCAGTTTTTTGGGCAATCCCCCTTCCAGGCTGACTGTGAAGAGTTCGCTAAACCGCGAAAAAGCGGTCCGGCGGGAGGTGAAGAGAATTTCCTTCCCATCCGGCGTCCAACCCAGAACAGCATCGGAAGACGGATGCCAAGTCAGCCGGCGCGGCTCTCCGCCTTCAGCCGGCATGATGAAGACATCCACATTGCCGTCATATTCGCCGGTGAAGGCGATTAAGGAGCCATCAGGAGAGAAGACAGGATTGGTCTCCACTCCCGGACCGATAGTCAGCCTCTGGGCTGCTCCCCCTTCCCTGGAGACGCGCCACAGGTCTCCGGCGAAAAAGAAGACCACGTGAGTCTGACTCAACGCAGGGCTCTGGGCCAAAAGGGGAGTGTCTGGGGACAGAGCAGGCAGTGGTCCGGATAACAAAACGATAAGAATTAGCATGAAAATTCGATACATGGGAGACCTCCTTCAGCTTTATTCACTTTTTTATTCATACGGTTATTTTATAAGGAAAGTTATATTTTTGAAACAAAAGAATGTTTTTCATCGCAAAGCAGTACTGGCCAGCCTTGTGAATTCCATAAAGCATAAATAATCGGAATGTTTTAAAATCGCATACTTATTCTTTTTTAATTGGCGTCTTTTTTTGTGTGAGTTTTCGGATTGCCTTCAAAGCATTCTGATTGGCAGGATCCAATTCGAGGACCTTTCTGTAACTTTTGACGGCCAACTCGATTTCTCCGGCCGTCCTATAACTGAAAGCGAGGTTATTATGAGACCGCCAATTATCAGGATAACGTTCGGCCGTCAGTTCGAGTACGGCAATCGCTTCCCTGTAATCCTTGTAATCTGTGAGATCGATTCCTATAAAGCTCAATTCGCGCCATCCATATTCAGAAGCGGATATCTTGGGATTCTCTGTCAGTTTCTTATGATGATCGAGTAAGCTTTGCCGATATTGTTCATCGGCCTTTCTGGCTTTCACGTTGTCAGGGAAAAACGGAAGAAGACGATAATTATGTTCTCCCTTTTTGAATTCTTCGTTCGCATCGAATTTCACACAGACGGAATAGTCATGGTACAGAAACATATAGACCACATTGTTTTTGAGGTCGCAGATGTTGGAATACTGCGTAGGATATCGGCCTTCCTGATGACAGGCCTGAAGGACTGCTTTGACATCATCCACAATCACCGCATCTTTCTGTTCTTTTATGGATTTGAGCATCGAGGCGGCCGTATCCTCTTTAACTCCGATGGCCTGGAATCCTCCCTTATCGCGGATGAACTTCAAATCTCCGTCGATCCATCCGACGATCGCTGAAGTTCCTGTGCGGTCGGCAAGAAGATATCGGGCATAGCTGAAACTGCTTTTGTTGTATTTGTTATAAACGGAAATCGCCTCTTCGACAGTCGCGCATTCTTCCATTATTTTTCGGCTCAGGTTGCCAGTGTAATCGAGCCGCTTTGGAGACGGCCTCCAGTCTGTTTTATTGCCGGCAACGGCATCAAAGAACAATCCCTGGTCGTTCATCCCGCCCTGGGGATAGTTGACGCTGTATCCAAAATACGTGATTCCGTATTTGCCTTTTTTCGGCGGCTCGAACCAGATTTTGGTGAGAGGATTGTCGATATCCTCATTATTTCCGGCCAGGACGCAATTCCCATGGGCGATTTTTAGGATGAGACAGGGAAACATTTGAAGAGGAAGCAATAATATGATCAAAATCATGAGGATAAGAGTCTTTTTTTCTTTCCTTATGCTTTTCATTTTAAATGTGAGCTTCTAATGCTTCGTTTTGATCATCATGATTATTTTTTATTTTTTTATAGAATAACAAGTCGAGGTGCCAATGTTAAGCAATTCGTGTGCATATTTTGAACATTGCGAAGAGCTGGTTGGAATACGATAAAAAGAGAACAAAATTAATCCATACTTTCCATATTAAACACAAAATCGATTAACTGAATCACTCTGTTCTTTCAGAAAATGTTGATATAAAGAGTATATATTTTTGTTCAAATTCGGACATGAGTTGTTCATTAATGATACATGAATGTTTCATGAGTGGTAGAAAATCCCAAGAAGATGAATTTGGCATATTATTTGCTTTTAATGTATTTTTTTTGATTTTTTCGCTGAAATTCGGCGTTTACCAAAATGAAAAAGCAGAATTTTTTAGACGAATCAAGGCAGCCAGAATATGTTATAGACAGATATGCAGAGTGCTGTAGGGATAATCGGAACTTTCTATTTGCTGGAGATTAGACATGTTTAAGAATTATCTCACCATCGCCTTCCGCAATCTGAGAAGGCAAAAAATTTACTCCCTTATCAACATTTCCGGGCTTGCGCTGGGGATGACGGCTTTCCTTATTATCGCTGTCTGGGTTTGGCACGAGATCAGCTATGACCGTTTTCACGAACATGCCAGCCATATCTACCGGGTGGCGGAAAAAAGATATTTCCCGGATCAAGTACGGCTAAACAACCGTACACCGGGGCCTTTATCTACCGCTCTCAAGGAGAATTTTCCCGAGATCAAGTCTGTGGCCCGAGTGGCCTGGACGGGTGAGCGAGTTCTCCGCTATCAGGATAAGGTTCATTACGAGAACGACATACTCACTGTCGACCCCGATTTCCTCCGCATGTTCACGTTCCCGATGGTTGTCGGGGATAGTGCAAAGGCGCTGGATGAGCCATTTTCGGTCGTGATCACAGAAAGTGCGGCCGCTAAGTATTTCGGGAATGAAAATCCTCTGGGAAAGGTCCTTAATCTGGATAACCGTTTCGATCTGACCGTGGCGGGCGTGATGGAGGATATCCCTGAGAACTCCCATCTCCAGTTCGGGATGCTTGTCCCCTTCGAGATGGTGGAAAGGCTGGGCTGGGACATCCGGAGCTGGGGATTCAGCATGGCCCTAACCTATCTTCATCTGGGAGATCAGGTGGATGTTCAGGCCTTTGAAGAGAAGATCGCCGGTATTGTCAAAAAATACGATGAGTCCACAAATATCGAGCTCTTCCTGCAGCCTTTGACCCGGCTCCATCTTTTCACGAATATCGCGAACCCGGACGCAAAGGGACGCATACAGTATCTTCTCATATTTTCCTTGATAGGTATTCTGATCCTGTTCATGGCCTGTTTCAACTTCATGAACCTGACGACCGCGCGCTCCGAATACCGGGCCAAAGAGATCGGGCTTCGTAAAGTGGTGGGAGCCACACGCAGACATCTGGTGCGGCAGTTTCTCGTTGAAGCCATCTTCCTCGCCTTTGCAGCGCTTTGGATAACAGCACCGCTTGTCCAGCTTTTTCTTCCCGTCTTCAATAAGATAACCGGCGAGTCCTTTTCAATGTTCAACTTTACCAATGTCTGGATTTTTCTCTTCGTGATTGGGGTGACTGTATTAGTCGGCCTTTTTGCTGGCAGTTATCCCGCCCTCGTGCTCTCCTCCTTTCAGCCGGTTAAGGTCCTGCAGGGAGGTCAGTCGTCAAGATACAAAGCATCAGTTTTACGAAAGATCCTGGTGCTGGTGCAGATGAGCATATCCCTTATCCTGATTATTGTATCCAGCGTCATTTTCCAGCAGATCGGGTTTATCAAAAACAAAGATTTGGGATTTGATCAGGAACATGTGGTCTCTCTTCCGCTGGGAATCGCCAATCGGGAGAACAGCCAGATTTATCAAAATTTCAAAGATATTGTCAAACAGAATCCCCGTATCGTATCTGTGACAGCTAGCTTCACCCATCCCACAGATTTTGCCTCCCAGATCAGAAACGTTGTCTACAAAGGCCAAAGGATCGATAAAGACATTCCTATCAATCTGACCTCGGTCGAATACGATTTCATCGAAACCCTGAAAATAAAAATGCTCAAGGGCCGAAGTTTTAATCAGGAATTCGGTGCGGAGAGAGGCAACCTGCTCGTTAACCAAAGCTTTGAAAAGCTTTTGGGTGTGGAATCCGCGCTGGACGAAGTGCTTCATATCGGACCTGAATTTCAGGGTCGCATCATAGGTGTCATGCAGGACTTCCACATGGAGGCTGTATCGATGGCCGTGATCGGCCCCTTGATCGTATTCCTGAATCCCAACGTTAATCACATCTTTGTAAGAATCCATCCTGAGAATATACCGGCAACCTTGGAATTTCTGGAAACATCCTGGAGAAAGTCTGCCCCGAATCTGCCTTTTGCCTATAATTTCTTGGATGAGGAGTTCAATAGCCTCTATACCGATGTCGAAAATATGGGAACCGCCCTGCGATACTTCACCTTTTTTGCTGTTTGCATCGCCTGTCTGGGCCTGCTGGGATTGACATCTTTTTCTACAGAAAAGCGCACCAAGGAGATCGGTATACGTAAGATATTAGGCTCTTCAGTGTCCGGGATCTTGACCCTGCTGTGTCGCGACTATCTGCGCGTTGTGCTGCTGGCCATTCTTTGCGCTTGGCCCATTTCCTGGTGGTTGATGTTTCGCTGGCTGCAGAATTTCCCTTACCGCGTCAGCTTGAGCTGGATAAATTTTGTGCTATCCGCCCTCCTCATCATGGTGATCACACTCGTTACCATCAGCTTCCAAACCATCAAAGGCGCCCTAGCCGATCCGGTCGACTCCCTCCGTTACGAATGAAAATGCCTTTTTTCCTTATAAATGGTGGGACAGGGAATATTTCTATTTGATAAGCCGAACATTGATGGCGGCAGCTATTTAGATCAATACATGGCTTTTTCTTCCGGGATTCCTGACTGTCTTGATATTTTGCCTTTGTGATAGATGAATTTCTCTAGTTACCGCCCGACCTGACAAAATAAGCGACCTCAGGAACACCGCATTTCCATCAGACTGTAGTATAAAAATATGAATATGCAGGCACCTCAATCGGAGCAGGAGAGAGGTTGTTTTTTAAAAGAAATTGAGAATATCTTAGAAAATTACTGCTGGCTGAGTTTGGCGCTGACGAGCCGGTTCAGGCTGATTCCTTCCTCTTCAGCTTGTATGGCGAGGCTTCGATGCACTTCAGGAGGGATCCTCACCACAAATTTCCCGCTGAATTTTTTACAGGAAATAGGTTCAGGAGGGGATTCTCCGTTGGTTTTAATATCTTGAATAACATCTTCAACAACTTTTCGAATTCCTTTTAAGGCTGATTCCGGGCTTTCAGCCAGCCAGCTCAGGCTCGGAAATTCGACACACAGACCGACATATTCCTTGTCTTCCTCAGACCAGGTGATTCTGTATGTGTATCGGTCACTTTTTATCGCCATCTCCAGACTCCATGTTTTCTATTGCCAAAAGAACCTGTCTTACTTGATAGGCTTTTGCTTTACCTTTATGACTCTGAATATTGATTCTCGGATCACCAGGCCAAGGCGTTTTGTATATCCTGTGGCTGCTTCCTCTCTGGCGGGGTAATCCGAAATAATGATCACAGACTTTGCACAGGTCTTTGAACCGGACATTCTTGGGATTCCGGTTCATCCTTGCCAGGATAGTCTTAACAGAGTCCATTCTTATGATATCATTATTGATACTATTGTCAAGTTATTTTAAGATTGCGATTTACTCAATGATATGACGATATCGATTTATAATATGCTCATTTGCTTTGGTTTAATCTTCAGGATTTATTATCAAAGAAGAAGTCCAAGATGCCAAAAAGAGAATACATGGCAGAATAATAAAGAAACCTGTTTTCCTCATAGGTTTCTTAATGGTATAGTGAGAATCAAAGTAGCTATGGAGATGTCATATTATTTTCTGAGGGGGCCCAGGAAAAATGAGTGAAGGAAAATGATGATTCTCAATTATCTCAAAACAGGCCTCAGTAATTTAAGAAGAACCGCCCTTTTTTCTTCTATTGCCATCCTGGGGCTGGCAGTCGGCATGGCGGCCTGTCTTCTGATCCTCCATTACGTGAATTTCGAGAAAAGCTATGACCAATATCACAAAGACAGCGAGCGTATCTACCGCCTCCGTTATGAGCGCACCACTGAGGAGGGACAGAAAGTGCAGTTCGCCTCCTGCTGCCCGCCGGCTGTCGATGTTATAAGGGGCGCCTACCCGGAAGTAGAAGAGATTGGACGGATATTCAGATGCCGCGCCGTTGTCTCCCGTCAAGACAAGAATATGCATTTTACGGAAGAGAGGATGTACTTTGCAGAACCCGACTTTTTCAAAATATTCGATATCGCATTCATTAAGGGGGATCCTTTAAACGGCATCCGCTCCGCCAATAACGCCTTCATCTCCCGTTCCACAGCTATAAAATACTTTGGTGATGAAGACCCTATGGGGAAGGCTCTCAGTGTGGACGGCAAGGTGGATTATGCTGTGGCTGGGATCTTCGAGGATGTGCCGCCCAATTCCCATCTCAAATTGGATATTCTGCTTTCTTATCAGAACCTGATCGCTCTCTATCCTCCCGAGGTCCGCCAGTCATGGGGATACACCGGCTATTTCACCTACCTCAAGCTCAAGCCGGGTGCCGACCCCGCAGCTTTTGAAAAGAAAATGCCGGACTTGGTGAGAACTCACGCCGCTGACTTGATGGATTTCTACAAGGTCCTGATCGAGCTCAAAATGCAGCCTTTAACAGATATTCACCTGACATCCCATTTCATGCAGGAATATGAGATTAACGGCAGCCGTTCTTCAGTCAATATCCTTCTGATCGTGGCTGTGTTCATCATCTTCATGGCCTGGATCAATTACGTCAACCTCTCCACATCCCGTTCCCTCACCCGGGCCAGGGAAGTGGGTCTGCGAAAGGTCGTGGGCGCTTCCCGTTTCCAGTTGATCACCCAGTTTTTTTACGAAACATTCGTTATATATGCTCTAGCCGTGTTGCTGGCTCTGCTGCTGATAAGCATATTCTTGCCTTATTTCAGCCGCATCACCGGAACCCCTGTGGGTGACAGCCTCTGGAAAACATCCTGGTTCTGGCTGTCTCTGCTGGTCCTTTTCCTGGCTGGAATCTTCCTTTCCGGGGCCTACCCGGTTGCCGCCCTCTCCGCCTTCAGGCCGGCAGCGGTCTTAAGGGGCGATTTAGGAAACAAACCCAAAGGAATAAACCTCAGAAAAGCCCTGGTTGTCTTCCAGTTTGTCATTGCTCTGGTCCTTATAACCGCCACCTTTTCCGTTTACCGCCAGATCGTATACATGAAGAACCAGGATCTGGGGTTTGATATTGAACAGACCATGGTGGTCAGAATTCCCCGGGTCAAAGATGCATCTTTCAAGGAGTCCGTCTTATCCTTTAAAGAGGAACTGCTCAAACAATCCCAGATCAAGAAGCTCTGCGTGGTCACAGAAGTTCCCGGCAGGCAGATCATTTGGGATAACGGCGGGATTCGAAGAGCCGGTGAAGATCCCGGAAAAGGAAAGAATTATCAGATTGTCGGGATCGATTATAATTTCGTGGATGTGTTCGACCTCAACATCATTCAGGGGAGAAATTTCTCCAAAGATTTTCCTTCCGATGAAAAAGCCCTCATCCTCAACGAAACTGCCGTGGAGACGATGGGATTCAACAGCAATGAGGAAGCCATCGGAGAATTGGTGGATTATTGGGGAGAACTCTATCCGATTATCGGTGTCATGTCTGACTATCATCAGCAGTCACTAAAAGTGGCCTTTGAACCCCATCTTTACCGTCTTTATCCCTACGGAAGGCCCCCTTGGGGACTTTTTGCCATAAAGACCAGCCCCCAGAATATCCAGCAAACCATCCAGCTAGTCGAGCAGTATTACCAGAGATTTTTTCCCGGCAACCCGTTCGAGTTCTTTTTCCTGGATGATTATTTCAATCAACAGTACATGTCGGATGAGCTCTTCGGCAGAGTCGTCGGGATTTTTTCCTTCCTGGCTGTGTTCGTAACCTGCCTGGGGATATTCGGGATGTCTTCATTCCTGGCCATCCAGCGCACCAGGGAAATCGGCATCCGCAAGGTTCTCGGAGCCTCGACGGAGAGCATTCTCGCGCTTTTGATGAAGGATTTTCTGGTGTTGATCGGTGTTTCCCTGATCGTTGCCTGGCCGCTGGCATATTGGGGAATCCAGCAATGGCTCAATGCCTTTGCTTACCGAATGTCATGGAATGTTCTGCTGTTCCTTATGCCTCTCCTCATCGTTTTTGTCCTGGCTACGGTAACGGTCAGCTCCAATATTCTCAGGGCCGCACTGGCCGATCCCGTGGATTCGATCCGGCACGAGTAAATCCAGTTTTTTCTTCCCTTCAGCCCTGATGCGTTAATATTAGTATTTTATTTTGTAGACTTCGATGTACTGATCAAATGTATCCAGATTTACCGGCAAGACCCTGTATATTCTGCCGTCATTATACAGACAGTTTCTCGAAAGGTATTGAGATTTAAAAGAGTACAGCCATTCGCCTCTCTCATTAAAAATATCTACGGTGTTCTCGTAGTCCGGATTCATGTTGTCTTCATACGTTTCGCCTAGAATCACCCAGATATTTTTTTTATGATCTTGAAACATCTTTCTGACAACCGGAGGCGACTGAGGGTATTCCATATCTCCTTTTTTGATTTGCCGCTCATAAAGCGAATAAAACCTATCCTTCGCTTCTTTTGAATATTCTTTTTTGCTGTATTTCCTGTTGAATATCAATTCCGGTTGACCTTCTTTATCGAATTTTATTATCGAATATTTGTTCAAATTATCTTCAGGGAAATAGAATTCACCGTTATCTGAGATGAGCAGCCAGTTCCAAACAATATCATAATCCAGTCTCTTAAACCCGGGAGGATAATCGTACTTAAATATTTCCGTGCTCTTGGCAAAATCATCACCCTCAATTCTCAATAAGATGAATTCCATTTTGGTGAATGTTTGATCGAGTTGTGCTCTAAAGACATAGAAATCATCGCCGCTGATTTTGCATTTGAGCGGGTTTTCAATTTGTATCCTGCCGGCTGAAACAAATTCACCTTCAAGGTTTACAACTTTGTAATCTGAAAATCCGTGGAACACATACATTTTATTTTTTCTGATCACGAGCGCATATGGTCTTAAAAATTCATCCGGGCCCTGTCCTGCTCTGCCGAATGTTTTCACAAATTCCCCGTCTTCATTGAATATTGATATCGTGCTTTCAAAACCATCAAGAATATAGATATTGTTGTTTTTATCGAAATCTATGACTTTTTCGAAATCAGGGATAGATTCTTTGCCGAACATACTTATCCGGGTGACGTCGAGACTGTACAATTTTTCCAGATCCACATATTTTTTATCCGTATACTTGGGTGAGGAATTGCTCGCTTTTTTTATAACATCATTCGATTTACATGAGACAAAAATGATGCTGATAAGCATGAATCCTGCGGTGAAATGTTTTATCTTCTTAAACATGAATAACTCCTCATTGAATAATTTTATTTTTCCATGCAATGTTGAGTTTTCGTAACTCTCATTGATTTAATTTTCTCGGGTTTAAGTGATTCAATGATTTTGGCATTCACCCAGTAAGGATTCATATTCACATCATCGTCCTTCTTAGACACAAAAAAGAAAATATTCCCATCTTTTGTAACATAAGGCCAGGCATCATCATATTCCGAATTAATGGAATTCCCCATATTTTTGGCTTCAGACCATGTTCCATCGGGATTTTTAAAGCAAATATATAAATCCGTCCATCCATATCCGCCGGGGCGGTTTGAACTGAAAATTAAATAACTTTCATCTGGAGCAATATAGGGTGAAAATTCAAGGTGGCTTGTATTGATTGAGCTTCCCATCTTTTCAGGAGATGAATAACTACCGCTTTCATTTAATGCCCGGTATATATCAATGTTGTTATTACTGTCCCTTACATCGAAATATACATCTTCATTTATTGTTAAAGAAAACTGCATTTCTATTTTTTTTGAGGAAGGAAGAATGATATTCAGCTGTTTCGGCTCAGACCATCCATTATTCAATCTGTTCATAAAATAAATCTTCCCGCCAATTTTTCCTGACCAAAAGAATAATTTTCGGCCGTCCCATGAGAATCTTGGACTATTTGAATTGTCCTCAGGGCTTGCAAAAAATGTCTTAGGTTGTGGAGCTGTCCATATCAGGTTTTCCATTTTCATATGATTTATCTTGATGTGATTGGATCCCGATGTACTATACTTACTGAAATAAAGTTCATTTCCATCGGGAGATAATATAGGAGATCCATGCCACCACCATGAATTGGTGGATTGCAGAGGTTCTGGTGCAAATCTCTCCGCTTTCATCCCCGGTGGTTTCTGGCCCAGGTAGGGGCCTCTAAGAATCGGGAACTGTTCTGGTTGTTCCTGCGTATGGGAAATCCTGAATATAGAGATGAATAACACCAATAGAATAAAAGCTGTTTTCTTCTTCATGAAAGGATTCCTTTATTTGAATCTCATTTATAAAAAGAAAAAATAAATTTTGTTATGTATTTTCTGCATTGTTCTGTGATGAAAGGGGACACAATAGCGACCCGGCCACAAATCTTACTCATACCGCAGTGAATCGACAGGATTGGCTGTGGCGGCTTTTATGGATTGGAAACTGACTGTGAGAAGGGCAATGAAAAGCGCCAATACCGCCGATACCACGAATATCCACATTCCTATGTTGATACGGTAGGCAAAATTCTGGAGCCA
>JGI2171J19970_10001074_pt1 | contig 15193 bp, 19 predicted proteins | sample DeeMarSWOR324_28_FD_19970 | JGI IMG/M metagenome (IMG submission 19970) | reverse complement strand
CAGGTGTTTAATTGGGAGGGGGATTTTAAATGTCGAAAAAATCGAAAAAGAAAAAAAAGAAAACTCCAAAGATTATTCAGAAAAAAATTACAAAGAAAAGAAAGTAGCAAAGAAAAGAAAAGTATAATATATAATATATAATATATATATAAAAAAAAGAAAGAAAATATAATACTTCGTATTATATTAAAGAAAGAAAAAAAAAGGGTTTCCCATTTTTTGATTTTAACTGGATTTAATATTTTGATTTTTAATTAGGCCTATAATCTGAGTCTGTGTAAGGCCACCAAATTTTAACTTGACAAGGATTATTGGATGTCCTACTGTATTTCATGCTTGCGGCAAAAGGAGTTTTAATAAGAAATATGTCAGAGAAAAGTCATATTTTTATAACCAATTCCATATCCAGTATTAATGTTAATAATTCAAAAATTAAACCTAAAAAGGAGAATTTATTAGGGGAAAGATATTTTGTTTACCCAGTAATTATGATAAAAGAAGGAGCATATTATCCTTCTATTGAAAACGCTAGTGATAAATATGCATTATATTTTCCTGGAGCAGAATTAAAAAAAAGCTTGAATAGTTGGCGCGGACGTCCTGCTGCGTTAAATCATCCTACCGATAGTGAATCCTTTAATAGCCCTCAAATCTTTGACAATCAATGGATTGGTTTTGTTTTTAATGTACGTTATGATACCCCAGGTAAGAAATTAATTTCTGACTTGTGGTTGCATGAGCAACGAGGTGAAAAAATAGTTAAAGAATTAGATTCCGGGAAAAACATAGATGTTAGCATAGGAGCATACGGAGATATCGTAAATAATACTGGAGAAATAAATGGTGTTAAATATGAAAATGCGATGGTAAATATTATAGGTGATCATTTAGCAATATTACCAGATAATATTGGGGCATGTAATTGGGAAGATGGATGTGGAATCAGAACAAATAATGAACGAGATGGTGATATTATGAATGATGAAATTGTTTGCATAAATGGTTCTTGTCATTGTACATTAAACAATGAGCCTGTTTTAATATTAGCAGAATCAGTATTAGCAATTTGGGATGAAACAGAGAATCAAATTAGATTTAGATTACGGGATCCAGATGATTTTAGACCTGATACCTTTAGAACTAAAAAATTAAGTGGAGTTAAAGGTATTTCAATCGTTATTGGCAGATTAAAAGCTTCAAAAGTTCCTAAAGGGCATGATCCTGAATCAGCGGTAGTACAAAGTTATAGATTTGAAAAAAAGACAGAAGATAACCCTGGGGGGTGGACAATGAGTGAAGCTAAAGAATGGATTAAAGAAAATGTCGATGTTAATGCTGAATTAGTTGATAATATTTTAGGGACTTCAAGAACACCTAGTTATACTGGGAAAGAAAGTATAGATTGGGGTGAGGTAAAAAAAGAAATCGGAGATTACGTTAATGGATATTTTAAAGCTACTGGCAAATCAAAGCCTGAAGATTTTCCTGGTCGTGTTCAAGATTTTCCTCAAGCTGTTAAAAGTTGGATTGCGTCGAAGTCATTACTTGGCGATCCAAAATCTGATATGGCTGAGGACTTATTATTCTTCCCGGTCGTTAACCCGAACACGAATAAATTAAATGAATTTGCGTTAAAAGCAGTTATTTCTGGGAGGGGCGCGCAAGCTGATATCCCAGAAGCAGCCAAAACATCGGCTCAAAATAAAGCAAGAGATCTATTAGAAAAGGAGTTTGGTATGGGAGAGCGAGAGACTAAGCAGATTGCAAAAAATGAAAGTGCTGTTGAAAATATTGAAAGTAATACCATTACTAATAAAAAATCGCAAGTAACTTTGGAAGAATATCTTAATAATGCTCCAGATGATATCAAAGGAGCGCTTGTTGATGCAGTTAGGGAACGAAATCTACAGCGTGATAAATTGATTAATTTTATTTCAGCGTATGATGAAGTTAAATTTTCAGATGGATTTTTAGCTTCTTCTGATACCAATGTTCTAAAAGGTATTGCTTGTTTGATAGATAAAATTCAAAACGCAAATGAAACAAGAGTTAATGCTGAAAACAATGTAGATTTTAGTTTAAAAGGTTATAATCAGGAACAGATTAATAAAACTAGAAAATATGTTCCTATTACACCAATTAGTTGGGCATAAGGAGATTTTATATGGCAATTTATAATACAATTAAACTTCATGTTTCTTCTGAAGCTAAAATTTTAGAGATGAAAGGCTCTGGTGTTATTACTCCTGGAGATTTACTAGAACATGATACAGGCCCTGTTATTAAATCACATTATAATGAAGGTGGTACTGCTGCTCCTCTTTTTGCTATTGAAAATACTTTTGAAGGCAAAGGTATTGGAGATGACTATGCAGATGGAGAAACAATACATTATGTTCATTGTTTAAGAGGAGATGTTGTTTGGGCTTGGTTAACTACAACGCAAACTGTTGCGTATGGTTATTATTTAACATCTTCTGCAGTTAATGGTAAGCTAAAAATAGCTGGTGCTACTGATTATGTTGTTGGTTATGCGATGGAAGATGTTACAACTGTTGCTGAACCTGCAAGGATTAAAATTGCGGTGTTGTAATTTGTTTAATGGGGGTTCTTATGGCTAGTAATAATACTATTAGATTGCATCTTTCTCGTGATTCTAAAATTCTAGAGGATAAAAATGCAGCAGGTGGTAATATTACCCCTGGAGAAATATTGCAATTAGATGAAGCTGGAGGTTTTGAATTTCCTAGCCTTTCAACTGCCAGAATATCTCCGATTTTTGCCATTGAAAATATTTGGCAAGGCAAAGACATTGATGGCACTTACGCAGTGACTGATAAAGTACATGCAGTTCATTGTGTAAAAGGTGATATGGTATGGGCGTGGTTAACCACAGCACAAACCGTTTTGATTGGATACGCTTTGGCAGCTACTGGTGCAAATGGTTATTTAAAATCTGCAGTTGTTGGAGTTGATTTCACAGTTGCTATAGCGGCAGAATATGTGGCAACTATTGGTGAACCTGCAAGAATTAAAGTTATTATTGTATAGAGGTTCTTATGGCTAATACAAGCAATAATACAATCAGAATTGATGTCTCACCAGGTGCTAAAATTTTAGATTATAAAGGTTCTGGTATTATCCGTCCTGGAGCGATGTTAATATTAAATCCTGCTAATGAAGTTACATGTGCTTCTGTATCGGATGTCAGAATATCACCTTTATTTGCAATCGAGAATATCTGGCAAGGTAAAGGGATCGATGATTATTATGCTGACGATGATACAGTATATTTGGTGCATTGTATAAAAGGAGATATAGTGTGGGCATGGTTAGATGTAGTTAAAACTATTGGATTTGCTGAAGCTGTATCGATATCTGTAGGAAGCGATGGTTATTTTAAATTTGCTGAGGCAGGTGATTTTCGTATGGGGATATCTTTGGATGATGTCACAACAACAGCTGAGCCTAAAAGATTTAGGCTTGCTATAATGTAAAGGTTATTTATTATGGGTATAGATGATCAAATTCAAATACATACTTCATCTGCTTCTAAACATTTAGAAGGAAAAGTAGCTAGTGGGGTTACAATATCACCAGGTATGGTAGTAAAAAGGAATACTGCTGGGAGATGGAGACCTCATAATGTTCTTGGAGGAGCATGCTCACCTATATTTGCTGTAGCTGATATTTGGTATGGGAAAGGTATTGAAGATACGTATGCTGCCGGGGAGAAAATTTATCTTATTTATGCTAGTGGTGGTGATGTTATTTGGGCGTGGTTAGCTGCGTCTCAATCAATTGTAATAGGTGATTTTTTAACTAGTAATGCAGATGGAAGATTGAAAAAGATTGGGCCAACACCAGTGTCTGGCTGTATAATTGGTGGTGCATTAGAAGCTATAACTACTGTAGCTTCTCCTGCTAGAATAAGGGTAGAGATTTTTAAATAAAATAAAGGGAGATAAAATGGATACTAACACGAAAACTGAACTTATCACAAACGGTACACCGTCTGGTCCCGTTTCTGAAGCTCTGATGAATGTGTATGATGGTATTTCTTTTAGTATGCAAAATTTCAGATCGTTAGCTAGTTTGCCAGAACGGGCATGGAAGTATTTTGATGATGTATTAATTGCAGTTGCTAAGCGAGAATTAGTTGGGATTGCTGATCTTGCTAAACGCGCTGAAACTAACGTAACATTTGATGGAATGACTGCGAGTGTGTATACACGTGATCGTATTTCCGAAATGGCAGATGCTAATATTGCTATGACTCCTGATACTAGAGGAGAAGCAGGAACATTAGCGTTTGATTCCATCGGAGTTCCGTTGGCAGTCACGTATAAAGATTTTTTAGTGAATACTAAGCAAATCGCGATGGCTGAGAGAGTAGGATTACCGCTTAGAACTCAGTTAGTGGCTGAAGCTACTCGTGCGGTTTCTAGAACACTTGAGGAACTTTTGTTCAATGGTGAGTATGTTGCTGCTGGATCTACCATTTATGGGTACACGAAATTCCCTAGCAGGAAGACATATACTATTCCTGAATCATGGACTGCGGCTACTTGTTACCCGAATGAGATTATGCGAGATGTGAATGAAATGGTTACCAAGGCTTTCCAAGCTAATCATTTCGGACCATATGTTTTGTATATTCCGTGGGAATATCAAGTTAGATTGAATTTGGATTATACTACTGGTGATGCATCAGCATACCCGGTAAATGGAACTATTAGAGATCGACTTTTACAGATCGCTGGCTTAGAAGATATTAGAGTTTCTAAGAATTTGGCTATTGATAATGTTATCCTCGCTGAAATGAGTTCAAGCACTGTCCAGCTTATTACTGGGATGCCGATGACAGTTGCTGATTGGGAACCGGCTGGGTCGCCGAATTGGCAACATTTATTTAAGGTGTTCACGATTTCTGTGCCGTTTTTAATGGCTGATTATGATGGGAATTGTGGGATTGTTCATGGTAGTGTTTAATTAGAGTGGACATAATTAAATTATGCCTGATGATCGAGATATTTCTGTTTTACTTGTAAGAGAGATAATTAATACTAATTTGACTGATGGCCAGGTAGAGGGGGCTATATCTACTGCTATTGTATTAACAGAGAATAGATTACAGAATACTTCGATTGATAGAAAGTTAATGATAGAAATACAACGGTGGTTAGCAGCTCATTTTTGTTCGCTTACAGATCCTAGTACTAGAGTAGAAACTGAAAAAATAAGTGAAGCTTCAGTAAGTTATTCATCTATAGATAATGCAAATAATGATGGAATTATGTCTACCAGATGGGGAAGAACTGCGGCCTCATTAGATCCAACTGGGGCATTAACTAAATTATATGGCCATAGTCCTAGATTATATGCGCTATGAGTTGGTTTGGGAATTTACTCAAAGAACCTGCTTTATATTGGGAACCTCCTATTCGGGATGGGTTAGGAGGCTATTCTTGGGGTATCCCAGTAGAATTTCTTACTAGATGGGAACATAGACAAACAGAAACAACTGATGAAACTGGGAAAAATATTATTGCAGATACTGTTGTATGGGCGACGTTACCTTTTTTTATTGGGGGATATGTTATGCAAGGTACATGGAAAGAAATTAAATATCCTAAAATTCCTCCAATTAAAGAAGATGAATTTGGTGATTCTTCTATTATCCCTGGGGAATATCGCGCAAGAAGATGGGCAAAAAAAGTAGTTAATGTTATTTTTTCAGTCTCTATGATTGATTCTAATGTTTTATATAATCAATTATTATTAAAATAATGGCAACAGTGATTGGACAACATAAGATAAGAATAAAATTAAATAAAATAACGTCAAAAGATTTACCAAAAGCATATTCTAGTGCGATGACAGCTATAACTTTGATGGTAAAAGGAGAATCGCAGAAGAGAACTCCAGTAGATACTGGGTATTTAAAAAGTTCTGCGTATTCCAATATTATTGGAGTTAATAAGTTAGGAGTTAAAGGTATTGTTGGTTATATAGCTAAATATGCTATATATGTACATGAACATACATGGAAGAAGCATGTAGTTGGGGAAGCTAAATTTCTGGAGAATGCAGTAAAAATTGTATCTAAAAAAGTAAATGATATATTTGCTCATTATATCAAACATGCAGGACTTAAGTGAAATCTGTAGCGACCGATGTAGCAATAATTCTGGATTTAGCTAAAATTGGCACTTTAGGTAAAGATCTATTTGTTGGAAGAGATTTACCAGAAGATCCAGATAATGTTATTATAATAGTAGATACAGGCACGTACGATACTGATAGTCCTAATTTATATTATACTTCTCCTACATTTCAGGTAATAGTTAGAACACAACATGGAGCTTATCAAAATTGTTATGAAAAAATTTATCAAATAAGAAATTGGTTTCATGGGCATTCTTATGTAACTGGGGATGCGACTAAATATATATATTTTTTTACAGTATCTGGACCTGTTGATATAGGTTATGATGAAAGTGATAGACCTAGGTTTTCTGTTAATTTTAGAACATTAAGAACATTCAAAAAAGCATTATTACGGAAACTTTTAGCAAATCAAAAGGTAGAATCTGTACCTACTTTAACAACATTAAAGGATTTAAAAGAGGAACCTGTAAATAATATAACTTCTGGAGTTGGAGAATTAGAAACTGCTAAATTTATTTTAAATATGGCAGGAAATTCTAGGAATATAACTTCTGTGTATGGTAGATTGGAGACTGCTAAATTTATTTTAAATATGTCTGGGAGTTCTGATAATATAACTTCTGGATATGGGGCGTTAGAAACTGCTGAGTTTATTTTTGATATAGTTGGTAGTTCTAATAGTTTGACTAAAGCTAATGGGGTATTAGGAGAGGGTTAGTTTTAGTGAATCATTTACTCCATAATGGAGGAAAAGGAGTATAATATGAGTGATGCAATTGCTGGAAAATATGCTGTGCTTGAAAAAGCTACTGAAACGCCTCCAACACCTCCAGTAACATGGACTGTTGTTGAGGAAGTTTTTTCTATTGGTGATTTAACACAAAGATTTTCAGTTTATGATGTTACTAGTCATGGGCCTAGTTCTTATAGAGAAATTTTGCCAGGTTTGTATGATTTGATCGAAGTAACTTTGGAAATGAATTATCTTTGGGAGCAATATGAAGATTTTAAAGGATATGCGGATAGTAGAGTCCCCGCTTGGTGGAGATTAAAATATCAAGATGATAGTACTCATACATTTCAAGCTTATGTAACAGAATGTTCTCCTAAAACACCATTAGATGATAGAATTACTTATTCGGTAATTTTAACAATTGATGGTTCTATTACTTTTGCAGCTCCATAAATTAAAGTTTGGTGATTTGGAGGATAATTATGGGATTTAGAGAATTTTACAATGAAGATAATGATAAGCAAATAAATTTTACTGATGCTTTTTCTACACAATTTTATTTGACAAATAATATAAGACATATTTTTAGAAAACTTGAAGCAGCTAAACTAAAAACTGATGATGACATTAAAAGAGAAGGAGTTATATGGCTGGTAAATGGTGTTATTGGTATTTCATATTGTGTTGTTGAGGATTCTACTGGTGAAGTTATTAAATCTGCAGAAGTTTGTTTCAGGTTTTTAAGCCAAGATGTTATTTGTCAAAAAATCACAATTCAAAAGCCACGTGTGACTTTAAGTGCAAATATTCTTGTAGCGAAAGCTAATATAGATGTCTTTTTGGAGAATAATTGTTTAATGTGGGAAGGGAAAGCATGTTATATACTTTTTGATAGGTACCCTAGACTTCATGAAGTGCGTAAAAATTTAGATGAAATTATAACTAAGTGGCAATGTGTGAAAGGAAGTGGTAAAATTATTTGTACTGATAAAAAAGAAGAAGTAGTAGAATAATAATATTATAATGGTAAAATTATGTGGTTTGATCATATTAATATAAGTTAATAAAACGAGGTTAATATATATGGGATTTTTATCAAAACATGATATAATAGAAGTAAAAGATACTTATTATGAAAAAATTCAAGTCCCAGAATGGGGTGGAGAAGTTTATATTTATATGTTAACTGCGGGTGAAAGATTGAATTTTGAAAATATGGTAAGTAGATCTAAACTTGGCAGTAATAATACATTTGATGCAAGTGTAATTTTGAATTTGATAGCATTATGTTTACGTGATGAAGCAGGTGATATATTATTTTCTGGAGATGAAGTAAAAGAGCTTGGTAAAAAGAATGGAAAAGTTATTAAGAAATTAGCTGAAAAATGTATGCAGATTAATGCATTAGGTGATGATACATTATTAGAAGCAAAAAAAAATTAATTAATAATTACACAAAAAGATTTCTATATAGGTTAGCTTTAAAATTAGGAAAAACTGTGAATGAACTATGTGAAAAACTTAGTTCAGCTGAATTAACTGAATGGTTAGCTTTTTATGAATTAGAACCATGGGGAAATCCAATTGAGAGTAAAAGGCATGCGATAATAGGTTCAACTATTGCTAATGTAGGATTGATGATATCTAATCCTAAACAATTAAGATTTCGGCCATTTGTTCCAGATCAGTTTGAGTTAAAAATTGAATCTAATAGAGGTAAATACTTTAAAGATCAAACTTGGGAGGAGCAAAAGCGGATTATGGCGATTGTGGCACAAAAGGCTAACAAATGGCATTAAATGTTGGAGAGTTAGTCGCAAAATTTGCGTTAGATGCGAGTAGTTTTACAGCGGCTGTCCAGCAAGTAGAACAGCAAACTAAATCTGTATCTTCTACTGTTAGTAGATTAGGTTCTAGAATAGAAGCAGCTATGGCGGCAGGCCTAGCTGCTTTTTCTATTGATAGGGTAGTTGCATTTGGAAAATCTATAGTTGCAACTGCTACTAATCTAGAACGTTTAGATAGAATGCTTCGATTTTCCACTGGTTCTACAAGAGCGGCGCAAGAAGCATTTAGTTTTATACAGGCGACTTCGGAAAGATTAGGTATTTCATTACAAGTTGCTGCAGAAGAATACGCTGGATTAGCTGCCGCAGCTAGAAATACTACATTAGAAGGTGAAGGTGTAAAAGAGATATTTTTAGCTTTATCTGAAGCATCTGCTGTTATGGGCTTCGATATGGAGACGATGTCTAGAGTATTTTTGGCAGTACGTCAGATGATGAGTAAAGGAGTTATTGCGTCACAGGAATTAAAACTACAATTAGGAGAAAAATTACCTGGTGCTATACAGATGTTGAGTCGAGCATTAGGGATTAGTACTACAGAATTAAACAAAATGATGGAGCAGGGGATGTTAATGGCAGAAGATGTTTTGCCACGTATGGCATCTGAAATGCGTCATACATTTGCTCCTGAATTAGAAAATTTAGCTAATTCAACAACTAGTGCTGTAGCAAGGATGTCATCAGCTTGGTTTGAATTACAGAAAACTGTCATAGAAGGATTTGTAGGTAGAGCTACTACTGCTTTACTTGCATTTGGAACTAAATTTTTAAAATTTGTGGATGAATTTATAAAAGCTCCTTCTGTTGATTTATTTGAGGGATTTGTCACATTACCTATGCCTGTAAAAGAATCTACTGAAGCTATTACTGAATTTGCTGGAGCTGTAGAAAGTGCATCTAAAAAAACAGATATGATGCAAAATAGATTAAAAGGGATGATAACTGAATTTAGGACAAGATTTAGAGATTTAAGAGCAGCATTAGAAGTTACAATAGGGAAAGTAGGTCTTTCTAAATGGGAAGCGCATATTTTAGATATAGAAGCTACTCTTAATAAGCAATTAACTACTTTGAGTGATTATTATAATATGCGGTTAAAGATAATTGAGAAAGGTAGTGAAGCAGAATTAGCTCTAACTAAAGAATATAATGATTTAAGAGCATTAGCTGAAAATGCTGCGCAAGTACAAATTGATCAAATTAGAAGAGAAGCAGCAGAAGAACAAGGTTTATTATTAAAACAAACAAATGAAGAAAATTTAAGGGCGCAACAAGAAGCTTTTGATCAACAATTTTCTGGATTTGTTGCATTTGCTACTGCTGAATTAGATAATTTTGTTGGAGTATTAGCTAAGTTTGCTATGGGAGCTAAAGTTAGTTTTAAAGAATTAATGCTTTCAATGGTAGAAGATTTAACTAAGCTTGTTTTGAAAATGGCTATAGTGATACCATTAATTGAACAGCTTAAAAGTGCAATTTCTGGGATTCCTGGAGGAGGCGGTGGACTTTTAGGTGGAATTATAGGCTCTTTGGGGAAAGCATTTAGATTCGCACAAGGAGGGATTATAAAAGAACCGATTGTAGGATTTGGTTTGAAATCAGGTAAATCATATTCATTAGGGGAAAAAGGCCCTGAAATTGTGACTCCATTACAAGATACTGTTAAAGAACCTAGAATAGTTTATCCTAAAGAAACTAAAAATTTTGATCTAGAAAAAACAAAAAGTAATCATGAAATTTCTGAAGGTAGAACCTCTCTTGGAGCAACAAATAATATAAATATTAGTATTAGTGCAGTTGATAGTATGAGTCTTACTGAATTATTACGAAGAAATCCACAGGCTATAACAGCTCCAATTATTGAAGCATTACTTTCAGGAGATCGTGGATTGATGGCGTCTATGAGGGGAGTTTTAGCTTAAATGAGTTTATTTGAGGTATATCCTGATATAATCTCTGAAGTTCCGGGGACTATTCCATTTGAATTTGGGGTGGAACAACGATCTCTTGTTACCCATTTTGAAAATGGATCTGAACAAAGACGATTGATAGATATTTCTCCTAGACGAAATGTAAAATTATATTACACAGCGATTACGCAAGCGCAAGCGCAAACATTACATACATTTTATCGAGGAACATATGGGACCCTTGAATCTTTTTATTTCGTGTTCCCGCAAGAGAAAACTATTGTGGATGAATTAGCTGGTAGATGTACTTATATAGGACAAAGTCAACTTAAAGTTCCATCTAGATATGCTACTTATCATGGGTTAAAAAGAAATGGAGTAGTTACTACAAATTATACTTTTTATTCATACCCATATTCAGGTCCTACTGATTTAGTTAGTTTGAATTTTGCAGCTAATATTGGGGATGTATTCCATTGGACATTTGTAGGAAGATTAATAATACGTGCTAGATTTGCTGAAGGTGCGTTAACATTTTCTGATATCAAAAATTTTACTTCATCATTAACTGTAGATTTGGTTTCTGTCCAAAATACTCTTGAATAGAATAAAAAATTAGTCTTAATAATATTATTATACAATAGGAGAATATTATGAATAATAAAAATATTCTATATAACTTACATAACCCTTCTGATTGCCCATTTCTTGGGGTTGAAGGGGTTTGTATAAACTTTAAAGATACTGGGTATTATAAATGTAAATTTCATGGGATGTATAAATGTCTATTAGATAACCCAATTCTTGGAAATAATTTAACAAAAAAACAAAAGTCTTTTTTAGAGGCTAATTTTACTGGGTCTAGTAGAGGAAAACTCACTCTTAAAAAAGTATAATTAAGATGCGGCAGATAGATCAAGACTTATTAGATAAATTAAAATCTGAATCTTACAGATTAGCTATATTAATCCATTTTGATTTCACAACATCTATTTTTATAACAGATTGTACTCAAGATGTTGTTTTTGATGGGCATGTTTATAATAGTCGAGGATTTAATATTGATAATATAACTTATTCCACTTCAACCATAATTGATTCTGTTAATTTAAATATAGATGATATTGATAGAACAATATATGCTGCTTTATCAAATAAAGGAACTAGTTTAATAACAGTTAATATATATTTATGTGCATTAGATGGATTTGGAATTATAGTTCCGGATGCAGATACAAATATTTATAGAGGAATAATAAATTCGTGGTCATATTCGCCAGGGGTAGTAAGAATTCAAGTAACGTCTATTTTAGCACAATGGGGAAGAGTTAGTACTTCTAGATATTCTGCTAGTTGTCGATGGCATATATTTGGAGGTTCTGAATGTAAATATACTCCGCTTCCTGAAGAAGAATGTGATAGAACTTATAAAACATGCTCTGATTATGGAAACACTGATAATTTTGGTGGGTTTAGGTGGTTACCAGATTTAGTTAATAAAACATTAAAGGCAGAAGAAAAATAGTTTAAGTAAAATGCTTTTACATAGTGAGATTATAGGAAAACTTATTAATAAAAAATATGAATTAGGAGAGAATGATTGTTTATCTTTAATTAAAGGTTATGTCGAATGTAGATATTCAATCCAGTTACCATTTTCATATAAAGGGTATGATTTTTCAAATTATAAAGAGTTATATTTAAAAGATAAAGAAAAAGCATTGATAATTCTGGAAGAATATTTAGATAAAAATTTTGAGATTAACTTTGGTAATTTTTTCGATGTAGGGGATATTTTATGGACTAAATATAAATTTGAAGTTGAGACACATAATATATGCACAATAGGAATTTGTAGTGGTAATGGGCTGATGTTATCAGCTTTCCCCAAAATTGGGAGTATATTAGTTCCTTTATCAGATTATAAAGTAGAAAAGGTCTATAAATGGGTGGGACTACAAGAAGAGTAGTTGGAGGATTATTACCAGTTGTAGCAGCGCTTGGGGTTATGACGTTTGGAGTTGGAGGAATTTTAGCTGCTGCTATTATTGGTGGTTCTGCTTTAGTAGGAGGCCTTGTAGCCGGTTCTGATATATCTATAACTGATTTAAATAAACAAGAGCAATCCACTAGATTTAATACTATTGATACACAAAGGACTATTAGTGTCATTTATGGGAAAAGGTTAGTTGGGAGTAATGATATTTTTTTTGAAATGTCAGATATTGAAGAAGAAGAACATTATTTATGGTTGGTTAGTTGTTTAGCTGAAGGAGAATGTGATTCTATAAATCAAATAGAATATGGAGATCCACCTGAATTAGTAGATGAAATTTATGTAAATGGTAAATTAATATCAGAATATGATCCAGAAGATATAATTTATTATTTTCATAATGGGACTAACAACCAAGTAGTTGATTCTCATATTCATGAGGCAATATCTAAATATACTGATCCTTTAATAAATACTGTGTATTTGGTTTATAAAATAAATACAAATAAATTCCCCGGAGTAGTTCCTAGAAGAGAAGTAGTTTTAAAAGGACTGAAAATATATGATGTTCGAACAGAAACTACTATATGGTCCCGGAATCCAGCTATTATTTTATATGATTACTTAACAAATTCTAGATATGGCTTAAATTGGGATGCGGCTAATTTAGATATTAATTCCTGGATAGCAGCTGCTAATTATTGTGACTCAAGAGGATGGAAAATTGATTATGAAATAGGTGCTCAAGTTAAATCTCAAACAGTAATTGAAAATATCTTAGGCCATTTTAGAGGAACTTTATCTTATTATGGAGGGAAATTTTATCTTTATGTTTCTGATTTGGGATATGAACCAGAAGTTTTTACTATAAAGGATGAACATATTGCTAGAGATGAAAGTGGTAAAGCATTAGTTTCTGTTTCAGAACCAAGTAGATATAGTCTACCTGAAGGAGCAGTTATAAAATATGTAAATGCTGAACATGGAAGATGGACATATGATGATATCCCAATAGGAGAAAAATATGGCCAAATTTTGCCTCTAGAATTTCCTGCGTTTACAGATAGAGGATTAGCTCTGAATATGGGGGCATATATTTTAGAAAGAGCAAGATTAAATAAGTCATTTTCTGTGACATTAAGGCCAGATACAGTAGTTCTAGATATAAATGATGTAATAAGATTTACATGTTCTGAATTATTAGTGAGTAATATTTTAACTAGAGTTAAATCTAGTACAATGATGCAAAATGGGTTGGTACAAATTAATTTAGTAGAAGAAAGTCCAACCTTATATGATTATTCATACCAAGATACTTCTATCTCGTATGTTGTTGATGTAGATAATTTTTATTCAACACCGCCTCCAGTATCTAATATAGAATTTGAAGAAAGTACATATACATATAGAGAACGCTCTTACGTTAGATTACTTATTAAATGGTCCCCGCCATATACGGAGGGGAGTTATGTTGCTTCGTCAGGGGATATTTCTAGTGGGCCTGAAGATAATCAATTTACATTAACATCTGAATTAGATTTTACTAATATTGTTATAAATTCAAAAGTTAAAGTATCTCTTCCAGGATATCAAACTTATCGTGTAATTGCGAAACAAGAAGTTTCTCCTGGGATTTGGGTTCTTACTGTGGATAGAGATTGTACTGGTCACCCACTTCAATCGTTTGAATATAACCTTCCTAGTTATTTTAGTTGGTATGATTATTCAGAAGTATCTGTGTCTGAATCAGTAGAAGGACCATACACTATAATAGGATTTGGGGATATACGATTTCAGATGGATCCTGCTGAAGAAGGGACTACTTATTATTTTAAAATTGTGGCGGTATCTTACCAACGATTATTTTCAACTCCAATATATACTTCGTATGAAGTAACTGGGCTTTCAGAATCTCATCCTCAATCTCCTAAAGATTTAACTGTTTCAGAATCTGAAGGGACTGTATACGCATATACAAATGATATATATGATCCTATACTTCCAGATCTTTCCGGGTGGGAATTTAGAATGAGTCCTTTAGTAGATGTAGATTGGTGGGGGGCTCTTTATTTATCTTTAGAAAAAGAACCATCTGTAGTTTATACTAATATAATACCAGGAAGTCATAAAATTTGGCTAAATACTTTAGGAACAAATAACCTTTATGGAGAAACTCCAGTATGGCGGACGATTAATTTAATTGATCCACCGTTTGGGAGTATATTATATGATAGTGTAGAATTAGATTATAGTACTGGGGTACATGATAATACAGAATTAATAGAAGTTGGTGGAGAATATAGATTACAATGTGCTCACACTGGTGGGGTGTTGGAAGGGAGTTGGACTTCTGATGAAATAACTTTAGATCGTTTATGGCAAGATGCTGGTGGGAAATTATCATGTGTGGTTGGACTTACTCATTATTTAAGTGATTTTGGTGATTGGGAAAAAATTCAAGTAGGGGCAAAAATAAAAGTAGATTCTGATATTGTAAATGTTATAGATAAAAGTTTATACTCATTTTGGGTGATTA
>JGI2171J19970_10001073_pt1 | contig 15202 bp, 9 predicted proteins | sample DeeMarSWOR324_28_FD_19970 | JGI IMG/M metagenome (IMG submission 19970) | reverse complement strand
GGGAAAGGCCCCTGCCGATGCCACCCTAGATCGCCAGGAGCCTATTTCGTGGCGGGCCGCTCTCTGCCCTTACGCGCGCACAACGTCCTGTGGGGCGACGACCCGCGACGCCGGTGCGGCTCCTATCCGCCGAGGTACTCCTCCATGATGTCCATGTAGTTCTCCTCGAGAGATGCGACGCTGATGCCCAGTGCCCGCTGGAAGGCATCGTGGAACGTGTCGCCCTCCTTCATGTACTGAAACAGGTTGCGCAGGTCCGCCATACTCGCGCCGTGGCCCGACGTCGTATCGACGAGGTAGGCGTAGGTCAGCGCGAACATCTGGTAGTACTCGCCCATTCGGTCGATATCCGGGAAATCGGGGCGGCGCTGTATGCGGACCGGAACGATGTGCGTCGGATCCGTGAACCAGGTGCGAAACTGCTGCAGCGTCGGTTTCGTGTACGCCCCGCCCACGACCACGGCTTGCCCCTCGGAGAACCAGATGTCGAGCCAGTAGGGCCAGGCACCGTTCCCGGGGCAATCGATGAGGCTGAACTGAAAGACGTGGGTCAGCTCGTGCCTCATCAGGTAGCGGTACACCCCAGAGTGCCGGGTCGGTCGCTCGGGCGAATCGACCGCCTCGATCAAGAAGCCGTGCCGGTAGCCTTCCGCTACCTTGGGCGTGATGTTCTTCTGCGCGTAGATGTAGTACGTGTATCCCGGCGTGAAGCCTAACTCCGCCTCGGAAGCGATTAGGAACTCGGCCGCTAGCTCCGAGAAGACACCTTCGGCCAGCCGGGCCAGCGTGTCCTTCGCCTCCGTGCTGCTCCCGTCACTGTAGACCGTGAAATGCTCGCTGACGTACGGCTCGCAATCGTGACGCCAGGTCCGGTAGCCGTACGAATCGGCCGCCCACTGGCCCGCTGGGCAGTCACCGCTGCCGGGTCCCGGTGCGGTCGGGCCCTCTGAGTCGCAGGAAGTGATGAGGAGCGGGGTGACCGCCAGGAGGGCCAGAATCGGTACCTGGGTCACCCGCTTCGACCTACTCGTAGTCACGCTCACACTCGACTTGCTTTGCGTCGGGGGTCAACCGTTTAGACGTCAGAAACGAGGCGGACGTTGCCGCGGCGACGCTGCGCTGCAACCAGGCAACGCTGCGACCGACGAATCACTCGTACCTCAGCGTCTTCATCGGGTCCACCCGTGCTGCGCGGACGGCCGGGACCACAGATGCCGCGACCCCGGTGGCGGTCAGGACGAGTGCGATGAGCGTGTAAACCCTCCAGTCCCACGGGTTCGCATCGAACAGGATGTCGCGCATCGCCGGCGCCAGGAGCGATGCGAGCGCCACCCCGACGGCGAGCCCGAGTGTTAGCTGGATCAGGCCGCTCCTCGCCGTGAGCCAGAGGATGCACCGCGCGTCGGCGCCGAGGGCCATCCTGATGCCGATCTCGCGGGTGCGGCGACGGACGAGGAATGCCATCACGCCGTAAAGACCGACCGTCGCGAGCACGAGCCCGGCCAGGCCGAAGACCACGAAAAGGACGGCGAAGGTTCGCTCGGCCGCCGTATACTCGGAGATCAGCCGCGCGAGCGAGTTGACCTCATAGATGGGCAGGTTGGGATCGATGGCCGCGACCTCGTCGCGGACCATGGGAGCGAGGGCGAGGGGGTCGCCGGTGGCGCGCAGCAGGACGCTCATAGCGCGCCGTGTGCTTTGCGAGAGGGGCAGATAGACGCCCTCCGAGCCCCTCTCGCGCCGGCGGGCCATTGCCAGGTTGGGTGCGACTCCGACGATCGTGCGCCAGGGGCTCTCTGAGTCGAGCGTGCCCAACTTGATCCGCCGGCCCAGGGGATTCTGGCCGGGAAAGTAAAGCCGGGCAAACCGCTGATTGATGATGGCTACCGGCTCGCTCTCGGCGTGATCGATGGCCGAGAACTCTCGTCCTGCCAGGAGCTGGACATCGAGCGTGCGGAAGAGATCTCCCGCGATCACCGCGCGTGCCGCCCAGGGTAGGTCCTGGTCACGTTCGTAGCTCTCGCGCTCCATCTGGAAGCGCTGCGTGTCGTAGTCGCCGGTGCCTGGTGGCCGCGAGACGATGGCGGCGCCTAATACCTCGGGGCGATTCTCCAGGCGCTCCTGCAGCTCGGCGTAGAATCGATCGATGTCACCGGGATCCGGGTAGTCTCCACGGCGCAATTGGACGCGGGCGGTGAGCACGCTCTCGCTGGCGAACTTGAGCTCACTGGCCGTCTGGATCAGCACTCCCTCCACCATCAGCCCGGCCACCGTCAGCAGCCCACACGAGAGAGCGAGCTCGGCGACGACCAGCGTGCGGCTGAAACGGCTCAGGCGCAGGCTGGAGCTGCGGCTCGCATCCTTGAGCACCTCGTTCATCTCGACGCCCGTGGCCTTGAGAGCGGGCCCCAGGCCGGCGAGTATCGTCGCGCCCAGGATGAGGGCGAAGCAGAAGGTGAGCACCGTCGGGTCGATCTCGACCCACATCCAGAAGAAGGGAATTTGATCAGCCACCGCGCGGTTGAAGAACGTGACCCCCAGCTGGGCGAGGCCGATTCCCAGCGCCCCGCCCAACATCGCGATGGCGAGCGTCTCGGCGAGAGTTTGGGTGATGAGCGCAGTGCGGCTGGCGCCCAACGCCGCTCGAATCGCGACCTCTCGATTTCGCGCCGCGGCACGCACCAACAGAAGATTCGTCACGTTGGCGCAGGCGACGAGCAACACGAAGGCGACGACGGCGACCATGATGTTCATCAACAGCGCGTCGCGCGGCTCGACGATGTGCTCCTTATAAGCCGCGACCCGGCTGCTCATGCCCTCGTAGCTCTCGGGGTGCGCGAGTTCGAGACGTCGGGCGAGCGCCGCGAACTCGGCGCGCGCCGCCTCCAGCGGAGCGTCTTCGCTCAGGCGCCCGAAGGCGCGGATGTAGCGGTCTCCCGTCGGCTCCGTGACCGGATTGAGCTCGAGCGGGATCCACAGCGCCTGCTCGTAGGGGAACTGGAAGTCCTCGGGCACGACCCCGACGACGGTCCGCTGCCGGCCGTTCACTCGGACGGTTCTACCCGCGATCGCCGGGTCGCCGCCGTAGCGTTCCTGCCAGAGCCGGTGGCCGAGCATGACGGTCGGTTCGGCGCCAGGGCGCTCATCTTCCGGGAGGAATCCCCTACCCAACACGGGTTGCACCCTGAGGGCCTGGAAAGCGTTGGCGGTGACCGCCGCGGCCGCGACGCGCTGCGGACGGCCCTCAGTACCGGCCAGATCCATATCGTAGTCGGCGAACCCGGCCAGCCCCTCCAGCGTCGTCTGCGCGTCGCGCCAGGTTTGGAACTCGTGGGCGTTCAACAAGATGTCCAACCGGTTCCGGGGGACCTGGTCCCGGAACAGATAGATCAGGCGGTCGGGCTCCTGGAAAGGCAAGTCGCGCAGCAGGCCGTGGGAGATGCTGAACATCGTGGTCGTCGAGCCGATCCCCAAGGCGATGGCGATGGCGGCGAAGATCGCGAGGCCCGGAGCCCTGGCCAGCTGCCGGAACCCGTAGCGAAGATCTCTCAGCAAGTTGTACATCGCGGCGACTCCGGTAGGTACGTCCACCACACCGTACGCGGGGACTAGGAGGCCTGTTTCGCGGGTGGGCGCTGACACCCTCATAAGAGCTGACCGAACGTAACCGCAGAGTAGTTTTCCGGTGACTGTTCCAGGTAGGGTGGTGAGCGAAGCTGAGAGTCCCTATCACATGGCCTTGCCGTGAACCGGCGGGAATGCAAGATTTCTTTTCTTTATTTGCTAGGTATCGGTGGTCGTGATCCCCCATACCGTGGCCCGGCAACCATGCACAGATCGCGCTTCAGCGAGTATCCGCCAAACCAGCGTCTGGGTCGAGCTGAGCTTCCTACGTTTTTCGTCTCTCAAGCCGATTTCAACAAGCGCCATTGCAGAGCGGTACGTTGGAGCGCGGCTGCACCTTTTCGCCGCTCGGTCTGGCCAGCCGTGCAGGCGACGCTTCGGGTCTGAGCCGCGCATGGCAGTGAAAGGAGCGGTCCGATGAAACGTTCGAGTCTCGCGGCAGCTTCACTCGTCATTAGCCTGGCCATCCTCACGAGTAGCTGTGACGATGACGTGACGGGGCCGGATATGGGCGCGATCGAGGTGTCGCTGACCATCACCGGTGTGGACGTCGATCCGAACGGGGGCATCGTCTACTGCGATGGTGGAGAGGGACGCATGCTCGTCCCCGATGTGCCGGTCACGTTCTTCGAGCTCGCAGAGGGCGATCACGTTCTCTGGCTCTCCGATCTCAGGGGTCACTGCACGGCCGACCAGAACCCGCGGGCGGTTTCCGTATCGGCTGGTCAGACCACCCAGACGACGTTTGCGGTGACCTGTGCGGGCCCCGATCCGCGACTGGATGTCAGCAAGGTCGCCGTTGCTATGGTCCCTGGCGCTTGGCAGACCATCGAGGTGTGGGCGACGGACGCAGAAGGCGCCGAGGAAGGCTGGACGGCTGAGACGAGTAACGCGAGCGTCTCCAGTGTGTCGGTCTCCGGAAACCAGATCACGGTCACCGGTGAGAGCTTCGGGGAAGCGACGATTGTGGTAACGAGCGACTCGGGTCTCGAACGTGAGATCCCTGTCAAGGTCTACGACCACATGGTGCTGGATGTCGGTGATCTCCTGATCACCTACGTCGACGAGTTCGAGCTGCGCGGGTGGGATGACTGGGAGCAGCCTCCCGAGACCTGGTGGCATCCCGTGACCCAAGACGGTTGGAAGGCGCTCGGCTCTGTAATGGCTCGTAACTACAGCGGACCCGCGAACGGCAAGTTCTGGATGATTGTGGTGAAGGAGGACGGTGTGACGGGCGCGCTCGCGCCGCCCGATAGCTATGTCCGCGAGGGATTGGCGTCTACACGCGGTGGTGACCTGTCGGGGACCTGGTGGACCCCGATTTGTCCTGCCGGTTACGTGGCCCTGGGAACGGTGCTGGGAACGAGGGTCGGCAACACCGCTGTACCGCCCACAACGGACGACGTCACCTGCGTACGCGAGGACCTCACGTTCGACGCCCGGGTCGATCCCAACTCGTCTTACCTGCGCGATCGCACGCCCACGTTGGGGTCGTACTCTGGGTTCTGGCAGATCACCATTCCCCAACTGTCGCTGCACGAGCAGGCGTTCCTCGAAACCGGGACGTTCCTCATGCAGGGACCCGAGTACACCTGTACGGGTGTGATGAGCGGGTCCCCGTGCTTGGAGCCGCCACAGAGCCATCCGGTTCTGCACGTGCTTGCCGTCGATCTGCCGATGATCATCGACACACCGCAAACGACCCGGGTACCCGCGCTAACGGGGTTTGACCAGCCGCCGATGGAAACGATACCGGTCGGAACGAAGACGATGCTCGTCCCGTTCACCGCACTGCTTGGCGGTACCGACTTCGGCGGTGCCGACGTGCACTGGATGGTTCACAATTCGCCGACGGTTCAGGTGGAGCGGGTTATCTACAACCATCTCATGTATCACGGCATCAACAACACGTCCGTGGTACAGGAGAACCTCCTCGAGTTCGTATCGGGCGTATCGACCACGGACAGCGAGACGTTCAGTCACACCGCGGGAATCTCGATCACCGTCGAGAGCGGTGTCGAGTTCTTCGGCTCCGGCGGCTCGGTCTCGGTGACGGCTAGCTACGAGTTCGGCTATGAGTCGATGCATTCGGTGACCGCGCTGCGCGAAAAGCACATCGTCGTGACGATCTACACGGTGCCTGGCAAGGCGGCAGCTGCCTGGCAGCAGCGCAACGCCTATCGGGTGAAGCGGCACCGCGGAACGGAGCTGGATGTCGTCGGCGAACTGGAGTTCGGGATGGACTCGTACGTCGTCGACGAGTACCCGGACGAAGGTTGAGCCCCTAGCGCCGTCCCGGCCCTTAAGTGTGTCCAGTGGAACACGCGGGCACGCCCGCGGGCGTGTCCGCCTGCACACGATCGACCCGATCTGCCTACCCCTGTAAAGCCGCTCGTACAGCGTAATCACATGTGGGAAACCGGGTTGCGCTTCGTGGCCCGGCTCGGGTCTGGCTGGCCCCGCGCTTGCCCGCTCAGCCCTGCGGGCAGATGGGTGAGGGGCTAGACTTACACCGGGAGAGGAGGGCCTCGTGGCCAAATGGAACTTGGGGGGATTCCCCGCGAACCGCCGAGCTCTGCACGCTGGCTTCCTGCTGCTGCTCGCCGCGGTGTTCACGATCGGGCTGAGCTTCGCAACGGTGGAGCTGCCTTATCTCATCGACGGCGCTCTGCAGAACACGATCACCACACCGGACCTCGACTCGCACGTCGATGAGGCGAGCGTACTCAAGACCGAGCTGTTCATATCCCACTTCAAGCTGCGACTGATCGGCTACGTCTGCTTCGCCTTGATGGTGGTGGCCATCGTCGCCGGATTCGCCACACGCAAGACCGGGTTCGCAGTTTTCGGCGCCGTCGGGTTCATGCTTCCGGTCTTCGCGCAGTTCGCCGCCGTGATGTTCTTCCTCGCCGGCCTGGGCGTGCTGAACATCCTCTGGCTCCCGGTCCTCGACATCTCGTACGAGCTGCAGCACCTGGGACTGATCATCCGGGCGCCGTACGATCTTCTCAGATGGCTGTTCCGGCTGCTGGGTGTGAACGGCTACTGGCCGATCGTCTACTTCTTTATCGGTGGCGGGTTGCTTCTCTTCTTCCTCGGCACGCTTGCCTGGCTCTCCGCCCGGGCCCGCAAGCAGGAGGTCGCGGATTTCTGGGTGTACCGGATCTCTCGGCACCCCCAGTACCTCGGCTGGATTCTCTGGAGCTACGGCATCTACCTGTTGCTCTTGCGTGGGCTCTACCCGAAGCGCTCGTGGGGGATCGATGCGAGTCTGCCCTGGCTGCTCTCGACCTTGGTCATCATCGGCGTGGCGATGCTGGAGGAGCTGAACATGCGGCGCCGGCACGGCGAGGAGTACGAGAAGTATCGACAGAGCGCGCCCTTTCTGTTCCCGGTCCCGTCCTTCGTGGAAAAGGTTTTCGCGCTGCCGTTACGCGTCCTGTTCAAGAAGAGCCGGTACGAACGGAAGCGGGAGGTAGCGGCGGTTCTCTCGCTCTACGCGCTCGTTCTGATGGGTGCGTCGGCACTGTTCTACGGGGGCGGCTGGAAGAGAACGACGGCGCTCGTCACGCCCTCCGCGAACGTGGCCGAGATGGAAGAGCTCGCCGCTCGCCTGGTGGCAGGGCCGAACCGGCGCTCTCACGGACGGTGCGGAGATTGCGAGCGGCTGGCGGCCTACGGGGAGCCCGCCGTGGACTACTTCATTCCACTGCTCGAGAACGAACAGGCCGAAGTGCGAATTCTCGCCGCCGAGTATCTGGGGAAGATCCCGACCGAGCGATCGGTACCGGCACTGCTCACGGCCCTCGACGATTCCGTGGCCAACGTCCGGGTGAGCGCGCTCGTCGCGCTCGTGGCTTGCGGCTCGCGCGATGCCATCGAACCGATGCTGAGGCTGCTGGACGATGCGGACGCCTGGGTTCGGAGAACGGCCGTACGTTCACTGGCTGAACTGGGGGCTGAGGAGATCGTCGAGCGAGCCGACGAAGGAATGAACGACCCCGACGCACGGGTCCGCCACGCGACCGTGGAATCGCTGGGGATCCTGGGATCCGAGAAGGCCTTGCCCCTGGTGACGGAACGTCTGAATGACGAGTCGGCGTGGGTGAGACGCGCTGCGGTGGTCGCGTTGCTGAAGATCGGTTCACCGGAAGCGCGTGAAGCGCTGCTGCGGGCGTCACGCGACGAGGACTGGGAGGTGCGTCTATACGCGGCGGAAGCGTTGAAGCGCCTCCAGTCGCGCTAAGCTGCTGTCGCGCGGGGTAGCAGGACAAGCAGCGGGGAGACGGCGCAGCCCGCTCCCCGCAGGCGTTCGTTCTGCTGGGCTGCGCCCGACGGTCAGCGGGCGTGGCCCCTCGTCCTCAACACGCATGCCTAGGCTGTATCCACGTAGCGGTGATTGCAGTGGTCATGCCCCTGCATCAGGGTCCTGGTGCGCTCCATCTTCAGGTTCGGGTTGAACGCCGTGGGCCAGTAGTAGTCCATATTGCACACCGCGGCATGCCCGATCGCTCCGCCGACACCGGCCGCATGGAAGACCTCGGCGATACAACACTCCGTGACCCGCAGTCCGAACGCCTTTTCGGTATCCTCCACGACTTCGTGTGTCAGTATGGAGGAGTACCTCGGTGGCCGGAACTGGCTCACGAAGGTCTTGAAGCTGGTGTCAGGCATTCTCTCTGCCTGCATCTCGCCGATGGCTCGGCCGAAGTCGGCCGAGTAAATGTTCAGCAAGCGGATGATTTCGTCCTCTCCCAGCTCTTCTTTAAGCGTCTTGATGAAGCGGATGAACGCCCCGTTCTCCCGCTCGGTCCGTTGCCTCTCTGACATGGTCAGCTCTTTGGGGACGTCGAACTTGTGTTGACCCTGCTGCTGTTGACCCTGCTGCTGTGGGGCACCATCGCAGATCCCCACGCTCTGCAGCTTGCAGAGACCCAGCCAAGCCATCGCACACGCCGGGACCGTCCGAGTCAGAAGATCCCGACGACCGATAGTGTAGCCTTTACCACTGGCCATGGCGTCCTCCCCGGTTCAAGGAAATGCAAGAGTTCGTCTCTCTCGTAGGCTCGTCTCACGCCGCAACGCGACTGCCGCCGATCACCAAGACTCCTCCGGTGTGATTGCGTGATGAGATGTTCAGAAGACCGTGCGGCTCATAACACGCGCAAGCAGCTCAACTGCGATTTCGAGTATTCGCCGCAGCTGTCGGTCCTCTTACAAGAAACGTTCCATGCCAGCTGTAGCGCATAATCCGTTTCAAAGTCACCGGTTGTAGGGTAGCGCGATCCGGTTTGGGCTGGGGTCTCATGTTCGGTTTTGGGAACGCAGTGTTCGGAACCGGAACCGTGAACGACTGCATCTCGACTACTCTCTTCTCGCGTGCGACGCTGAACGAACGGTGGCGACCGGCGTCGCGGCTGGTCGGCGCATCCGTCCGGTTGCGGGACACTCGTGCTGTTTCCCGCAGACAGCGTTAGAGCTCGAGCTGCGAAACAGTATGTGGTGTTGGCACGTCTTATGTTGGTGGTAGCAGTTGCGTGTCAGAGCCGGAACCGGAACCGAAACCTCTGTCAAATGGAGTACCCCAGTTGCCGCTAAGCTTTGACGGATCGCAGATCGTGTCATCCGCCGCCAAGCCACACAATCGAGATTACATGACCGATTCCCGGCCGGGCATGTCCCGGCGCGACTTCCTCAAGACCGGCCTGCTCGGCGCTATGGCGGCACCGCTGCTCTTGGGCTGCAGCGACTCTCCCACTGGGCTTGAGGGGAACCCACGACTGACATCACGACCCGGGTCGCCAACCGTCACACCCACCACCGGGCTCACCCGACTGGGTCTCGCGAGCCCTCGCGACGGGCTCCTGTACGTGCCGGAGAGCTACTCCCCGGATGTGCCGGCAGCTCTCTTCGTCGCCCTGCACGGGGCNGGTGGATCNGGCGACTCGTGGGCGAGCTATCCCGAGCGGGCGGAGGCTCACGGCATGATCCTTCTGGCCCCTGACTCGCGTGGCGCGACCTGGGACCTCGTGCTTGGCCGCCTGGGACCGGATGTCAGGTTCCTGGATCGGGCGCTGCAGCACACCTTCGAGCGCTGCCGGATCGACCCGGCGCGGATTGCGCTGGGCGGGTTCTCGGACGGTGCGTCGTACGCGCTCTGTCTCGGGCTCTCCAATGGGGACCTGTTCACTCACCTCGTTGCCTATTCGCCGGGTTTCTTGCGGGTCGCCGGTTCTGTTGTGGGGAAGCCGCGGATCTACGTGTCCCATGGCACGCGTGATGCCGTTCTGCCCGTGACCACAAGTCGGGATGGCATCGTGCCGAGCTTGCGCAGTGGCGGATACGATGTGACCTACAACGAATTCGAGGGCGCCCACGAGGTTCCCTCGGCGGTTTCCGAGTCGGCGCTGAACTGGTTTCTGGGCGAGGGCCGCGCGGGTTAGCACGTACCGCTGGCGCTGGCCGTCCAGCATGCGCCAGGGCGCGGTGAATCGTCAGCATCCGCGAAGTCTTGGAGAAAAAGACGGAGTTGGGTGGACACACTCCGGTCATCTGTACAGCCCCCGCAGCTGGGTATTGGGCCTGGCGGTGGGCTCGGCAGAACGTAGGGTCTGGCCGATTCTCGGACTAGCGGAGCACCTTCACCTCGAGGTAGCTGGCCTGCTCCGGCGTGTGGTAGACCCGGTGCGTCGCCTTGATGAAGTCCTCCTCGTCGGCCTCGAAGATGTTGTCCACGTACCGCTGCGGGTTGCGATCGAACAACGGGAACCAGGTGCTCTGCACCTGCACCATGATCCGGTGACCCGCTTTGAACGTGTGCAGCACATCCTGTAGCGGCAGCCTGACCTCGGTCACCCGGCCCGGCACGAATGGTTCCGGATCCTCGTAGCTGTTGCGGAACCGCCCGCGGATGATCTCGCTCCGCACCATCTGCTGATAGCCAGATAGTTGGATACGTTCGGGCGTGTGCTCCGAGTTCCGTTCGCTGTCCGGATACACATCGATCAGCTTTACCACCCAGTCTGCATCGGTGCCGGTCGTCGATACCTTAAGGTGTGCCAGGATGTCCCCGGCCAGTGTGACATCTTCCTCCAGGATCTCGGTCTGGAACTCGATCACGTCGGGCCGCCGCTCGGCGAACCGCTGGTCCTCGTTCATGTAGCGGCGCGGCGTGAAAACGATGCGGATCTGGTCGGTGTAAGGCACCGGCTCGTTCGGATCGCTGATGTACTCCGTGTACTGACCCTCGCGCGATGTTGGCAGCTCCGGTGATAGGAACTCGCCGTCCCTCAGGTAGAAGCGCTGCGACTCGGCCCCCTGCGGCGGCCAACGGTCGAACTCCCGCCACTCCTTGCGTCCGGTGTCGAAGGTCAGTGCCTCGAAGCCAAGCGGCTCGCCTTCGCCCTTGAGGAAGTAGCGGAAGAAGCGCGCCTCGATCTCGCGCTGGTACCAGCCGGAGATATTGTCCCCGTAGTGGATGTCGCCCACCATGTGCGGCGCTCGATCACGGGTCCAGCCGCCGTGGCTCCAGGGGCCCATCACCAGCACGTTGTAGGTGCCCGGGTTCTCACGCTCGAGCGTCTTGTAGATGTTGAGCGGACCGTACAAATCTTCCGCGTCGAACCACCCACCAACCGTCATCACGGCCGTGCTCACGCCCTTCAGGTGTGGCAGGATGTTCCGCGCCTGCCAGAACTCGTCGTAGTTCGGGTGCTCTACCAGCTGCCACCAGAAGAAGTCGTCCTCGCCGTAGTACCGGCTCGAGTTCTTCAGCGGGCCCAGGTCCATGTAGAACTTGTAGCCATCCGGTGTGTGCGGCCGCACGAACTGAAACCAGTTGCGCGTCGTCAGGCTATCCTTCTGAACCCCGGTCAGGGCCGTAGCCAGCCAGTAGCTGAGCGTGTAGGCGCCGTGGTGGTGGAGATCGTCGAAGTAGAAATCGGCGATCGGTGCCTGCGGCGACGCGGCGACCAGGGCGGGGTGCGCCTCGGGCAACGCCGCGGCCGTGTAGAAGCCCGGATAGGAGACGCCCCACATCCCGACCTTGCCGTTGTTGCCTTCGACGTTCGCCAGCAGCCACTCGATGGTGTCGTAGGTGTCCGAGCTCTCGTCGATTTCCGCGTCGCCGGCCACGTGCGGGCGCATATTGTCGTAGAGGCCTTCGGACATGTATCGCCCGCGCGCGTCCTGGTAGACGAAGATGTAGCCGTCCTCGGCGCACGCGGCGCTGGGCCCGAGGAAGTTGATGTAGTTATGAGGACCGTAGCGTACGAGCGAATACGGAGTCCGCTTGAGAAGGATGGGATACGACCGGCTGCGGTCCCTCGGCCTGTAGACCTGCGTGAGCAGTCTCACCCCATCTCTCATCCGTATGTAGTGTTCGCTCTTGCTGTAGTTCTCCAAGACGAATACGTAGCTGGCTGCGTTGTCGTTCTCAGGATTCAGCTCCACCGACTTCCTGTAGTTCTGGATGGCCAGCTCCCTGTCCCCGTGAATCATGTACGCTTCGCCGAGGCTGTCGTAGGTATTGAACGCATCGGGATAGGCCATGACGTTCAGCTTGAATATCTCTATCGCGTCCGCAACTCTGCCCAGGTTGAGGTACTCATAGCCCAGGCGGTTCATGACGGACTCTGAGAAGATGACCGCATCGGGGTCCGCTCGGCGGAGGTTCTCAAGCACTTCGGTGGCCCTGGCGACACCTTCGTTACGTACCATCCGGATGAAGTCGTCCTCGCTGGGTACGGTCTGTTGAGCCCGGGCAGTCACCGAGCACAGCACTGCGCAGAGGACCACGATCAAGCTACAGCGGCACGTTTGCATCGCTTCTGCTCCTTACGCGTTTGGACTGGACAGCTGGCTTAAAGGGACGGACGGCACACCAGAGCAAGCGACACGGATCATGGATGTACCGCGAGCCCCTCTCCGGAGCCCTGATCCTTAGACACTATGAGCGCAGGGGTGGTTGCCCCGGCGCTCCACAATCCGGAGTCTGATGGCAAGCGGCGCAGTAGCTGTGTTGGAAGACCTTCGTCCTGATTCCGCCTGCTTTCCAACCTGCCTTTGCAGCTATCACATCCTCAAATGCGCCTGCCGCGATTCGCGTTGAAGGCGCCGGCAGGCGCCTTCATACCCAACACCGCGCGTTGTGCGCGCGGTGTGAGTCTCCACGCGGGACCTTCGGCTCCGGAGGCCAAGGGCGGGCGTCCGCCGGCGGTCGTGGGCGACAGTCCTGCGGGGTGTGGCAATTCAGCGTCCGTGAGCGTCAGCCGGCCTCAGTGGGGGTTGTCACCTTGGTATAACGCAGAATAAGTGGCACTGTCGGCAAGAGTCGGTCTGATGTTTGGCCAAGCGGCCTGGCAGCAAGCTAGCTGCGAATGCGGATTCGCCCCTCCTCGACGATCCACAGATGGGAGGCGAGCGGCTCGGTGGGGAAGCGCGGCAGCAGTTGTCTGAACACATGGAGAATGTACGGCTTGTCGTGTCGTCTCAGCCGAAGGACGATGAGCCCAGAATAGCGCTCGGGGGGATAGCTGCGGATATCCGCAAAACCGACATTGGGCGTCACGAGAGCCCGCTCTTCTGCTCTGCAATGCTCGGCAAGTATCGAGTCGGACGCGTCACCGAGTTCCTGTCCGAGCACGGACGCCGCGTCGTGCCCCTCCGCCTTGAGAAGGTCCACGAGTTCCAGCGGCAGATTCTCGTCGAGCTTGAATCTCATGCCACCAACCTACGCGGGCAGCGAGATCACACGCTCCCGCGCCAGATCAGCGGCAAAGGCGAGTGCGGCCTGGATAGCCTCACGCGTCAAGGAAGGATAATCGCCAAGGATTTCCTCAGCTTCGATGCCAGCTGCCAGGTTGTCGAGGACAACGGACACCAGAACACGCGTCCCCTTGAAGCACGCCTGGCCGTGGCACACTTCCGGATGCACCGTTATGTAGTCCTGCCAGCGCATCGTTCTCCCCATATGTTAGTCCCTCCGCTGCACTAAGCTAGCAATCCAGTTTGGCGCTGTCTATCGGGCCGTACGGGCGCCTTGCTCTGCGTCCCGACGTGTCGTCATCTGAGCGGCGGCTTGGCCGTCTTGTTCTTGATTGGGTCTCAAGTTCCAACACTCGACGATCGAAGGCCCTGCGCCGAGCGCTGGGAGTCTCCGTCGAAGTTCGATGAATGGGATAGCTGAGCCGGGTCTGGGCACCGCTACTGGTTGATGGGCACGCGCCAGCGGCGCATCTTGGAATACTGCGCTGCCATCAGCCCTGTAGCCGTTGGGAACCATATGTCCCGTCACGAGCGGCTGATCGAAGAAGTCGATCACGGGTCCCTTCTGCAATTGTTGCTTATCCCAATACAGTCTGGAGGCTACTATGCGTTCGTCGGCATCCATCGTCGTCGTGCTCATCGGCGGGTCGCTACTGCTCGGCGCTTGCGCGGGCGAGCGCGGTTCTACGGAGTCAACGGCAGGACGGTTCAAGGTCGAGGTGCTGGAGCACGGTATCGATCCTCAGGTCATACCTGACCGATTTGCCGCCGACCTCGACGGGGACGGCCAGATCGACCGGGTCATCGTGAGCGACTCGGCGGTACAGATTGACCTGACCGGCGCCGGCGAGTTCCGCTATTCGGTGCGGGAACCCGGCGAGGAGTCACCCAGGATATGGGACGCCAAGGTGTTCTCCTTGCGGCCCGACGGGAAGTTCCCTTCGATCGTGCTGGCCACGTGCCCCGAACCGAGTCACGAAAAGAACCCCGTCACTCAGCAGCTAGTCTACAACGACAGCGGAAAGTTGGTTCACAAGCGACTGGGAGCGTATCCCATGACCAACACAGTCCGGCTCGTGTGGACGTACCCAATGAGGGCCCTCGGTCTCGACTGCGCCTGGCTCAAGTCCAATGACCTACCCGTTTGCTTCTTTGCCTCCATGGAAGACGGGGGCTACGGCGTCAGCCGGCTCATCGAGCTTGATCCGAGCGGATACCAGCAACTGGCGTCCGACTCTATGCTACGGTCGCGGTATTCCGTGGCACGAAAGTGGGAAAGGTTCCGCCGCTTCGCCATGGATTCGGGTCAGTTGGCCTGGGTTTCCAGCGCCCGGGAGGTGGCATGGCGCCAGCTCGGTGTGGATTCGGCTACGCTGGATCGCATCCTGCCCGATTACGTGCCGGGCCGGGCTGGCTTGGTTTCCGACACACTCCTCGCAGCACTTGACTGGCGCTTGCAGACCAGCCCACGAGAACAGGCTCAGGCCTACCTGCCCCCTTGGGAAGCTGCGGTCTTCGACAGCATCCTGCGAGAAAGCGATGTACAGGAAACGGACTCAGCCGTTGATATTCTTCTGGCAGTCGCCCTTGCCCGACTGGATCACGAGGCGGTGTTCGCCCACGATGTGACGCGGGAGTATCGCCTGCCGTGGCCCGCGCAGTACGGCCATGCTGGACCGCACCCTGATGGCATGTTCATGGTAGACGCCGTTTTCTTGGACTTCAGCGGTGACGGGCTCTTGGATCTGGTGGCCGTAGGGCAACATTCCAGACCGTTCTCCGCCATACAACACTCGGATGGTCACTTCACCAA
>JGI2171J19970_10001071_pt1 | contig 15218 bp, 11 predicted proteins | sample DeeMarSWOR324_28_FD_19970 | JGI IMG/M metagenome (IMG submission 19970) | reverse complement strand
ATATCGCGCCAACTCATAGACTTTGGTTTTGGGAACGTCCTTGATCACGGCGAATCCCCCGGCCATATCGCCATAGAGGGTGCAGTAACCCACGCTCGTTTCGCTCTTATTCCCCGTTGTGAGGACGAGCCATCCGAACTTGTTGGAGAGAGCCATGAGGATGTTTCCCCGGATCCGCGCTTGAATATTCTCCTCCGCAACATCGACTTTCGTTTTCTCAAACTCCTGTTTCATCATCTCCTGATATGCAGTGAAGGTCTCCGTAATGGGAACTATGATCAATTTGATTCCCAAATTCTCGGATAGACTTTCGGCGTCATCACGGCTTTCCCCCGATGTATAGTGGGACGGCATGGAGACGCCGATGACGTTTTCGGCTCCCAAAGCATCAACGGCGATGGTCGCGACCAGGGATGAATCTATTCCCCCACTCAGCCCGATGACTGCCTTATNAAAACCATTCTTTCTCACATAGTCTCGGGTTCCCAAGACCAAAGCCTCATAGATCTCTTGTATTGGCTGTAACGGTTCATTTAGTTCTTGGGGGATTCTCGGTCTCTTTCCCCGGGATTCACCTTTCTCGGGTAGGTTAACTCTACAGACCAACTCCCTTTCCGCGCGGTCTTCCAGTTTGGCCTCCCTTCGGCGCGGATCGTGGAGCCGTCTCCTAAAAACCGCCTCCACGTCCAGATCCACCAGAATCAGCTGTTCCTCGAACTTCTTGCCTCGCTGAATGAGGCTTCCCGACTCATCGAGGATCATGCTTTCTCCGTCAAATACGAGTTCGTCCTGCCCACCCACGAGGTTGTTGAAGGCCACAATGGTGGTGTTGTCCGCCGCACGGGTGGCCAACATCCTCTCTCTAAAATGACCCTTTCCAGCGTGGTAGGGGGATGCAGAGATATTCACGATGATTTCTGCTCCCCCATGGAGGGCCTGGGCCCTCGTGGGGTTCCCCGGATACCAGATGTCCTCGCAGATATTGACCCCAACGGTAATCCCTCGGAGGGAGAATACGAGGAACTCTCGTCCCGGTTGAAAGTACCTCCTCTCATCGAAGACCCCATAGTTGGGGAGGTGAATTTTGTGGTAGACCGCTTCCAATGTGCCATCGTGGATCAGGGCGGCCGCGTTATAGATGTCATCCCTTCGATCCACAAAGCCCACCAGCACCGTGATGGATTCTGAAGCCGTAACTACCTCTTGAAGACATTCCAGGTTGGCATCAATGAAACGGGGCATCAGGAGAAGATCCTCGGGTGGATAGCCGGGAATTGAAAGCTCGGGAAAGGTAAGGAGTTCTGTCCCCATCTCTTTTGCGTTGTGGATGTATTGGACAATCTTTTGAGTATTTCCCCCCAAGTTCCCCACCGTTGGGTTAATTTGCCCCATGCCCAACCTGAGAGTCCTCATGATTCTATTCCCCTCCATACACTCACTTCATCATTATAACCCTCGGGCATGTATTTTGGAAACGGAGGGGGATACCGGCGATACCGGTATCCCCTCCGTCAACACCTTTTGAGCCCTATCCCAAGATCCGGTCCACTTCCTCCCTATCCGCATCCATGACATAGGGAATGCCGGAGATTTCCGCCGCGTGCCGGGTAAGGGCAGCCAGGTCATCCCTCGTGATATACTTGAGGGCAAATTTCCGGGCTCCCGCCATAATCTGCTGCAAGCCCGCGTTCAGGCGATCGAAATAGGTGATCATTCCGATGGATCCGGTCGGGATTTTTTGGAAATCCCTTCCAAACCGCTCCTTGAGTTTTGCGGCCAGCACGAAGAGGTGATCGACGTCGGTTCCGTATTTTTTCAAATCGCCGGGAACCTTTCCCTTTTTGACCATCTCTCCGACGGTATTGCCGACCATGGCCGCGGTCATACTGGCCCTGCCCAGGCAGATGGCCTTAATGTACGGTGCTCCCAGTGCAAGGGCCTTGAAGACGTGATCCTCCAAGGAGATCCCTCCCGCGATAGCGCAGCTGGGAATGAAGGACCCCTTTTCGGTCAGCCTCCGCATGAATTGATAGAGGAGACACTCAATCTGGGCCGTGGGGATACCCCATTCATTCATCATCCTCCAGGGGCTCATGCCGGTACCGCCCCCCGCGCCATCCACGGTGAGGAGATCGATTTTCGCATCGGATGCGCACTTAACTGCACGGGCAAGGTCAGCCGGACGATAGGCCCCCGTCTTAAGCGAGATGGATTCTGCCCCGATTTTCCTCAGGCGTTCGACCTCTCGGAGAAAGGCCTGCTCATCTACCATTCCCAGGCGGGAGTGCCTTTCGAACTCCTTGAAGTCTCCCTGTTGGAAGGCCTCTTGGATGATGGGGTCTTCCGGGTCAGGCATAACGATGTATCCGCGGCTCTTTAGCAGGAGAGCCCTTTCCAGGGAGGGAAGCTTCACCTCTCCCCCGATATCCTTTGCTCCCTGACCCCATTTGGGCTCTACAATATCCACCGCGAGCTTTTCGATGGCGTATTCAGGGACACCCAGCCTTCCGTCCTCGACATTGTATTGAACGCTGATCCCCCCGTAGCCGTCGTACCACTGTTTGAAGATCCTGACCCTCCTCTCGAGCTCCGGAGATCGCCTGATAGTGCCGTTCTTGAATTCCGCCTCTGGGTCCATACCGCAGACGTTTTCACCCACGACGACTATGGTTCCGCTGATGGCAGCCGCAACGGCCATCGATTCCCAGTGGATTCTGGCAATATCGGTGGAGCCCAAGGCACCCGTGAAATAGGGGATCTTCATCCTGATCTTCGTCTCTTCCCCCACCTCGGTCGAGATATCCACCGCCGGAAAAGTAGCTCGATCCGAGTTGGCCTCCACTCCCATGGCCCCCACGCAACTCCCCTGGATATTAAAATGGGACAAGTCCACGGGGTAATTCTTCTCCGATCCCGCCGTTACCTTGCCAAAGGGCTGAGGGTAGAGCATCTCTCTTCCCCTCAGGGCGGATCTCCCCACCTCGCAAGGGCCTGGGCAGCCATCCAGACACGTTACGCAGATGCCCGAGATGGGCGCGGGTGTTACCCGATTTCGAGTTATTGTTGCAGCGCTCGCATTGGGTCTCGTGAGAGACATGGTAGGACTCCTTTCTCGTGCTGGAATAAAAAAGACGTCCAACCGAAAATTCATGGACGCCTTTGTCAATTTGATACGTCGTTGTATCGAGAGGGACTACATTGTGGTCCTCGTCATAGAATTCTTGAACCGTTGTCAGGCTTTTTTATTACTCTTTCATCTCGTGGGCCCCATAAGGTAAAAAAAGACGTCCATGAAATAGTGGAGACTCCCCTGTCTCATGGACGTCTTCGTCAGCCGATACGACTTTGTATCTTGATCTGCTAATCTTTCTCCTTTTTACCTAATTCCTAAACGCTTGTCAAGCTTTTTTTATTTATTGCGACCTGGCGTGATCAGCTTGCCTTATAAAAGGAGCGCCGGTAACGTGTTGAAGACTTTACCCGTTGATGATTTTTTCGGCATCCTCCCGATAGGCGTCCATCACGTAGGCAATGCCAGAGACCTTTGCTGCCTCCTCGGTTAGGGCCATTATGTTGTTACGGCTGATGGTTGATATCCGGAAGTTCCGGGTACCAGCCATGAGCTGTTGCAAACCGGTTCTAAGCTTGTCCACAAAGGTATAGATGCCGATGGCTCCAAGGGGAATTTCATTGAGTGCTTCGCCGTACTTATCACGCAGCGTCTCGTATGTAACAAAAATCTCTTCAACCCTGTCGCCATACTGTGCGACGGTGGCTGGGAGATTGACGCCGCCTCCCTCGAGCCAGATACCGATGTTCTTGCCTACCATCCCTGGTATCATGAGTGCCCGTCCCAGGCAGACGGCCTTCAGGAAGGGAGCGCCCATAGCCAGAGCTTTGAATATATGATCTTCAGTCGAAAAGCCCCCTCCGATTGCGATATCGGGGACATGAGCTCCCTTGCTGGCCAGCATGCTGCATAGTTCGTGGGTCATGGACTCCAGGTAGAACGTCGGGACTCCCCATTCGACCATCATGCGCCAGGGACTCATGCCGGTCCCGCCCCCGGCCCCGTCAACGGTGACCAGGTCAATCTTGGCATCTGAGGACCATTTGATAGCCATCGCCAGCTCGCGCATACCATAGGCCCCCGTCTTTAGCGTCACCCGTTTAGCCCCGAGCTTGCGGAGCCGCTCGACCTCCTTCATAAACGCTCCCTGCTCGATGAAGCCCAGCCGTGAGTGACGTTCGAACTCCTTTACGGCTCCGGACCGAAAGCCGGCCTGGGTGGCCGGGAGTGAAGGATCAGGGGTGATCAGGTAACCCCGCCGTTGGAGGTCGAGGGCTCGTTCCAGGGTGTTAATCTTGACCTCGCCACCGATGCACTTGGCCCCCTGTCCCCACTTCAGCTCAATAGTCTCCACGCCGAGTTTCTCGATGACATACTCGGCCACCCCGAACCGGGTGTCCTCCACATTCATCTGGACGTAAATGTCGCCGTATCCCTCATACCAGCGGCGATACTGCTCTACACGACGCCGCATGTCGGGAGACTCTTTAATCTTATTGTTCCTGCTCAGTTCGGCTCTGGGGTCTATGCCGACCACGTTTTCACCGCAAACTATGGGAATACCCGAAATCGCTGCACCCACGGCGAAATGTTCCCAGTTGCGGCGAGCCACTTCAGTGGAACCCAAGGCACCGGTGAAAATGGGCATCCTCATCCTCACCCTGTGCTCAAAGCCTATCTCCGTCTCCGTATCCACCATTGGGAAGAGGGTAGTATCTGGGCTGGCCTCCACTCCCTCTGGCAGCCCTTCAGCCCCCATGGCATAGCCCTGGATATTCAGGTGGGAGTAGTCAACAGGATACTCCTTGTCAGCACCCGCGGTTATGAACCCAAACGGATTGGGGTAAATGACTTCGCGGCCACGAAAAGAGGCCTTGAAAACTTCACAATTCCCTGTGCAGCCATCGATGCAGCGGGAGCAAAGACCGGAGGAAGGCACGACGCTCCGAGAGCGATTAGCTGTTTGCGAACTATCATTGGAATTTGGTAGCGACAGATTCATCGGGAACTCTCCTCTTCAGAACTCGGCAGATTATTTGCTGAACAGTATAAAATTACGGTTGTTGCCTGGCGCATTGAAAGCCTTCACCCAGTCGGCACCACACACACGAATCAGGTGAGTACTCGGCCATGCTGAGCTGGGAGGCGCACTTCCCACAGAGGTATTCCTCACCCTCCTTCATTGGCCCGTCGCAGGGGGCAATGGTCATGGGGCAAACTTCCCTGCAGGACCAACATCTCTTGCAGTACTCGGGCCGTTCATAAAAAGGCAGGGCAACATGCCTGTCCTTTCCCCGCCCCACAAATCCCAGAACATTGGATTGCCAGACCTCACTGCACACACGGATGCAACGGCCACAAAGCACGCACGACGTGTGGTGGAATGGGTATCGCACCTCGGTCACGCCACATCGCACCGCCAGGTCCTGGATGGCACGCGAGTTGGGAGCTTCAGCTACCAGGAGCTCGGCAAGGTTTCGGCGTAGCCTGAGGATTTTCTCCGTATGGGCCCGAATTACCATTCCTTCCTCGACCCGAAGGGTGCAGGANNTGGTAATCCTGGATCTCCCGTTCTCCACCACCTCCACCAGGCACAGGCGGCAGTTCCCAGTGTCCGTAACACCCCGCATGTGACAGAGATGGGGGATACAAATGCCATGATCGAGGGCCGCATCGAGGACATTCGTTTCCTTGGGGACTCGGATCCGGGCTCCGTCTATGGTAAGGTTAACATATTCTGGCATATTCCCTCCTACCTGATCATGACTGCGTCAAATTTGCATTCTTCTTTGCAAATACCACACCTGGAGCACGTTTCCTCGTTAATAGTATGCGGTTTTTTCTTCTCTCCAGTGATGGCACCGTGGGGGCAGGAGCGCAGGCAAACCTGACAGCCCGTGCATTTCTCAGGATCAATGGCGTAGTGGATGAGTGCCCGACAGACCCCGGCCGGGCAGCACCGTTCCCGGACATGAGCTTCGTATTCCGTTCGGAAATAACGCAGGGTGGTGAGCACCGGGTTGGGTGCGGTTTTACCAAGGCCACACAACGAAGACAGGGCAACCGTCTCCCCCAGTTCTTCCAGTAAGGCTAGTTGTTTTTCCGTCGCTCGCCCCATAGTGATGTCCGTGACGATCTCCAGCATGCGGTCAATCCCCAGACGACAGGGAACGCACTTTCCACAGGACTCATCCTGCAAGAATTCCAGGAAATACCTGGCAACGTCCACCATACACGTGTCCTCGTCCATCACCACCATGCCGCCGGAACCGATCATAGCCCCGGCCTCGGCCAGCGCCTCGAAATCCACGGGTAGGTCGAACAGGTTTGACGGAATGCAGCCGCCAGATGGTCCTCCGACTTGAACGGCCTTGATCTCTTTGCCGTCTGCGGCCCCGCCTCCAATGTCGTAGAGGATGGTTCTCAGGGGTGTGTCCAATGCCACCTCAACGAGGCCCGTGTTCTTGACCTTTCCTGTCAAAGCGAAAATCTTGGTGCCCGGGCTCTTGGTGGTTCCTTTGGCCGCAAACCAGCCGCTGCCGTTGTTGATAATGAGCGGCACGTTGGACCATGTCTCCACGTTGTTGAGGTTTGAAGGCAGATTCGCATATCCCTTCTCAACGGTGTGTACGTCTTTGGGGCGCGGTTCGCCAAGCTTTCCCTCCAGGGCGGCCATGAGTGCCGTTGATTCGCCGGACACGAACGCACCGGCACCGCGGGTCACTCTAACGTCAAAGGAGAACCCGCTGCTCAGGATATTTCTCCCAAGCAATCCGTACTCACGGGCCTGCTCCATAGCAATCCGCGACTGTTCCAGCGCCAGCGGATACTCGGTGCGAATGTAGATGAAGCCGTGTTCGGCACCGATGGCGTAGGCGCCAATGATCATCCCTTCGAGCACGGAATGGGGATTGCCTTCCAATACACTGCGGTTCATGAATGCGCCGGGGTCCCCCTCATCGGCGTTGCAGATGACGAATTTGGGCGTTCCAGGAGCCCTACGACATGTTTCCCACTTGCGAGCGGTGACGAACCCTCCACCCCCCCGACCCCGCAGGCCTGAGGNCTTGATTTCAGCAATGACTTCTTCCGGTTTCATCGAAGTCAGGACTTTAGCCAGCGCCGTGTAGCCGCCGATGGCAATGTAATCCTCGATCTTGCAAGGATCAACCAGCTTGCTCTGACCAAGAAGTACACGATCTTGCTTACGGTAGAAAGGTATGTCGTCTTCGTGGATAACGTTTTCCCCTGATATTGGGTCTGTATAGAGCAACTCATCCAAGATCTTACCCTTGATTAGGGTATCGGAGACGATTTTGGGGACATCACGGGAACTGATACGGCAATACAAAATATTTTCCGGCTCCACAATTGCCAAAGGCTCCTGCTCGCAAAAGCCGTGACACCCCGTAACACGTAAGGCCACCTTTCTCGCCAGTCCTTTTCTGTCAAGTTCACGGCGGAAAGCGTTCACCACGCCTAGAGATCCCCGTGCCTTACCACATGTGCCTGAAGATACTACCACTGTGACTGGCTGTTCTTGGCGTTTTTTCCGCAATATTCGGCTCAGGGAGGTAAGCTGCTCCCGACACTCTATTCTATGCATAGTCTTCACGTTCCCTTCTTATCCTTCTTACGAACGGCGTTGATCAGCTTGTGCAGCGTGCCCGGAGTTATGTGGTCACGGTAGACGCCATCCAACACTGCCACCGGGCCAAGAGCACAGCAACCGAGACAGTTAACTCTTTCCAGCGTAAAGCCTCTATCTGCGGTCGTCTCCCCTGGCGAGACATTCAGCTGTCCAGCAGCTGTATCCAGAAGCCGCGGCGCTCCACGCACGTGACAGGCCGTTCCCATGCAGATTGTCAGCAGGTGACGCCCACGCGGGGTGAGGCTGAAGGCCTTGTAAAAGGTTGCTATCTGAAATACTTCTATGAGTGGCACGCCCAGCCTTTCGGCCACAATGTGCAGCCCATCCTCAGGAAGGTACTGGAATTGGGCTTGCATGTCTTGCAGGACCTCGATCAATTGGTCAGGCCGCGATTGCCTACCCTCCAGAATGGCGTCCAGTTTGGAAAGCTCCATGTTTCCATCCTCGGCTAAGGCGTTGGGTGTGGGAACACGAGCCCACCGTTCACCTCGGCAACCCGCCTGTTGGGGCGATGGATTCACCCGATTTCGCGTATTCCTAGCAGCGCTCGCATTCGGTCTCGTGAAAGACATCGTAGGACTCCTTTCTCGTGTCGAAATGAAAAAAGACGTCCAACCGAAAACCAATGGACGCCTTTGTCGATTTGATACGCCGTTGTATCGAGAAATACTACGTTGTAGTTCTCATTGTCGATTTTTGAGCCGCTGTCTAGCTCTTTTTGTTATTTTTTCATCTCATGCTTCTCAAAGCAAAAAAAGACGCCCATGTAAAATAGAGACTTCCTCGTCTCATGGACGTCTTTGTCTGGTCGATACGCCTTTGTATCTTATCGCGCTAAATTTGTCATCGTATACCAAATTCCTACAATTTTGTCAAGCTTTTTCTCATCTTTCTGTTACTTTTTCATTTCATGGGCCAAAATAATGGCCTCGGCGATATCCCGCATAGACCGCCGCGAGTCCATGCTCTTTTTCCTGATTCGGCCAAAGGCCTCATCTTCCAGGAGGCCGTATTCCCTCATCAGTATCCCCTTTGCCCTTTCAACCAGTTTTCTGGATTCCAACTCCTCCTGAATCACCTTGGATCTCACCATCAGCTCCGTATTCTCAATACAGATGGCCGCCTGGTTGGCAACGGTAGTGAGCAGGTCCAATTCGGTTTTTGTAAACTCGTGGCGGGGGGATTTATAGATATTGATGACGCCAATGACCTTATCCTTCACCCGCATGGGAACGCTGAGCATCGAACGGAGACCCATTTTCTTCGCCAGTTCCTTCTCCTTGTATCGAGGCTCTTCGAGAACATCCAAAATGATGGCCGGTTCATTCTGTTCCGCCACATAACCCACAACACCTTCACCGAGCTTCAAGCTCCTCTCCTTGAGGTACTCCTTATTCATGGTTTGGGTCGCCCTAACCTTCAGACAGTCCTCCTTTTCGTCAATCAACCAGAGGGAACAGACCTTGGAATCCATTACATTTGCGGTAACGGTAACGATGAGCTTCAAAACGTCGTCTATGTACCGATCAGAGGAGATGGCGGTGCTGATTTCCTTTAGGGCTTCTATCTGTTTGGCGTAGGATGCTTTGACCTTAGCTGGCACGTGAGCTCCTCCTTACTAACTGACGGAATTAATTATCCTATTTGTGCTACCAAGTCAACTCGTTTTTTGGATTTTTCTGAAATTGTGGGAAACACCATTGCTCCTTTGCTCCAGCTCTTTCGGTCTGTTCCTCGGATTCCCCGTCGCTCCCGAAATGACCCGAGATCTCCGGAAAAGTCGCTCCTCGCCGCTCAAACATATTTTTTCGACCATTCCAACGATTACGCGATCTTCAACCCAGAACTGGGGTTACAGCCGCTCCGGTTGCCCAGGAGTGATTGCCGAAAAAATATACATTCGCGCTCAGAGCTCCTTTTCCGAATTCCGGAGTATCTAAATTTGGTCGAGGGCAAGGGTGTCGTCTCAGAACTCCAGAAACTCCTGCCAAATTCATAATTGACCAGCATGGGGGGTTTATGCTAAAGGTATCGGGAATTTTTCCCCATATCTACCCCTGTTGGATGATGATTTCCTTACGGTTGAACTATAAGAAGGTCCACGAGGATTTAGTAGCGTTTATCCGCGCTGAGGTTACCGGGGCTGGTTTCGAGAAGGCGGTCTTGGGATTATCGGGCGGTGTTGACTCCTCTCTCTGCGCTTACCTCGCCACAGAAGCCTTAAGAAGCGAGAACGTGTACGGTATCAATATGCCCTACAGGGATAGCAGCCTCGATGGAATCCGCCACGCCCGGAAGGTAGCGGACCACTTGAAGATCCATTTTGTCTCGGTTGAGATCACGCCCATGATCGATTCCTATTTCAAAGCCTTCCCGGAGGCCGACCCCATCAGGAGGGGGAATAAGATGGCCCGAGAGAGGATGAGCATCCTCTACGACCACTCGGCCCGATTCAACGCATTAGTCCTGGGCTCCAGCAATAAGACGGAAATCCTCCTGGGCTATGGAACCATTTATGGAGATATGGCCTGTGCCATAAACCCATTGGGTGACCTGTACAAAACTCAGGTATGGGACCTCGCCCGTGAGGTGGGAGTGCCAAAGAAGATCACCGAGAAGGACCCCTCCGCGGATCTCTGGCAAGGCCAAACCGACGAGGAGGAGTTGGGATTTTCTTACAGGGAGGTAGATCAGTTGTTGGGCCTCATGGTAGATAAGGGAGTGCCGCGGCAGGAACTGATCCGAAGGGGATTTGGGGAGGAGTTTATCGAGCGGGTAAAAACGAGGATTCGATCTTCGGCGTATAAGAGGCGAATGCCAATAATTGCCCACATTTCTCGCCGCACTATGGGAAATTGGGATCGAGGAGGCTAACATGCGAAAGATCAAGAGGGCGCTGATAAGCGTATCGGACAAGTCGGGGGTGGTTGAGTTGGCCAAGGCGCTGGCCGATTTGAAGGTGGAGATCCTCTCCACGGGCGGAACGGCTAAGGCCCTCCGCCAAAATGGGGTTGCGATTACGGACGTTTCCGATTATACGGGCTTCCCGGAGATGTTGGATGGAAGAGTAAAAACCCTCCATCCCAAGATCCACGGGGGAATTTTGGGACAGCGGGAAAACCCGGATCACGTCGCGACAATGGCAAAACATGGTATAGAGGCCATTGATATGGTGGTGGTAAACCTCTATCCCTTTGAAGCCACCGTTGCCAAGCCGGATTGCACCTTGGAGGAAGCCGTCGAGAATATCGACATCGGCGGACCCACCATGATCAGATCGGCGGCCAAGAACTACAGGGACGTAACGGTGGTGGTTGACCCCGGGGATTACGGCGATCTTATCGCGGAACTGAGGAAAAATGGTGGCCGGGTATCGGCTCGAACCAGATTTCGTCTCGCTAAGAAGGTGTTTCAAATGACGGCTAAATATGATGGGGCCATATCCAATTACCTGAACAGCGTGGAAGGAGGGGGTTGAACCAGGTTGTAGGAAGTTAGATAAGCGGAGGGTATTATGAAGGTATTGTTGGTGGGCGGCGGTGGCAGGGAACACTCCCTGGTATGGAAGATCGGTCAGAGCCCCAGGGTTTCCAAAGTTTTTTGCGCGCCTGGTAACGCGGGAATTGCCCAGATGGCCGAGTGCATCGATATCCCGGTCACGGATTTGGAGGCATTGGCCGCCTTTGCCGAGAGGAAGGGGGTAGATTTAACTGTTGTAGGACCCGAGCTTCCCCTTGTCATGGGAATAGTCGACCTCTTCGAGGAAAGGGGGTTAAGAATTTTCGGTCCCCATAGGGAGGCGGCCGAGATTGAGGGGAGCAAGGTCTTTTGCAAGGATTTGTTGAGTAAATACGGGGTACCAACGGGCCAATACAGGGCTTTTGACAATCGCGATGAAGCGGCTGCTTATGTGGATTCAGTGGGGGCCCCGATTGTGGTGAAAGCGGACGGCCTTGCGGCTGGCAAAGGGGTCATTCCCAGCACGACAAAGGAGGAGGCCCTCAAGGCTTTGGATATGATAATGGTGGAGAAGGCCTTCGGGGATGCGGGCAACCGAGTAGTAATTGAGGAACTCCTTGTAGGGGAGGAGGCCTCTTTTATCGTGTTTACCGATGGGGAGGCCGTGGTGCCCCTGGCATCCTCACAGGACCACAAGCCCATCTACGATGGGGATAGGGGGCCCAATACGGGGGGGATGGGGGCGTATTCCCCGGCACCGGTGGTGACGGAGGAGGTTCACGGGAAGATTATGGAGGAGGTCATGATTCCAACCATCAGGGGAATGGCCTCTGAAGGGCGGCCCTACCGAGGGGTTTTGTACGGCGGTTTGATGATCAAGGACGGCCAGCCAAAGGTCCTGGAGTTCAACGCCCGGTTCGGGGATCCGGAGAACCAGCCCATCATGATGAGGATGAAAGGGGATATCGTCCCCCTCCTGGAGGCATGCATAGATGGAAACCTCGGGGGGCCCATAGATTGGGATTCCAGATGGGCGGTATGTGTGGTGATGGCGTCGAAGGGCTATCCAGGGAGCTATGAGAAAAATATGGTCATCCACGGGCTTGATAAGGTGGCGGAGATGGAAGACGTTTTCGTTTTTCATGCGGGAACTGCAAGGGCAGGGGAGGAAATCGTAACCAGCGGCGGAAGGGTTTTGGGCGTTACCGGCCTTGGAGAGGGCGTCAAAGAGGCCATAGAGCGGACGTACTCCGCCGTGAAAAAAATCCACTGGGAAGGAGTCTACTGTCGAACCGACATAGGAAAGAGGGCCCTGGATCGTCTGCGATAGGTTAGAGGCAGAAGGAGAAATGCCAAATTTCAAAGTTCAAATGCCAAAAGGGAAAATCCAAATGTCAAATGCCAAATGACAAATGGCGATGAGTTTTTTGGTTGTATTAGTCTAATTGGTTTTATTGGTTAATAATGGAAAGTTCAAATGTCAAAATCCAAATTTCGAATTAGGTTCAAATGGCAAATGATTGGGTCCAAACCACGAGCACGAGCACGAAACACGAGCACGAACACGCTCCACGAACACGGAAAACGGACACGAAACACGAGCACGATCCTCTAACGCGGTCTGCCGTCCGCCGTCTTCGGTTGTAACGATCACGAGCACGAAAGATACGGACACGGATCACGGAAACGACAGTCAATATGAACTATACATAAGGACTCAGAACTTTGCAAAATACCACATGAATTGGGGGAGGGGCGATATGGCGGAGAAAAAACGAGGAGAGCCTCTGGTCGGGATCGTCATGGGGAGCGATTCGGACCTCCCGGTGATGGAAGAAGTGCGGAAGATCCTGGACCAATTCGATGTTTCCTATGAGGTCACCCTTTCCTCTGCCCATCGGTCGCCCGATCGGACGATACGGTATGCCAAATCCGCCGAGGAAAGGGGCCTTGAGGTCATCATCGTTGGGGCTGGGGCGGCTGCTCACCTGGCAGGCGTAATTGCATCTGAGACCATCCTTCCCGTAATTGGAATCCCCATCGATTCATCACCCCTCAAGGGAGTGGATTCCCTCCTTTCCACCGTGCAGATGCCCGGGGGAGTCCCCGTTGCCACCATGGCTATCGGAAGGGCAGGGGCGAGAAACGCGGCCATCCTGGCCGTTCAGATATTGGCCCTGAAGTTTCCCCGATTGAAGGAGGCTCTCAAGGGGTATAAAGAGCGATTGGCCAGGGAGGTGGAGGAAAAGGCAGAGGGAATCCGGAAAGGTTCGATTTGAATACGCGGGTGATTAAGGTCAACCCCTTCGATCCCGAGGGCAGGCTGATTGAAGAGGCTGCTCATATCCTGGGAAATGGCGGGGTGATCGGCTATCCGACGGAGACCGTCTACGGTTTGGGGGCGGATGCGTACAACGAGGATGCGCTCAAGAGGCTGTTCAAGATTAAGGGGAGGGAGACCGGTAAGGCCATATCCATTTTGATAGGAAGTATGGATATGCTGGACGAGGTCGCTGCTCGGATCCCACCGGTCGCCATGGGCTTGATTCGTGGTCACTGGCCGGGGCCTTTGACCATTATCTTCGAAGCTTCAAAGGCGTGCCCCCCGATTCTGACGGGTGATAGCGGAAAGATAGGTGTTCGGATTTCTCCCCATCCCATTGCACGGAAATTGCTCGAAGCGTTTAAGAAGCCCATTACATCAACGAGCGCCAATCTTTCGGGCATGCCCAGCCTCTCCGATCCAAACGAAGTCTACAGCGTCTTTCGTGGGAGAATCGATCTGATCCTGGATGTGGGGAAAATGCAGGGAGAAGGGGAAGGGGTATCCACTGTGATCGATGTGACCGTCTCCCCACCGAGGGTACTCAGGGAGGGGGTTGTAAAAATCGAGGCCGAGGTTGAGGGTAAAGGCCGAAGGGGAAAGAGAGCCAGAGGCTGGAGGTTTGAGGGTGGAGGCGGAAGGCAAAATGTCAAAGTTCAAAATCCAAATGATAAATGACTCATAACGGACATGGACACGAGGGGAAATGCCAAATGTCAAAGTTCAAATGCCAAAGGGGAGAATCCAAATCGCAGATGACGGGTTCCGAACCACGAGCACGAACACAATCCTCTAACGCGGTCTGCCGTCCGCCGTCTTCGGTCCTAATCATCACGGACACGAGGGTCAATGTTAAAGTTCAAAGGTGGGAATTCCTGGAAAAGATGAAAAAATATCTCCGAGCGGCGAAGGGCGAGTTTTTCATCGCCAGAGCCGGACGATGGCCCTTTTTACATCGAGCACCAGGCTGAACAGTGTGGGGACGAGGAAAAGGGTGAACACAGTGGAAACGGCCAACCCTCCAATCACCACGCTCCCGAGACCCCGATAGAGTTCCGATCCAGCTCCCGGAAGCACGACCAACGGCATCATCCCGAAGATACTCGTGGTGGTGGACATAAAGATGGGCCTTACCCTTTTCTGGATGGACTGGTGGATGGCATCCCGAGACCCCATTCCCTCCCGCATGTGGTTCAGGGACTGGTGGACAATCAGGATGGCGTTGTTCACCACAATGCCAATGAGAATGATGAAGCCCAACATGGTCAACACATCTAAAGGTTGAAAGGCGATGAGACGGTTCACCGCGAACAACCCCAAAAATCCCCCGGCAGCGGCCAAGGGAACGCTGAACATGATCACCATGGGGTAGAGAAAGCTCTCAAAGAGAGAGGCCATCAAGAGGAAGGTTATGACCAGGGCGAGGAGGAAGTTCCATTGGAGGGCCTTCCGGGTCAGTGAGAGCTTATCCGCGGTGCCCGCTAAGCGGATTTCGTAACTATCCCCCAGCTCGCCCCGATCGCGAATGGGTTGCACGATCTGTTCTTCAATCCTCTCGAGGGCCGTCTCCAGGGGCATCTCCTCAGGAGGGCTCACCCGGATGACGATGGACCGTTTCCTCTCGATATGGTTGATCTGGGAGGGGCCGGTCACCAGCAGGATGTCCGCCAAGGATCCCAATGTGACGGTTTCCCCTCGGGGCGTGTGAATCAACA
>JGI2171J19970_10001069_pt1 | contig 15244 bp, 9 predicted proteins | sample DeeMarSWOR324_28_FD_19970 | JGI IMG/M metagenome (IMG submission 19970) | reverse complement strand
GATCATCGCTCAAGACGAAAACTCCTTTCTTGTCGGCGGTTGTACGAGCATCATGGTCGGACGCCTTGCTACTGCTGACGGTTCGGTGATCACCTCTCACACATGTGATGGAATGTTTCGAACTTGGCTGACTGTATCTCCACATCGGACAAATGCCCCAGATTCAAAAAATAGTGTCTATCAAGGCCGAATGCGGACAAAGGATCCACTCGATCAAAGAAACTTAAAGATCTTGGGCGAAATCCCGGAGACGGCAGAGAGTTATTCGTTCCTGGACACCGCCTATCCCTGTGTCAACGAACATCAGCTTGCTATCGGTGAGACAACCATTATTGTCCGTAAGGAACTTAGAAACCTAGAAGGAGGCATCCTCCACATCGAGGAGCTTCAGCGGCTGATGCTCGAGCGGTGCCGGACAGCGCGCGAAGCCATCAGTCTTGCCGATGAACTCACCAAGAAATACGGTTATATCGATTATATGGGAGAATGTCTAACTATTGCCGATCCTAAGGAAGTCTGGCATTTCGAAATTGCTTGTGCGAAACCGAAGTCGGCTGGTGCAGTCTGGGCTGCTGTTCGTATCCCCGATGATCACGTTGGCGTCTCTGCCAATATCTCGCGGATTGGAGAGATCGATCTAAGCAATCCAGATCGATATATGGCCTCATCAAATATCTATTCGCTGGCCGAGGAAATGGAATGGTGGGATTCCAAATCCGGAAAGCCGTTCAGGTTTTACGAGGTCTATGGAGGCGTGAGAAAGAATTTTATCGACCGGGAATGGCGGATTCTCAGCTTGGCCGCTCCTTCTCTCGGGCTGGATCCCAACGCCGCTGAAATCCCCTTCTCAGTCAAGGCTGAACGGAAGGTTTCGGTTAGGGAGGTCATTAATTGGTTTCGAGATACTTATGAAAAGACCATATACGACAAAACCAGGAAATTGATTGTGACTTCGCAAACCAATGAAAAACTCATCAGTCCAATAGCGAGCCCTTGGATGACCAGCGACTTGACCGCATTGATCAACACACTCAAACCGGAATCTGTTCCGCAGGCCTATGTTATCCCTAATAACAGTTGTTCATATTCGACTGTGATCCAACTGCGAAGTTGGCTTCCTGATCCCATCGGCGGAATCGTCTGGTTCGGCTTCGACAATCCGGCGCACGGTGCTAGAATGCCCCTCTATTGTGGAATCACCAGAGTTCCGCCCGATTTCGAAGTAAGCGGACAGCACGGATTTACAATGGCGGCGGCTTCCTGGGCATTCCGAAGGGTTAGCCGTCTAGCCGGAGTGAAATGGGGAGCGACTCGGCCGTTGGTTGAGTCACTCATAATGGAACTCGAGGACCAGGCCTTTGCCGAGTTGCCGGATATCGAGAAACGGGCTATATCCCTGTATGAGAAAGATCCAGACAAAGCCAGAGCTGCCCTAACATCTTATTGCGAGAATTTTGCCCGGGCCGCAACGAGGCGATTCTGGGAATTGGGTAATACTCTTATGGATATGTTCGCTTACGATTTTTATTTCACACCAGAGCAGCTCAAATCCATGAGGAAATGAATAAATTCCTAACCCTCTGGAAAGACACCGATTCCTGCTTCCCTGAAGTAGAAGACGCTAAGAAGAGACTGGCTGTATTGAAGAGCCACTAAGCAACATGTCGCAAAATTAGTTATTGAACTAAACCGCTACGCGGTAGATAGCTGAGTTCTTAATCCTCCCTTTTTGGAAGGATTTCTCTTCACATTCTATCAGTGCATTTCAATCTTTTTGCTAAAAGACTTTTTCCATATTAGAGTTCTCCTACATTCCAAAAAAAGGAGGTTCTATTATGGGAAAACTGAGAGAACAGATGAAAGGAGACCTTGAGTTGAAGGGCCTGAGTCCGAATACCCAAGAGATTTACTTGCGGCAGGTGAGCCAGTTCTCACGTCACTTCAAACGTTCTCCTTACCATCTGGGTGAAAAGGAGATCAAGGAGTATCTTCTCTATCTGATAAGGGAAAAGAAAGTATCAACCTCGACGGTCAATCAAAGTTACCATGCCCTGAAGTTTCTCTATGAGAAGACTCTTAATCGCTCATGGGTTATGGCCAGGGTTCCTCGTGTTAAAAGTCTTAAACAACTCCCCGTTGTGCTGGACAGAGAAGAAGTGGAATCACTGTTTTCGGTAACGAAACAGGTTCCTGCTCCACGTCTTACCTGAGAAGTTTGTTAAACTCAGATATTATGGCCTTCTCTCTAATAGAAAACAAGAATCATAATTGCTGCTCTGAAAGAATGAGCTGGCTAAGAAAAATCCTTCAGTCTGCTCATTAAAAACCTTATTCGTCACTTCATTGAAATCCCATAGGTGTCGCGTAGCGGCTTCGTTCAATGACTTTTTTCTGACACTTCTGCATCAGAAAAAAGCCTAACCATTTCACGCCATTTGTCTTGCCCCAAAACCATACAAAATTGTTCGAAAATGGACATCCAGTGTTGAGAAATTTAAAAGCTTCCTCATGTGAACTAATTGGCATATTTTTTGCTGTTATGAATGATACAAAAGACAACTGGATGAACGCGCTTGGATATGTAAAATCTGAGAGGCTGTCATGAAACGTATTTTTTTGGTAGCTATTCTACTTTTCCCTGTTTTATTCCTAAATCTGACTTTTCCAAATTTGGCTTTTTCTCAAGATAAAAGAGAGAATATGGTTGATATCGGAGGATACAAACTGCACTGCCGGGTGTTCGGAAAGGGTGCACCGGCTATAGTCTTAGTCAACGGAGCTAACGTGGATCAGAGCTATTGGGATCCAGTTATCCCCGCACTTGCAGCTGAAACAACTGTTATCACCTATAACAGGGCGGGAAACGGCAAAAGTGGAATCGGGAATCATGTTTATCACGGAAAGCGGCAAGCCAAAGAATTAAAGTCTCTGTTGGATAAACTAGGTATCCCTGGGCCTTATGTTCTAATTGGCCATTCCTTTGGTGGATTTTTTGTCCGGCTATTTTCTTCCCTATACCCCCAGAGTACAGCCGGTTTGATCTTAGAGGATGCGACTCATGAAGATGTCACTGAGTACAGGCTTAGGAGGTTAAAGGGGGATGACCTCAAACTGGTTCAATCAGTTGTGAACCGTCCTGCACCAAAAAATCCTTTACCTGGTCCAACGACTGAGATAAGGGCAAGGGAGATTACAGAACAACAGGTAAGAGAGATCACATCGATGCCGCAGGTTCCTTTTCTTGTCATCTCAGGAGGAGAGCCATTTCCCCGACGTGGAATCAGCCAGGAGGGGAACCGGATCATGCATGAGATAAAAATTGAGCTTCACAAGAAATATCTGGAATTGATCCCGGGAGGAAATCATATAATAGTAAAGGGAACGGTCCATACTATTCATTCCGAAAAACCTGAGGCCTTTATCGAACCGGTGCTTGAGTTATTGGAGAGAGTTCGTAAATAGAGAGTGCCCAGTTACCATTTGATTATCATCAATGAAGTCGTCAGAGGCTAATTATTATCCATGTTTCTGTTGGATCTTTTAAGGCTTATTTAAGTCTATTACGGACACAAAGTAAGAATGTTGTACTGATTCGATGTGTTTGATTTTTAAAATGTGGCATGAAATATATTCATTTGACGATATCCTTCTATATCCTCTTTTGAATCCCCGAATGCTATGAATCTTTTGGAGGAATCTCACGTATTTATTAGCGGAGGCTCACATGATGTTAGGAAGATCAGATTACAAAGTCAAATTTCTTATTATGTTGATGGCCATTCTAATAATCGCGAATTCTGCTTACTCAAACGCCCAACTTCCTGATTTTATGAACCGTTTAAGGGGAGGCCGGGTGACAAATAAAAATTTTAAAGAGGTTGTTGATTTTACTCTCGTCGATAAGCGAATTTGTTTGAAAGCTAGAATTAACGATTATGACCAAGAATTCAGCTTTATTCTGGACACTTATGCGATATGCCTGATTCGGGAAGGGCTTTTGAAAAAACTCCATCTTGATATTTTAGATTGTACAAAGGAATTGGGAAAAAAATTCGAAAATACAATCATGAGACCGCTTTTTCCAAAATACAACAAGATAAGCATCGGCAGTGTGGTCTTTGAGAATATTGGTTCCATGGTTATGAAGGAAACAAGGGATAATCCTCTATTGGATGTTCTAGAGGATGGCCTTATTGGAGCCAATCTGATGAAGTCCTGCATTTGGCAGATCGATTTTAGGGAGAATAAGATTACCATTACAGACCGAATCGATAAATTTGACAACCTGGATGAAGCTATCCAGTTTCCCTTCAAGCCCATGCCCCTGCAAGGATCTCCGAATATTCAAGTCGTTCTCAACGGAAAGGATACTGTAGATGTTCAATTTGACACAGGAGGAAGCGGCTTTTTAAGTTTTCTTTCACCTGCGTTAAAGTCTGAGGTGGAATCTGGAAGGGCTGTTGCTTGGCACGCCAAATTGGCTATTCCTGTAAACAGAGGAGAAAGCACAGGAATAGAGACTCATTATTTTGTTAAATTAAAGACACTGGAGATCGGATCAACAATGTTTAAAGACATCCCTGCAGCTGTTTACAATCCTTCCAACGAAAATTTAATGAATAAGGGTTCTATTGGTATCGAATTCTTAAGGAATTTCATTGTCACACTGGATTGGCTGGAAAACAAGATATATTTGATTCCTATTGAAGGAAGGGATTTAAAGCAGAACATCAGGACATTCGGCTTTAGCTATGCATATGAAAATGGGGCCATAAGAGTGGAGTCCATCTATGAGGGGTCCGAGGCCGAAAAGTCCGGGATAAAAATAGGCGACCGTATCTTTTCTATAAATGGCCATGAAACTGAGTATCTCTCGGACACTCAGGTTAAAAAATTCAGATACGGTGATCTGAAATTTTCCAAAGAAGAGGATGAGAACATCACTATTGAGGTCCTTATCGGTGGTCAGAGGAAAAAGATAAAGCTGAAAGCTTATCGCTTGTTTTTAGATTAGATGATAATAAGATCTAATCATAGGCCGGAGCGTTTTGGACCCACTTAGTAGGATATGAATTTCCTTTTTTGACATGACATAGTTTTTTATACTAAGAGCAGGATGGCGTGAAATATATACAATTCACGACTAAGTATTTACCTAGATATCAAATCAATCATTTAAAGGATTGACACTCACACCTTAAAAAAATATTATAATGTCGTTCATTAAAGGGGAAAACAATGCAACAAACTTACCCGAAGTGTGGCATTAAATTTATTTATCCTGAAGCATCGATCTTTATCGAGAACGGAAAAAGATCTTAAGAGGAGCTAAGAATGAGAAGGATAAGCTTCATTGTTTTAAAGGCTTTATTGCTTATATTCGTCGCTTCCACATTGTCTCTCAACCTGGTGGGGGAAGATTTTGATATCCTCATAAAGAATGGGAAGATTGTAGACGGCACAGGAAATCCCTGGTTCTATAACGATATCGGTATTGTTGGAGATAAAATTGTAGAGATCGGCGACCTGGCGGGAAAACAAGCAGCCAGAGTGATCGATGCGAAAGGGTTTATAGTATCTCCAGGTTTCATCGATGTTCACACTCACTGTGATGGCGCTTTGTGGGATTCGAAATATAATTCTGTAATCAATTATGTCACTCAGGGGGTGACGACTATTGTGGTCGGCAACTGTGGGACAGGTAGTTATAACATCGCAGAGGCGAAAGAACAAAGTGAAAAGTTAGGCATCGGCATAAATGTGGCTCTTCTGGCCGGATTTGGAACTATAAGAAGGGAAGTTATGGGGGCGGAGAATCGCCCCGCTTCAGCGAATGAATTAGGAGAAATGAAAGCCCTTCTCCGACAAGCCATGGAAGAGGGTGCTTGGGGGATGAGCACGGGTCTTCAGTACATTCCGCATCGCTTTGCTTCCACCGAGGAAATCATCGAGATGGCCAAAAAAGTCAGTGAATTTGATGGCGTTTTTACCAGTCATCAGCGTGATGAGGGGCATCCTCTTCTCGAGGCTGTGCAAGAAACAATTAGAATAGGCCATTTGACAGGTGTAAGAATAAATATTTCCCACTTGAAAGCCGCAGGGAAGTCTAACTGGGGACTGATGCAAGACGCTGTCGATTTGATTAATGAGGCGAGGGCTAGAGGAATTGAGATCACGGCTGATATGTACGCTTATGACAAGGGTGGTACCGTAGCCCTTGGATTCATATTTGAATACCCAGAAGACTTGCTTTCCGAAATCAGGCGAAAATACGAAGATGAAAATACTTACTATGAGAACTTTGGGAACGAAATAAAAAAAGCACTTGGCGATAAAATAAATAGGGATAGAATCAGAAGACGGACTGAAAATGGGAATCCAGAAGAGTTGAACTTTGTCGATATGTTAGGCTGGCATAATTTCACGATTGTCAATGCCAAAAAAAACATGACCTTTGTGGGGAAAATCCTATCGGACCTTGCTCAAGAACAGCAAAAAGATGCTTTTGATATTGCAGCGGACCTATATGTAGAGGAAGGATCCGACATCAAAATTTCACTTGCCGCAATGAATGAAGAAGACATGAAGTTAGCGTTGAAGCAAGATTGGCTGATGATTTCGAGCGACGGAAATCATATCACAGGATATTTACGAGGAGCTGCACATCCACGTAATTACGGCAGCTTTCCTCGTGTTTTCCGAAAATATGTCCGAGAAGAAAAGATTTTGACTTTAGAACAAGCTGTGCGGAAAATGACCTCTTTACCTGCTCAATTGTTGCGGTTGAAAGACAGAGGACTTCTAATGCCTGGGCACAAAGCTGATATAGTGATCTTTGTCCAGACTGAGATCAGCGATAACGCAACCTACATCGATCCGTTTCAATTCAGTACAGGAATTGAATATGTTCTAATCAATGGGAAAACGAGTATTGAAAATGGTGAATACAACGAATCTTTGAATGGAAAAGTGCTGCTCCATATGAAATACGAGTAAAGAGAACATATTTTTATTCAATGAACGTGCTACGAAAAATTCCTTTCCCTCTGGAAGGACGTCTATCCTGGCCTTCCTGAAGTAGAAGATGAGAAAAAAAGGCTGGCTGGATTGAAAACTCGCTGAACAATATGTCGCTAAATTAATTATTTAGCGACATTGATCTGTACTATCGGGAAAGCTATGAAAGTGTAAAATCTAGGAAAATAATATGACAAACAATAATAAAAGAAAATTCACTTTTCCAGTCGGATACCATGAGTTCCATAAGAACCAACTCTTCAATTTCCAGCTCAATCGTTGGCATTCTCTCGGATATGCCAGGTTTGAAGATATGAAAGAAGCCGGTCAAAGGATTAAAAATTTTGAGGATTGGAAAATTGAAATGCTAAAACTGGCGGAAAAAGCTGTTGCTGAAGGAAGATTCATGAACGCGGCATTTTATTACCGGGCTGCTGAATTTTATATGTTACAGGAGAATTCTGAAAAAAAACTTATGTATGATAAGTTTAGTGACTTATTTTACAAAACCTTTAAGAACGACGGAATTGAACAATTTAATGTGCCCTATGAAGAAGCATTTCTGCCGGTAATAAAAACATCTCCTGTGGAGGACAAGAATAAGGGGACTATAGTCATGCACGGGGGATTTGATTCGTTTGTCGAGGAGTTTTACTCATGGATGAGATATTTTTCTGATCATGGATATGAAGTGATTGCATTTGAAGGTCCTGGACAGGGTGCTGCTCGCAGGAAATACGGACTTGCGTTGGATTATGAATGGGAAAAACCGACAAAAGCTATTTTAGATTATTTTAAGTTGAATGATGTTACTCTTCTTGGGATTTCAATGGGTGGTTGGTTTTGTTTTAGAGCCGCGGCATTTGAACCGCGAATCAAAAGAGTGATGGCTTCAAGTATTGCATATGATTATATGAAAACTATGAACATTATACTTCGAAAAATTCATATTTTCTTTATTAAACACATGAGAAATTATTCAAATAAAATGATATTAAAGGCAATAAATAAGGAACGTGGATTACAGGCTTGGATGAGCGCCCAAATGATGTATATCACAAAAAAAGAGACGCCTATGGAGGCATTTGATGTTTGGTTACAGCTAAATGAAAAGAATCTTCGTTCAGATTTAGTAAAACAGGATGTTTTAATACTAACCGGAAAAAAAGATCATTTCATTCCCTTTAAGGCGCATGACATGCAGGTTAAAGCATTAACCAATGCCAAATCTGTCACCGCTAGAGTTTTCACACAAGAAGAACAGGCTCACAATCATTGTCAGATCGGAAACATACGTCTTGCACTTGATACTATGGTGAAATGGATTGAAGAAAAATCATAATCCACTGATCAAAATGGCGTTAAATATATACATTTAGCGATATTTCTTCATCCGATTCTTTTTTTTAATCCCAAACCTTACAGCTCAGCTAATTGACTCTTCCTGCAGAAATTGTTATTCTTTTGTCACGCTAATCAGAAGGGACAGCAATGGGAATTCAATGCCCCAAATGTCAGCACGAAAATCCTGACGATACCCTTTACTGCGGCAAATGCGGCACCCTGTTGCGGTCTGTTCGGGGAACAGACCCTACAGATGCAGGGCCAGATCCCCGATCAGGCCGTCCCTCTGGAGACATTCCTGATCTTACTGAAACCCTTGAAACACCCAAAGAAGAGTTAACTACAGGCTCCACATTTGCCGAAAGGTACCAGATTATTGAGGAGTTGGGAAAAGGGGGAATGGGCAGAGTCTATAAAGCTCACGACACAAAGATTAGAGAAAAGATCGCTCTAAAGCTCATTAAGCCTGAGATCGCTAAAGATAAAAAGACTATCGAAAGATTCGGNAATGAACTCAGGTTGGCCCGGAAGATNAGACATAAGAATGTCTGCGGGATGTTCGATTTAGGAGAAGAGAAGGGGACTCACTATATAACAATGGAGTTCGTCCCTGGTGAAGACTTAAGGAGTTCTATCAGACGTTTTGGCCAACTTCCCATAGGAAAATCCATATCCATAGCAAACCAGATATGCGAGGGATTAGCTGAAGCTCACAGATTAGGCGTTGTGCATCGTGATTTGAAGTCTAGCAATATTATGATCGACAAAGAGGGAAATGTACGGATCATGGATTTTGGGATTGCTCGATCTCTCGAAGCCAAAGGAATCACAGATGCAGGAGTGATGATAGGCACGCCTGAATACATGTCACCCGAGCAAGTGGAAGGGAAAGAAGTTGATCAGCAGTCCGACATCTATTCGTTAGGAATCATTCTGTATGAGATGGTTACGGGCAGACTTCCTTTTGAAGGAGATACACCTTTCACGATCGGAATGAAACACAAAGGTGAAATCCCTCAGAACCCGAAAGAATTTAACTCCCAAATATCAGATGATCTCAATCGTCTCATACTGAGATGCCTGGAAAAGGATAAGGAAACTAGGTATCAGAGTGCAGGAGAGGTTCGAGCCGGGCTGGAAGGTATAGAAAAGGGCGTTCCCACCGCTGAGAGGGAGATTTCTGAACGAAAGCCCCTTACCTCCAAAGAGATCACTGTGACTTTCAGATTGAAAAAGTTTTTTGTTCCCACCCTTATCGTTGCATCGATTGTGATTGCATCGATTGTAATCTGGCGGATTTTTCTCCAAAAAAAACCGACATCGCTGCCGCCTGCACAGCACTCTATTGCTGTTCTTCCTTTTGCAGATGGAAGCCCCTTAAAGGATCAAGAATACATATGCGATGGCATGACTGATGAAATCATCGCCAAGCTCTCAACACTCAAGAATTGGAAAGTGATTTCCCGGTCATCTGTGATGCATTATAAAAACACGAATAAAGATATAAATCAGATCGGTCAAGAATTAGGAGTTTTGACCATCCTCGAAGGTAGTGTCCGCAGGGAAGATGATCAAATCCGTGTGATGGCACAGCTCGTGAATGTCGAAGACCGCTTTCAACTCTGGTCAGATACCTATGAACAAAAACTGGAAAGTGTCTTCGCAATTCAGAGCGCCATTGCTGAAGAGATCACAAAAGCTTTAAAGACCACCCTCTCTCCTGCAGACGAGGAACGTCTTCAGATGCAGCCAACGGAAAATCTCGAGTCCTACAANCTCTATTTGCAGGGACGCTTTTTATGGAATAAACGGACACCCAATGACTTGAAGAAATCTATCGAATTTTATGAAAAAGCCATCGAAAAAGATCCTGATTTCGCCCTTGCCTTTGCAGGGATTGCTGACTCTTATATAAACCTTGGTGATTTAGAAGCCCTTCCTTCTATGGCAGCCTACCCCAATGCAAAGAAAGCCTTGTATAAGGCCCTCGAATTGAATAATTCATTGGGTGAAGCACATTGTTCTCTAGCCTGGGTGTTATATGTGTTCGAATGGGATTTTGAATCTGCTGAGAACGAATTCAAACGAGCTATCGAACTGAAGCCAAATTATGCGACAGCTCATCAGTGGTATGCACAATATTTAGCTGCGATGGGACGTTTTGAAGAAGCCTACAAGGAGATCGACAAAGCTCTTGAACTGGATCCAATATCCCTGATTATCAGCAACGCTAAAGGACAAATCCTCTTTTTTGAAGGCAGGTATGAAGATTCGATAGAACAATTGAAGCTGACTTTAGAAATTGATGATAGATTTCTTGTTTCCTTTTTATTCCTGGGTTTGAATTATATTGCAAAAGGAATGTATCAAGAGGCCTTCGACATAACTCAAAAGGCATTATCATTTTATGAGGGTTATTCTCCACTATTAGCCAACAGCATTGTCATTTATGCACTTTCAGGTCAAAGAGAAAAAGCTCAAGAGATGTTTGATGATTTGATAGCTGAGACATCAAAAAAATATATATCCTCTTTCATTAAAGCTGCTGTATACAGCAATCTTGGCGAGAAGGATAAGGCATTTGAATGGCTTGAAAAAGCTTATGAAGAAAAGGCCATTCCACTGGATTTTTTAAAATACATGCCTTGGAGTGATGACTTCCGATCAGACTCCAGGTATAAGGCACTTTTAAAGAAGACGAATCTTGAATAATTCCAGCCAAAGCCACCGAAAGGCACGAGAAATTCCTATCCTTTCGACTGGTCGTGGCAGCTCTAACGCTGATAACACTATCGGCATTTGCCGCTGATATCTAGGCTGTTATGACTGACCATTGATTAACCTATATCGAGGAGGAGATCATGATTGGAGCAATACTGGCAAAGAGGAATATACCGAAGGAGGTTGAGGCGCTCAATAACCGCGATCTTGATACGTTTCTCGAAGGGTTTGCGGATGGCGCGGTCTTAATTCAGCCTGGTGGGGTGCCTGGCGTCAGCGGAACGCACACCGGTAAGGCGGCTATTCGTGCCTTTTACCAGTACGAATTAGAGCAGTTTCCGAAATTGCGGTTAAGCCCCAAACACATTGCCATAGACAACATCCTTGATATGACAGGTAATAACGTTGTCATCATGCAATGGGAGGCCGATATGACCAATGGAGATGGCTTTCGCTTACTGAACAGCGGTGTAAGTGTGATGACCATTAAAGATAGGGAAGTCGTTCACATGCAGAATTTCGTCTTCGACACCGGTGAAAACTTTCGCAAAGCCTGGGGACATGGTAAACCAAAAAGGGAATAGAGCAACCCTCACACTCGCTATGATCCTCACAAGGTATGTATTTGACCTACTCCTTCGACTTGAACATAGCTAAATTAATTATTTAACGACATATTTTTTGTATAAGGAGAAGCTTAACTTTCCTTGCATTTGCTTATGGTTTATATTCTAATTTAAAAAAGGGATTGATTATTCTACTGTGATGCTAGCGAAAAATAGTCCTCAAAGTGGAAGGAAAAATGGGGGGCATATCCAATTCTTGCATTAGATCAGAAAGAAGCAGAGGGAAGGAAAACATGAGTACTCAGAAAAAAACAGCGCCTGTTTTGTTGGTTGCCTGTCTTGTATTCATTGCTTCTATAGCATTAACTCATTGTGAAAGACAGGAATCCGATATCAAAACGACTCGAGCAGTTGCCTTTGTGGGAGTCAATGTGGTGCCAATGGACAGGGAACGCATCATCGAGCAGCAGACTGTAATCATACAGGACGGAAGTATTGCAGAAATAGGTCCTGTTTCAAAGCTCAAAGTGCCGTCTGATGCTCTTCAAATTGATGGTCATGGCAGGTACCTCATGCCCGGCTTGGGGGATATGCACGTACATCTCAGCCACGAAAATGAAGATGAGCTTGTCCTGTTTCTCGCTAATGGGGTGACGACCGTTCGGAACATGTGGGGAGCGCTTCTCCACCTTGAGTGGCGCAAACGAATCAATGACGGCGACCTTCTCGGTCCTACTATCTATACTACCGGCCCAATCATAGACGGTAACCCTCCGCAAAAAGAATACTACACGGTTATAGAAACACCAGAGGAGGCTGAAAAGGAAGTTGCAGCTCAGAAACAAGCAGGCTATGATGCCATCAAAGTCTTGTCGAATCTCTTGCCCGATGTCTATGAAGCCATTCTGGAAGCAGCGAAAGAACACAATTTACCAGTGTATGGTCATGTTCCAAAACGAGTTGGCCTTGAGAAGGCGATGGATTCCGGACAACTTTCATTCGAACACATGAATCACTTCTTGGATGCGCTGTACCCAAGCGACTCTTCGGACGAACACGCAGACCTAGAAAAAATTCCAGACCTTGCCGCTATGACGGCGGCCAAAGGCGTTTGGGTCTGTCCTACTCTTGAAATGTTCCGTATATATGCTGCTAATCACGAGGAGATTAAAGCAATCCTCAATCACCCCTCAATGAAGTATGTTCCTGCACAACGCAGGGACTCCTGGAACGAATTGGAGCGTTATCTCTTATCCGACCAATGGGACAATAAAGGGAGGAAGCGAGTGTTCGATGTTATGTTCCGTATGGTCAAGGGACTGCATGAAGCCGGCGCCAAGCTAATTGTCGGAACCGATTGTCCGATACCGTTCGAGGTGCCTGGATTTTCTTTGCATGGAGAACTACAAAACTTTGTGGATGCAGGCTTGACACCATATGCTGCCTTAAAGGCTTCAACGCGAGATGCTGCCGAGTTATTGGATGCATTGGACGAATTCGGAACGGTTGCAGTTGGGCGGCGTGCGGACTTGATACTTGTCGAAGCCAATCCACTTGACGATGTAGCGAATGTTACCAAACGTGTTGGCGTGATGGTGCGAGGTCGTTGGTTATCGGAATACGAGCTTCAAGAGAAACTCGACTTGCTTGCAGAGAAGATTGCAAAGAAAGATACAAGCGATGCTAAAGCATCCGCCTCCCATTATTAAAATGACGGCGGTGTCAGTCTCGTTGATGTTGATGATGCGAAAAAAAGCTGGCTAGATTGAGGAACAATTAAACAATATGGCGTTAAATTAATTATTTAGCGCTATTTCTTATTTTTGTAGAGAATGCTGTGAACTACATGAAAGAATTAACTTGCATTCAAGACTAGCTTGACAAGGCATGAATTTAGTGATATTTTGGAATTGTTAATTCCATAAAAAGAGTAAAAATGGAATCAATAAAGCGTTTTTTTCAAGGCCCAAAAGGCAGTTATTTCCTTTTCGGCCCTAGAGGAACTGGAAAAACCACTTGGCTGAAGCAGAATTGTAAAAATGAGCTGACGATTGATCTTTTAGAGCCTGGTTTATACCGTCGATATAAGGCCCGTCCCGAACGACTCAGAGAGCTAGTTGAGGGAAATCCAAGTAAAAAAATTATCATTATCGATGAAATCCAGAAAATCCCTGAATTATTAGATGTTGTCCATGCCCTTATGGAGGAAAAACTAAATCGACAATTTATTCTAACAGGGTCAAGTGCTCGCAAAATAAAACAGAAAGGCGTTGATCTTCTCGGAGGAAGGGCGATCGTTCGTTCTCTGCACCCATTTATGGCGTCTGAATTAAAAGACAAGTTTAATTTTGATAGGTCCCTGAAAACAGGATTGATACCACTTGTCTGTTCTGCTCAAGATCCCGAAGATACACTTAATGCATATTTTACTCTTTACTTAAAGGAAGAAGTCCAGATGGAAGGGCTTGTGAGAAATATCGGAAATTTCGCAAGATTTTTGGAAGCGATCAGTTTCTCCCATGGATCTGTTCTCAACATAAGCAACGTTGCTCGAGAATGTGAGGTTGAAAGGAAAACCGTCCAAGGCTATATCGAAGTTCTCTATGACTTATTGGTGGCATATTATCTGCCTGTTTTTACAAAAAAAGCAAAACGAGCTGTCATTCAACATCCAAAATTTTTCTTTTTTGACACTGGAGTATTCAGAACAATGAGGCCAAGCGGTCCTCTTGATCGGCCAGGTGAAATTGAAGGCCCAGCTCTCGAAGGACTCGTGGCCCAACACATAAGAGCCTGGATTGAATATAGTCTATCCTCATGCAAGTTGTATTTTTGGAGGACAAAAGCTGGTACTGAAATCGATTTCGTCATCTATGGGAAAGAGGGTTTTTGGGCGATTGAAGTAAAGAACACACGTAGCATTCGAAAGAAAGATCTGCGACCTCTAAAAACATTTCATCAAGACTACCCTGAATGTAATCCATTGTTTATTTATCAGGGAAATGAAAAGCTATTAATTGATAATATTATGTGTGTCCCATGTGAAATCTTTTTAAAATCGATTGAACCAAACCAGCCACTTATCTCTCCAAAATTGTGATTTTTTTTGGGGTCTCAATCGATATCACTAATCTAGTTTGTTGTCGAATTCAGGATATGTCGCTAAATATATAACACCCTATTATTCGTCTAAGTATCAAATCCAGGTATTTTGAATTTGACACATCCCCCTTAAATAAATATCCTTGTATTACTAAATAAAGGGGATGAATGGCCAGAAAGTGTCCTCGATGCAACGCTGACAATCCTGAGACTGCTACATTCTGTGCTGATTGTGGCGTCAAAATTACTTCACCCAAGGATATTGGCGTTACAAAAACCCTAATAACTACTGAAAGTCTGAAAAAGGGCAGTACTGTAGCAGGAAGATACCAGCTCACAGAAGAACTGGGCAGAGGNGGNATGGGTGTTGTCTANAAAGCAGAAGACACAAAGCTTAAAAGAACGGTTGCCCTCAAGTTTCTTCCGCCAGAACTGACACACATTCCTGATGTCAAGGACCGATTCATGCGAGAGGCCCAAGCTGCTGCTGCTCT